>Ga0070668_100000365_pt1 | contig 29860 bp, 29 predicted proteins | sample KBSS43metaG_FD_64661 | JGI IMG/M metagenome (GOLD analysis project Ga0070668, IMG submission 64661) | Switchgrass rhizosphere microbial communities from Kellogg Biological Station, Michigan, USA - KBS S4-3 metaG | ecosystem: Host-associated > Plants > Roots > Rhizosphere > Soil ...
AGCTTGCGCCGCTCCAGCGGACCCTTCAGCTCACCGGCCGCCAGGTCGGCCAGGTCGGCGGATCGCTCGAACGTGGCTTTCCGCCGCTGCAGCCACGATTTCGCCGCGTACGAGGCGATTTTCCCGCCCAGCTTGAGCGCCGGCCCTTCCAGGCTCGTCAACACGTCCTCCCACCCTCAGACCGCCGGATGATTCCGGCGGAACGGGGCGGGGGCAAGCCTGCGATCGGGTGGACCGCCTCAGGCGGCCAGGCCGAGGTCCCGGATCAGCTTCGCCACGTGGCCGGTCGCGCGGACGTTGTACCAGGCGTGGGCGATCTTGCCCGCCGGGTCGACGACGAACGTCGAGCGGATCACGCCCAGGTACGTCTTGCCGTAGTTCTTCTTCTCGCCGTACGCGGCCCATTCGGCGATCACGGTCTTCTCCGGGTCGCCCAGGAGCGGGAACGTCAGCTTCTCGGTGTCGGCGAACTTCGCGAGCTTGGCCTGCGTGTCCGGGGAAATGCCGAGCACCTGGTAGCCGGCGTCGTTCAGCTCGGCGAGGTTGTCGCGGAAGTCGCACGCCTGCTTCGTGCAGCCCGGGGTGCTCGCCGCCGGGTAGAAGTACACCACCACGGACTTGCCGCGGAAGTCGCGCAGCGACACCTCCTTCCCCTCGCTGTCGGGCAGGGTGAAGTCCGGGGCTTCGTCGCCGGGGGAAAGTCGCTCGGTCATACCCCGAGCCTACTGTGTCGTTTGTTACCAATCCGACCACAGTCACGCACCGGATGGCTTTCGCGGCAATGGCACGTACCGCTCGAGGGCCGGCCTGCTTTTGGCCGGATTGGTAACGTCGGCGGGCTCAGGCGGGACCGCAGTAGGTGACCGCGGCGGCCTCGGTCGCGCTCGGCCGGATCTGCAGCCGCAGCTGCGTCTGCTCCTCGGGAACCGCGAAGGCCAGCGTGACGTGCACCGACCGGCCCGGCAGCACGTCCTTGCCTGCGTCGGCGATGCCGGTGAAGCCCTGGGTCGTGTCCACGACCTGCTTGACCGCGACCCCCGCCGCCGTGGCGGTGACCGTGAGGCCCGACAGCTTGTACGTCGTCGTGCCGTCGTTGGTCAGCTGGACGTCGAAGGCGGCGCCGCGCGGGCTCTGCGGGTACGCCGACACGCTGGGCCGGAACGACTTCGGGGAGCCGACCGAAATGGTGACGCCGTTGGCGAACCGGTGTTCGGCGCCGAACTTGAGGTCGTTGCCCGCCTGCGAAGCCGCCGCTCCGGCGCCCGCGGGGGAGCCGGCCGCGCCGAGTGCCGCGGTGCCGTCCTTGGCCGAAGGGACCCCGCATGCCACCGCCAGGGAAAGCAGTCCTGAGGTGAACATGATCTTCCAGGTGCGCGCGAGCGCCATTGCGGGTACTCCAGTCGGCGGGTCGGGGTGCCGTTCGGCAAGAGGTGTGCCGGGCGAACCCGCTCCACTCTGGCCGTGATCGCGCGCGGTTACGAGGCGCGACGGGGGGTTGTCGCGTACCTGGTGCCGCCCCGTGGCCAATCCGTGACCGGAACGGCACGGGTGGTGACAATCACTGCCGACATGCCACTTAAACCGCAAGCGCGAACAAGAGGATGAAGATCGCCACACCGACCGCCCAGGCGGCCATCAACCAGCCGAAATCGCGAATCGGATCGACCGCGCGGCTTTCTTCGCCGGGCACGTACACGCCGCGTTCCTCGAACCAGTCGGCCCAGCGGGTGACCCAGCGCCAGGGGTTGCGCGACGACATGCTTCACCTCCCGGAACCGGCTTCCCCGTCACAGTACGGGTTCGGTCCGGGTCGCCGGAAGGCACGGGGGACCGCTCGCCCGGAGCGGCCCTGCCGGCCGGACACGATCGGGGACACGAAGTGGCACCGGTGCCGGGTTCGCGCACCGTTCCGTTCGTCAACATCCCACGACTGGGTGAAGCTCGGCGTCGCCCGTGTAGAAGTTCAGGCGACTCCGTTGCGTTGCAGGATCGAGACGGCACGGACGGTCGCGTAGCCCTGCCATTCGAGTGCCGCCGCAGGCGAGTAGCTCGCGAAGTCGACCCGCCAGCCGCCGTCGTCCTGCTGCTCGCCCGCGAGCCGCCGCAGCTCACTGTCGATGACGCTGTCCTTGAACAACGCGCGCGCCGGGCGGTCCGGCAGCGGCGCGAAGTCCAAGGCGCGCAGGGTTTCCCCGTCCGCGCCGCCGGCCACCGGGACCAGGCCGTCGGGCGGGACGAACGCGGCCAGGTGGTCCAGCAGCGCGGCCGCCTCCGGGTGGAGGTCGTGGGCGGCGTCCACGAACCCGACCGTGAACGACAGCGCGATCGCGTGCGGCGCCGACGAAAGCTCGCGGATGCCGCGGAAGCAGTACTGCGTCGCGGCCGCCAGCCACGGGTGTTCGCGCACCGCCCGGTCGTGGCGGGCGACGCGCAGGGCCACGCCGGCGGCGAACGCGGTGCTGTGCAACGTGGCCTGCGCCGGATCGGCCTGCACCCAGAAGGGCGCGCAGCCGGCGGGATCCGCCACGGGCACGGCGAAGGGCAGCCCGCCGTCCGGGAGGGAGACCGAAGCGAGCCAGTCGCAGAGCTTCGCCGCGTGCGGTGTCGTGTCCGGAGCGATCTCCTCGAACACCTCGAAGGCGTGGAGCGCGCCGCCGGGCTGGCTCTCCCGCGCCCGCAGGTCCGGCTCGAGGCCCCAGCCGTAGCCGCCGTCGGGGTTGCGGTAGCCGTCGACGGCGGCCAGCACGGCTTCGGCGTTCGTTTCGCCGCGGAGCAGTTCGAAGCGGCGTCGGTCGAGGAGGCGAGCGTGCGTCGCCATGAACGACGCCGCCGCGGAAAGGTTCACAGCCATGCGGTCAGCGTCGCACCCGGCCCGGACGCCGGTCTTGAACGGATCGGACCTCGGATCCGCTACTGGCCGTGCAGGCGGGTGAGGACGTTGTCGAGGCCGTGCCGCACGAGGCTCGGCACGCCGTCGCGGCGCAGGCCGGCGAGGAACTGCTCGTTGATGCCGCCCGGGGTCATGTGCCGGCGGGCCAGCTCGTCCAGCGTGCCGGAGTGCTCCGCGAGGGTCTGGCCCAGCTCGCCGTAGACGTGAGCCACGTAGGTGTTCGCGTCCTCGGGCGCGACGCCGTGGTCGGCCAGCCAGCCCGCGATCGTCGCGAGCTGGTCGAGGTGTGCGGCGAAGGTGGCCGTCGCCGCGCTGAACGCGTCCAAGGCCGCCTCGTCACCGGGGACGACGACCTCGCCGACGCTGCCGAACAGGGTCCGGGCGGCGGCGTCGTCCGGGTACATCGCGGTGCGGCTCGCGGCCCGGCTCGCCGTCGGCAGCGGGACGGCCCGGATGATCCGCCCGGCAGGCGCGACCCACTCCCGCAGCTCGGCCCGCGACACCCCGGCGAGCGCGCTCACCACGACCTGGTCCGACCGGAACGCCAGGTCGGCGAGCACCTGGCGGGCGACCTGCGGCCGGACGGCCACGACGATCACCGCCGCGCTGTCGAGCACTTCCTGGTTGCCGCCGCACACCCGGGCGTTCGGGAACCGCGCGGCCAGGCCGCGGGCGACGTCGTGGTTGCGCGGGGACAGGAAGACCGGCGGCGGATCGGCGACGCCCGCGCTGAGGCCCTCGACGATGGCGGCCGTGATCTCGCCCGTGCCCACGAACCCGTACGACCGCATAGGGAACCCTACTGTGCCGTTGGTGACCGATCCGACGGCAGCCACGGCGGAAACCGTCGCTTCGTGCGGATCGGCTGCGGACCGTATCCGCCTACTTTCGGTCGGATCGGTCACTGCGGAAGGTGCGGCGGTAGGTGTCCGGGGGCACGCCGACCGTGCGGTTGAAGTGCCGTCGCAACGTCGTGGCGGTGCCCATGCCGACCGACTCCGCGATGGTGTCGATCCCGGCGTCGGTGTTCTCCAGCAGGTCCTGGGCGCGGCGGATCCGCTGGGTCAGCAGCCATTGCAGCGGCGTCGTGCCCGTCGCCGCCCGGAAGTGGCGGCCCAGGTGGCGGGAGCTCAGGTTCGCCTGGCGTGCCATGTCCTCCACCGTCAGCGGCCGGTCGAGGCGGGCCGTCACCCACGGCAGCAGCGAAGCCAGCGGGTGGTCGTCGCGGGCCGGGACCGGGGTGGTGACGAACTGGGCCTGGCCGCCGGCCCGGTGCGGCGGCACGACCAGGCGGCGGGCGACCGTGTTGGCGACCGCCGGGCCGTGGTCGGCGCGGACCAGGTGCAGGCACAGGTCCATCGCGGCGGCCTTGCCGGCGGAGGTGAGCACGCTGCCGTTGTCGACGTAGAGCACGTCCGGGTCCACCGTCACCCGCGGGTAGCGGGCGGCGAGGACGTCGGTGTGCGCCCAGTGCGTGGTCGCCCGCCGCCCGTCCAGCAGGCCGGCGGCGGCCAGCACGAACGCGCCCGTGCACAGCGACGCCACCCGCGCCCCGGCCTCGTGGGCCGCGCGCACCGCGTCGACCAGGTCGGCGGGCGGGGCCGCGTCGACGTCGGCCCAGCCGGGCACGATCACCGTGCCGGCGCGGGCCAGCCGGTCGAGGCCGTGGTCGGGTTCCAGCAGGAACCGGCCGACCCGCACGGCGCCGGAGCCGCAGACCGAGAAGTCGTACCGCGGGTTCTCCCCGAACACCTCGGAGGCGATGGTCAGCTCGAAGGACAGCATCCCGTCGGTGGCGGCCAGCGCGACAGAGGTCATGTCCGAAAGTGTACGCATCGCGGCGTTCCGGACACTGGTGCCGGGAGACAGCGGCCGAGAGGATGGCTGCATGACTTCGGTACTGGTGTACGGCGCTTACGGGCACACTGGCCGCTTCGTGGTGGCCGAGCTGCGCGAACGCGGATTCGACGTGATCCTTTCCGGCCGCAACGCGGCGAAGCTGCCCGGTGGGCGGCCCGCTTCGGCCGACGACCCGGCGGCGCTCGACCGCGCCCTGGACGGCGTGGCGGCGGTGATCAACTGCGCGGGGCCGTTCGCCGAGACGGCGACCCCGCTGATCGAAGCGGCCATCCGCGCCGGCGTCCCCTACGTGGACGTCGCGGCCGAGATCGAAGCCAACCTCGACACGTTCACGCTCTTCGCGGACGCGGACACCGTGATCGTGCCCGCGATGGCGTTCTTCGGCGGCCTGGGCGACCTGCTGGCCACGACGGCGATGGGCGACTGGACGACGGCCGACGAGGTGCACGTCGCGTACGGGCTGAGCGGCTGGCACCCGACGCCGGGGACGCTCTCCGCGGGCCGGGTGTCCCGCGAGCGCCGCGACGGCAGGCGGCTCCGGTACGCGGGCGGCCGGCTGGAGCACCGCGACGACGCCCTGCCGACCCTGGAGTGGGCCTTCCCCGCCCCGCTGGGCCCCCGGCCCGTCCTCGGCGAGTTCACCATGGCCGACGTCGTGACGATCCCGCGTCACCTCGACGTCCCCGACGTGACCACGTACATGACGACCACCGCGGCCGAGGGCCTGTCCGCGGCGCAGGAACGCAGCTCGGCCGAGACGTTCGTGGTCGACGTCGTCGTGCGCGCCGGCGCCGAGGAACGCCGGATCGTCGCGCGCGGCGAGGACATCTACGCGGTCAGCGCGCCGCTCGCGGTGGAGGCCGTCGACCGGATCCTGACCGGCCGGACCCGCGTGAAGGGGGTCGCTTCGGCGGGCGAGATCTTCGACGCGCCCGACTTCCTGCGGGCACTCTCGCCGCACATCTCGGTCGAAGGTCCGGCCTGACGGGCGGTGGCGCGCATGCCGAGAGTGGGCCCGGAGAGACTCGAACTCTCACTGGCACGGACCTAAACCGTGTGCCTCTGCCAATTGGGCTACGGGCCCTCAGCAACCGGAAGCGTAGCGTGCGGCGGGGTTCGCCACGCCGGGCGTGGCCGGTGCGGGCTGCCGGGCGCGGGCCAGCTAACGTGGGCCGCCAGGAGTCCCTTGCGGCGAGGAGGACACGTGGCCCGCGATCCCGAGACGATCGAGCGTGAGATCGAGCAGGCTAGGACCGCCTTGGCGGCGACGCTCGACCAGCTCACCGTCAAGGCCGACCCGAAGAAGCTCGCGGACGCGGCAAAGGACGGCGTGCGCGCCAAGCTGGACAACCCCAAGGTCAAGTACCCGCTGATCGGCGCGGGCGTCCTCGTGCTCGTCCTGCTGGTGCGCAAGCTCTTCAAGTAGGGCTCAGGCGCGGGCCTGCTTCGCCGGGGTCTTGGTCTTCGGGATCTTGGTCTCGGCGGCCGGCACCGGTTCGGCCGGGGCCTTGCGGTCCTCGACGGCCTTGGGGAGCTGCTTGCTCGGCGGCAGCACCGGCTTCTTCTCCGCCGAAGCCGGTGCCGGTGTCTGCTCGCCGGTCTGCTGCTTCGGCACGCTGCCGGGCGGCGGGACCTCGAGCGGCGGCAGCTTCGGGAGCGTCAGCCGCGCGGTCATGTAGGCGCTGGTGAAGTCCAGCGCACTGCCGTTGAGCAGGTGCACCACCGTTGTCCTGCCGCCTTCGCCGAGCTCCTCGACCAGCTGGTCGGCCCGGTCCCGCGCGGCGATGATGCCGGGCGCCTTGGCGGTCAGCTCCTTGCCGCGGCCGCTCACCGTGATCGTCCAGTCGGCATTCTCTTGGACGTACGTCGCCGTGATCGCTTCCACCATCTGCCTCACGCCCCTCTCCCTCACCAGCTTGCTTCCCACTACCGTGACTCGGTCGCCACGTCGTCATGACGTGGTTTCCGCCTCCCTCGCACGGCCCACGAATCTCCAGCACACTTTCTACCGTGTCATCGATACCGTAGAGAAACTCTGTGTCACAAGACACGGAACGCAATGTGCGCTGAGTAATCACCAGATGGCGCAATGCACGCGCAGGCTACCGTGCACGCTTCCCGAGGCCGGCCCACAGCACGTCCATCGCGTAGTCGGTGGCCGTTTCGGGGCTCACTTCGTCGTGCCGCTCGCACCAGATCGCGAGCCGTTCGCACGCTCCGACCACGAATTCCGCGGCCGCTTCCGCCCTCAGCTCGTCACCGCTGTCGAAGTGGCCGCTCATCAGCGCGGCGATCAGGTCGGTCTGCTGGCGGCGGGTCTCCTCGACCTCGTCGGCGGCCGGCGTGCCGATCAACGCCATCTCGTGCCGCAGCAGCGACCACGCCTGGCGCCGCTCCCGGATGAAGACGAAGAACGCCAGCAGGCCGCGGCGCAGCGCGTCCTCGGCGCCGGTCGCGCCGAGGGTCGCCTGCTCGGTGACTTCGCGCAGCACCGCCCGTGACTGCCGGATGCAGGCGAGGAGCAGGCCCTCTTTGGAGTTGAAGTACTCGTAGAGCATCGGCTTCGAGACGCCGACCAGCTCGGCGATCTCGTCCATGGACGCCGCCGCGTAGCCGCGCGTCGAAAAGACCTGCTCGGCGACCTCGATCATCTGCCGCATCCGGTCGGCCCGTGGCATGCGCTTGCGCTTCGCGGTGGTCACGGGCAACACTCTACCGGCAGTAACCTACTCTGAGTAAGATGGACGACGGGTAACAGGAACCGGGAGGCGTCATGGGCAACCGCACGGAGACCGGCGTCGTCATCGTGGGGACCGGCTTTTCCGGTCTCGGCATGGCGATCCAGCTGCGCAAGGAGGGGCGGGACGACTTCGTCATCCTCGAAAAGGCGCACGACGTCGGGGGCACGTGGCGGGACAACAGCTACCCGGGGTGCGCCTGCGACATCCCGTCGCACATGTACTCGTTCTCCTTCGAACAGAACCCGGGCTGGTCGCGCGCCTACTCGCCGCAGCCGGAGATCTGGCGCTACCTGCGGGAGGTCGCCGACAAGCACGACCTGCGCCGCTTCGTCCGGTTCGGCCAGGAAATGACCGGCGCCCGCTGGGACGCCGAAGAGAACCGGTGGCACGTCGCCACGAGGGGCGGTGACGAGTTCGCCGGGAACGCGCTGGTCGCCGGGGTCGGCGCGCTGCACCTGCCGCAGATCCCGGAGCTGCCCGGGATCGAGCGGTTCGACGGCCCGGCGTTCCACTCCGCGCGGTGGCGCCACGACGTCGACCTCGCAGGCAAGAAGGTCGCGGTGATCGGCACCGGCGCCAGCGCGGTCCAGTTCGTGCCGCGCATCGCGCCCGACGCCGCGGAGCTGACGCTGTTCCAGCGCACGCCGCCGTGGATCATGCCGAAGGCCGACCACGAGATGTCCGGGCGCGCCCGCGCGCTGTTCAAGGCGTTCCCGCCGGCCCAGCGCGCCTACCGCACCCTGCTGTACTGGCTGCTCGAGGCCAGGGCGATCGGCTTCAACGGCCAGTCGTGGGTGATGAAGCTCGGGCAGCGCCTGGCGAAGCGGAACATCGACGACGCGATCAAGGACCCGGCGCTGCGGCGCAAGGTCACCCCGGACTACACGATGGGCTGCAAGCGCGTGCTCATCTCCAACGACTACTACCCGGCGCTGGCGCGGGACAACGTCGACGTCGTGACCGACGGCGTACGGGAGGTCCGCGAGCACAGCGTCGTCGACGCCGCGGGCGTCGAGCACGAAGCCGACGTGATCATCTACGGCACCGGCTTCCACGTCACCGACGCCTTCGACGACCTGGAGATCGTCGGCCGCGACGGGCGCAACCTCGGCAAGGAGTGGGCGACCGAGGGGATGCGGACGCACCTCGGGATCACCGTCGCCGGCTTCCCGAACCTGTTCTTCCTGCTCGGCCCGAACACCGGCCTCGGGCACAACTCCGTCGTGTTCATGATCGAGGCCCAGGTCTCCTACGTCGCCGAGGCGCTGCGGCTGGCCGGTGGCCGGGCCATCGAGCCGAAGCCGGAGGTGCAGGAGCGGTTCAACGCGCGGATCCAGCGCAAGCTGGCGAAGGGCATCTGGACCCGGGGTGGCTGCCGGAGCTGGTACCTGGACGCGAAGGGCGTCAACCGGACGATCTGGCCGGGCTTCACCTGGCGGTACTGGCTCGACACGCGGAAGGTGCGGCGCGAGGACTTCCTGGTCGGGTGAAGGGAACTCCCTCACCGGCGGCCAAGGGCCGGTGAGGGACGACCGGTCAGCGGGAGGCGTAGCGGCGAAGGGCGGCGATCAGGTCGACGGTCGGCAGCTCGCACAGCTCGGCCATGCGCTCCAAAGCCGGCAGGTCGAGGGCGACCTCGGCGGTACCGTGCTCGCCGGTCTGGCGCAGGCGGTCCTCGGCCCAGCGGCGCAGCGGGAACAGGTCGGCCGACGCGTCGGCGACCACCTTGCGGAGGTCGACGCGGACCCGGCCGGGCTCGTCGACGAACACGCGGCTGTGCACCTTGGCCAGCAGGTCCTGGGGCAGCTCGTCCATGGCGACGCACAGCTCCACCAGGCGCACCACGGAACACTGCCGGGTACCCAGTTCGTAGGTGGCCAGCGTCTGCAGCGAAATCTCGCTCTGCAGGTGCTGGTTCAGCTCCTTGCGCGTCCACCCTCGGCTGCGCCGGAGCTTGCGGAGCTCGTCCCCGAGTATCCGTTGGTAGTCCTCAGCGTCGATCAGCACATCAACGTCCCCTGCCGTGCGCTCTCCCGCGGCACCGGCACGACCGTGACAATTCCCGTGCAGGTGCACCCTCACGAGTATGTAAGTGCGCAAGTGCCCGGGCCTTACGCGAATTCACGCATGTCTTTGATACCGATTGCGCGAGTTAGGCCGAACGGGTTAACGGCACGGCGCTGACCGGCTCAGTTGACGCAGGGAACACCCTCGGCGGTGATCGGCTTCTCCTCGTCGGCGGCCGGCGGCGTCGCGGCCTGCGACGTCGGTCCGGCGGCGGCTCCGGCGCCGCTGCCGGCACTGACGTTCGAGCTCGACGCCTGGTAGTCGGCGCCGAGGAACACCATCACGTGCCCCGCCTGGACGCTCTTGTCCTCCTGGATCGTCGGCGAGCCGCCGAGCGCGTCCGCGACCGACTGGCCGGTGTCCTTGCCGCCCTTCGGCACCCAGATCACCGTGGTCTTGCGCGCGGTCGCGTTCGCCGTGTCGCCGGAGGTGAAGCCCCTGCCTTCGAGGGTCTTGGCGACGCTCGCGGCCAGGCCGGTCTTGCCGGAGGCGTTGCGGACGTCGACCGTCGTCGCCTTGTTCGCGGGGTCGGCCTGCTGCGCCGGCGTCGTCTGGCCCGGCGGCGGCCCGGCGAGGCCCTGCACGAACTGCTTCACCTCGGCCGGGTCGACCTGGATGGCCGAGCCGTCTTCGGGGGTCTTGTAATCGATGTTCTTCACCGGGATGGTGCGGAACTCGAGCTGGCCGCCGGTCAGGCCCTTCATCTGCTGGGCGAACCCGACGATGTCCCAGTTCTGGTTGAGCACGACCGACTTCTTGATCGCTTCGATCAGGTCGGACAGCTTCGCCGGGCTGGTCAGGGTGCCGGCCGACAGCACCTTGCGGGCCATGCCGGCCATGAACACCTGCTGGCGCACGACGCGGTCGAGGTCGCCGTTCGGCAGGCCGTGGCGCTGCCGGACGAACTCCAGCGCTTCGACGCCGGAGATGGTGTGCTGCCCCTTGCTGAAGTTGGCGCCGGAGTACTGGTCCTTGACGGTGTTGTTCAGGCAGACGTCGACGCCGCCGATGGCCTTGGTGATCTCGCTGAAGCCGAGCAGGTTGACCGCGGCGTAGTTGTCGATCGTGGACCCGGTGAGCTTCTGGACGGTTTCGATCAGCTCCTTCGCCCCGGCCTGGTTGGCCTTGACGTCGAGCTCCTTCGGGTCGGTGACGCCCTGCTTCTGCAGGTCCTTGCGGGCCGCGAGCATCGCGCGGGCGTACGCCGAGTTGATCTTGTGTTTGCCGTAGCCGCCGGGGATGTCGACGTAGGTGTCGCGGGGCAGCGAGATCGCGACGGCCTTGCTGCCGTCGTTCGGGATGTGCACGAAGATCAGCGAGTCGGTGTTGAGCTCGCCGTCGGCGTCGCCGGCGCGCAGCTCGTCGAGCACCTCGCGCGGCAGCGGGTTGCCCTGGGCGTCGGTGCGGCTGTCGAGACCGACCAGCAGGATGTCGCGGGCGCCGTCGGCGGGCTTGTCGCCACCGCCGTCGTCGTTGATGACGTTCGCGTAGTTCAACCCGTTGACCAGGCCCTGCATGGCGGCCCACGCGTACCCGGTCACGCCCATCACCAGCAGTGACACGACGGTCAGCGAGATCTTCGCGCCGCGGAAGGAGTTCCGGCGGGCCCGCTGGGCCGGACGTGCCTGGGGACGGCGGGGCGGCGGATCGCCGCGGCGCGCGTCCACCGGCTCGCGGCGGGGGGCGGGGCGGCGAGCAGGTGGGGTGCGCCGGCCTGGCTCGTCCTGCCGGGGCCGGGCGGGGCGGCGGTCGCCTTGCCCGTTCCGAGGCGGGTGATCCACGCGGGCGACTCCTCACTGCATCGAACGGACTGCGTCGAACGGGTGCTGCTAGGGGATGGGACGCATGGTGCCTTCCCCTGGTTGCCGTAGCGTTACACATCCCCCCACGAATGTGTCATTCACCACCCAGTTTCCCGCATGGCCGCCGGTTTCGCCTGGTCAGGACGTCGCATTCGCCGGCCGTCTCGGCGCCAGCAGCGTGCCGGCGGCGGCGAGCAGGGCGAACGCCGCCGTCACCGCGTGCAGCGTGACGCCGAGGAAGCCGGGCGTGCCGCCGTCGGCGGCGAAGAGCAGCGAAGGCGCGCAGGCGAGCGCCGTGGTGAGCCAGGTGCCGGTGGCCGCGCCCGCGCCGATCCGGATCGTGTGCAGCAGGAACACCCCGAGCAGCAGGTGCACCAGGCTCTGGATCGGGTCGAGCCGCAGGCCCAGCAGGTCGGCGTCGGCGGCCACCCCGCCGAAGCGGGTCAGCGCGAAGCCGAAGACGCCGAGCGTCGCGTAGCCGATGCCGAGGCCGGCCGCGGCCCTGGTGAGCACCGCCGTCCCGCGGCCGGGGTGCTCGGCCGCGCGTGGGGCCCGGGCGCGGTGGGTGTGCCGTTCGAACCACCAGAACACCAGGGCGGCGGGCAGCGCGAGCAGCCCCACCGCGACCAGCGTGCGTGGGCGGATCAGCCAGCTCAGTCCGTCGGCGATCCGGCCGGGCAGGTACACGACGGCGACCAGCAGCAGCATCGCGGCGAGGAACGCCAGGTAGAGGCTCATCGGCGCGCGCAGGACGAACCGGCAGGCGCCGATGACGGCACGCCGCTCGCCGAGCCGTGACAGCGGGCCGGCCAGGAGCCCGAGCAGGCCCAGCTGGACCAGGCCGAGCAGCAGCACGCCCCACGGCGGGGCGGAGAACGCCGCCGGGGCGCCCGGGCTGCCGAGCAGGACGGGTGGCCCGTCTCGCAGGACACTCACTCCGGCGAGGCCCGCGACACCGGCTGCGGCGGTGAAGACGAGTAGACGTCGTGCCGGCCGTACGCCGTCTGCGTGCGCGAAGGCGAGTTGCTGGGCGAGAAGCGCGAGCGCGAACGTCGCCGCGTAGCGGGGCAGCGGCGAACCGGACCAGCTCGCGGCCAGTTCCCCGGCGGCGACCAGGGCCAGGAGCCCGCCCGCCGCGCCCACCGGCGCCCGGCGGTGCAGGGCCAGCAGCGGGGGCGCGCAGACGATCGTCAGCAGGTACACCCCGAGCAGCCAGAGCGGGTGCAGCGCGATCCGCATGACCGTGGCCGTCGTCCCCGCCGGGATGCCGAGGAGTTCGAGCGCGAGCGGCGTCAGCAGCGCGACGACCGCGAAGATCAACGCGGGCCGCAGCAGCGAGCTGGCGCGTTCGGCGAGGTAGTGGCGGTAGCCGCCGCCGTCCTCCTGTTCGGCGCGCCAGCCGGCCGCGTTGAGATGGCCGCCGGCGAAGAAGATCAGCGGGGCGAGCTGGGCGAGCCAGGTCAGCGGCCACAACGCCGGTTCGGGCGCCCCGGCCCAGTGCGCGAGCGCCGTCACCGACTCGCCGAGCAGCAGGAGGACGACCCCGCCCGCGCCGAGCAGCGCCCACCGGCTCACCGCCTCCGGCGCGACGACGGGCGCCGGCACCGGCGTCACCCGCCGGGCATGCAGCCAGCCGCGCAGCCGGAACACCAGCAGGCAGCCGATCACCAGCACCCCGGCGACCATCGGGCCGATCGGGTCGCCGACCGGCGGGCCCCAGCGCTGGTGCCACGAGTTGACGACCAGCCCGGCCGAGTAGAGCGACGCGACGACCCGGCAGGTGAGCGCCGAGTTCATCGGGTTGAGGTCGCAGGCGTGGTGCATGTCGGCCGAGAGCCGGCCGTCCAGTGCCGCGCGGACCTCCGGGCCGAGCGGGTGGCCCTTGCGGTCGGCGTACCGAAGCAGGTCGTAGCCGAGGTCGTGGGACTTGCACGGCACGGCGTAGTCCCACTTCGTGTTGTCGTCGCCCCACGGCGTCGAGCAGCCGCCGTCGACGTGCACGGCGCGGACCGTGCCGTCGCGGGCCGGCAGCGCGCCCGGGCTGACGCCGCTGAGCGCGGTGAAGTCCTTCGGCAGCAGCGCCAGCGCGTCGGGGCGCGGGCCGGGGTGGACGAGTGCCTCGATCGCGTTCTGCGCGGCCAGCACGTCGCCGGTGGGCGGACCCTGGTCCGGCGGGGACGGCGGGCGCGAGGCGATCAGCCCGAACGCGAACACGACCAGCAGGACCAGCAGCAGCCAGCCGGACGTCGACCAGGGTCGGCGGACTCGGGGCGGCTCGGTCGGCGCGGGCATGGTTCCCAGGGTGCCAGCCCCGCCGCGGCGCCGACACGGGGATAACCCCGGGGGTTTCCCGTACTGCCCGAACGGCCGCCCGTTCTCCCCTTCCGCCGCCGTCGCGCGCCCGTGGACAGTGGAGAAGGGGGCGACGAGGAGGGCGTGCAGTGGCCTCGACCGATCCCGGCACCGGACGGCTCGCCGTGCCCGTGGAGGACACGGTGCGCGCACTGCGCCGGCTCGCCCCCGGTGCCGCGTTGCGCGAGCCGCGCACGCCGGAACTGCGCGTGCTCGCCCGAGCGCTTCTCGGCTGTTCGCCGCCGGAGCTGGCGCACGGCCATCCCGGGCCGGTGGCTCGGGTGGTGCTGGCCGACCAGGTGCGTGCCCTCGACCGGGCGATGACGGGGTTGTTCGGGCCGGAGGTGCCGGGTCCGGAGGTCGCCCGCCTGGTCCGCGCCGCGCGCTACAGCGGGGCTTGGCGGGCGAGCCGCGGCACCGGCGCCCTGCTCGACCGGCTCCGGGCCGAGCCGGGGTTGCGGGCGGCGGCACTGGGCTGGGCGAACGGCACGGGCCACCGGATCCTGGCCGACGAGCTGCGCGGCGCCCCCGTGGTCCCGGCCGAGGAGGACGGGGTGCGTGCCGCGGAGCTGGCGGTGGCTGCGCTCCTGCCGCGGGCCGACTTCGGTGACTGCGGCCGGGAGGCCCTGGCACCGCCGGCCGATGCCGGTGGCTGTGGGCGGGAGGTTGCGGGGTCGCGGGCTGATGGCGGTGGCTGTGGGCCGCCCGGCCTGTTGCCGCATTGCCACCGGGGTGACTGCGGCCGGGAGGCCCTCGCACCGCCGGCCGATGCCGGTGGCTGCGGTGACTGTGGGCCCTCTGGCCTGGCGCCTTCCCAACCGGCTGCTCGCGAACCGGCCGCCGCCCCGCCTGGCGGGAGCAGCGCCGCTTTCCTCGACGTCCGCTCGGTGCGGGTCGGCGATCACGGCTTCCGCGTCGACATCGACTCCGATCCGCCCGCGGAGCTGGTGGACGACCACGCCGGCCCCACGTTGCGGGCGCTGTGGTGGACCGGCCTCGGCCGGGTGACCGACGACCTCGGGTACGAGTACCTCGTCCTGGCCAAGGACCCCGCCCGGACCGGGCTCGTGCGGCACTGGTGCCACCCCCGCCCGGCACCCGGCGTCCGGGTGCTGCGGCTGGAGTCGGCCGGCTACCGCGGCGAGCGGCTGCGGCTCGATCCGGTGTCGGCGGGCACGTCCGCCGAGGTACTGGTCCGGTTCGAGCTCACGGTGCGGCTGGGAGCGTGAGGCCGCCGCCCGGCGTGTCCGGGGCGAAGCAGACCTGGTCGCGGCCGTTCTCCTTCGCCAGGTAGACCGCTGCGTCCGCGGAGTGGAGCAGGCGCTCCAGGGTGTCGCCGTGCCGCGGGTGGCGGGCGACGCCGATCGACGTCGTCCGGTCCGCGACCGTGGCCGGATCGCCGCGTTTGTCCGTTGTCACGATATGCAACTTGGCAATCGCGATGCGTATGCGCTCGGCGGCGTCCCAGGTCGCCTCTTCGCTGATGTCCGGTAGCAGAATGAGGAATTCCTCGCCGCCGAAACGGCCCACCAAGTCACTCGGCCGTGTCACTTCGTCGAGAGTTTGCGCAACGGTGCGCAGCACGTCGTCGCCCGCCGGATGTCCATAGGTGTCGTTAATCCACTTGAAGTGGTCGAGATCGACCATCAGGAGCGCCAGCTGATCACCCGATCGAGCAGTCCGTTCGAGTGCGCGCTCGGCCGACTCCGACCACCCGCGCATGTTGAGAACGCCGGTTTTCGGGTCCGTCCGGACGTCGTTCTGGAGCTGGTCGAGTTCCGCGAGGCGATTGAAGACCACGGTGGCGACCGCCATCACGACGACCATCGGCGGGACGACGGCGAGCAGAATCGCGGTCACGGCGCCGAGGCCGATGGTGACCGCTTCGAGAAGGTTGTCGGCCGGGCTGCCCAGGACGTTACGCAGGGTCGGCTCGGACGAGAGCCCGAGGGCCAGTGCCCCGCCGACGTAGAGGATCTGGATCACTTCGTACACGACGCCGGTGACGACGATGGTGCCCGCCTCGTGCCAGAACCCGCCCCAGTCGGACTGGCCGAGCAGGTGCGGCCCGAGCGCCACGTAGGTGAGGTGGGCGACCGCGCCGGCCAGCCCGTGGGTGATCGACGAGAAAATGAAGTTGTGGGCCGGTCGCCGCGCGATGAACCAATGCTGCAGGCGAATGAGGAAAACGATGAGCAGCGTCAGCGGTACCGGCAGGATCAACGCCGCCGAAAACGTCCAGACGGCGGTGAGGTCGATCAGCACCTTTTTGGTGCGGTTGCGTCGACGCTCCTCCTGGCGCTGCGTCAGCTGGATATGCATCGTGGCGCCGCAGGCGAGAATTCCGAAATTGATCCAGTCACGCCCGCCGGGGATCGGGGAAAGGCGGAAGGAAACCGCGAGCACGGTGACCGCGACGACTTCGCAGCCGAGCATGAACGCGATCAGCACCGGCGGGCGGCGCCAGAGCGCCCAGTTGCCGGGCCGATACGGATGGTCGCGGCCGACCGTCCAGACCGAACCGCCTGGCGATCCGGCGTGCTCGTTCACCGACGGGCGCGGGGCCGGTCCCCGTGCCCGTCGCGCGGCCGCCGCCTGGGCACCGTCGCCGGTGGCCGCGGCGTCGTCTGGTCCGGGATGCAATTGGTCACCTCCTTTCCAGTCTAGCCCGGGTCTTGAGTAATCTCATCGGTACCTGCCAGAGTGTTGACGCATTCCCTCGCCGGGTATCATCCTTCAGCAACAGAACCTCCGCGTTCTCGGCCGAACTGACCGGGAACGCGGCTCAATCGCTTGTTCATGCTTCCCGTGACGGAGGTGGCGACCCGATGTCGAACCGCGACGGCTGACTCGGACGCGAATTGCTCGCCGTCCCCAGCTGAATGTCATTCATGATCGTGTCTGTACGGAGAGGTGGCGACCGATGTCGAACCGTGACGGCTGAAACCCGCCCGAATCCGTTCACGACCCCGTTCATCACAACCGTGGCTCCGGTTCCGCCCCGCCCACGCGGCGCCAGGACAACGCGACCGGGACGGCCGCCAGCAGCCCCACGGCTCCGGCGAGCGCGATGGTCAGGTCCACGGACCCGAGCCACTGGGCCGCCAGACCGCCGATGCCGACGCCCACACCCTGGGCGACGCGCAACCCGGTCCGGTAAAGCCCGCCGGCACTGCCCCGGATGTCGTTGGGGACCCACGTGATGAACGTGGCGGTCACCGTGATGACGTACGCACCGGTCGCACCGGCCAGCGCGAGCAGGACCAGCGCGAACGCCAGGTTCGGCCGCAGCGCGAACGCCGCGAGCGCGGCCAGCGGCAGCGCGGCCAGCACGCCCAGCAGCTTGCGGCGGTGTTCCGTCGAGACGAACCGCGACAGCACGAACGTGCCGAGCACGAAGCCCAGCGGGTCGGCGGCCAGCAGCCAGCCGACCGCCTGGTCGCCCTCGCCCAGCTGCGCGGCGAGCGGCGCGGCGAGGCCCTCCGGGATCACCGCGAGGCCGACGAGCCAGGACAGGTAGAGCAGCACCCGCAGCCGTTCGTCGCCGAAAACCTGCCGGATGGCGCCGAACCACGGGGCGGCCCCGTTCCCGGCGGCCGGCCGTCGCAGCACCAGCAGCCGCACGACGACGGCGGCGACCAGGAACGTCAGCGCGTCGATCGCCAGCGCCCACGACGTGCCGATGGTGGTGACGAGCAGCCCGCCGGCGGCGAGGCCGGCCAGCATCGCGGTGTTGTTCGTGATCCCGCGCAGGTCCTGGCTCTGCAGGTAGACGTCGTCGTCGGCGAAGATCTCGCGGCCGAGCGCGTTCTGCGCCGCGTTGCCCGGCGCGTTCGCCAGCCTGGCGAAGACGAACAGCACGAACAGCCAGCCCATCGGCATCCCGGGCACGGCCATCAGCCCGATCAGCACGGCCTGCGCGAACGAGCCGGTCGCCAGCACCGCGCGCCGGGGGAACCGGTCGGCGAGCTGGGACAGCCCGAGCCCGCCGGCGAGCGCGGGCAGGAACGTCAGCGAGTAGACGACGGCGGAGAGCAGCGGCGACCCGGTCCGGTCGAAGATCAGGATGGCCAGCGCGACGATGGTCAGCTGGTCGCCGAGCATCGACTGCGTTTCGGCGAACCACAGCGCGCGGAACTCGCGGTTGGCCAGGACGACCCGGAGCCGAGGGGTCGCGCGCGTCGTCACCTCGTCACCACCGTCCCCCGATCGAGTGAACATGGACCGTCCGCATTGTGCCTCGCCGGTGACGGCGAGGTCCGGGGGAGTCACGGTCCGCCTCCCGGAAGCACTGACAGTATGCCGCCGACTACGTGCCGGTGTCCTCGGAACGCGCACCCTCACCCCCTCGGGCAGCCGATCGGATGACCCCTCGCCGCCGAGGCGCGGTCAGTGGCCGTGATCCGGCGCGCGGGTACCTCCGGGCTGATCGAACCGGACTCGCTCGGCGCAGGGCGGCGGCCGCTCGTCGTCGCGACGATGCCCCGTTCGACCGAATGGGCCAAGACTGGACGGAGAACCGGCCGGGGTGGACGGACCGCGCGCCGCGGGCGCCGCAAAGCGGGGAGAAGACGATGGACGGGTTGATGCAGGGCAAGGCGGTCGTGGTGACCGGCGCCGGCCGGGGGCTGGGTGAGGCGTTCGCGGTGCACGTCGCGCGGGCGGGCGGGTCGGTGGTCGTCAACGACATCGACGTCGAGCTGGCCGAGCGGACGGCGGAGAACATCCGGGCGCACGGCGGCAACGCCGTGGCCAGCGGGCACAGCGTCGCCGACGCCGGCGAGGCGCAGGAGATCGTCGAACTGTGCGTCAAGGAGTTCGGGGGGATCGACGGCCTGGTCAACAACGCCGGGCTGAACTACGAGGCGCTGCCCTGGGAGGACGACTTCGAGCAGGCCCGCGAGCTGATCCAGGTCAACGTCCTCGGCGTGGTGAACACCGGCCTGGCGGCGATCAAGGCGATGGTCGACGCGGGCACCGGCGGTTCGATCGTCAACATCTCCTCGGGCGCTTCGCTCGGGCAGCGCAAGCTCGGCGTGTACGCGGCCAGCAAGGGCGCGGTCGCGTCGCTGACCTACTCGTGGGCCCTCGACCTCGAGGAGGCGGGGATCCGCGTCAACGCCGTCTGCCCGCTCGCGCACACGCGGATGGTGTGGAAGTCCGAACGCTCGTTGCGTGCCTGCCCGCCGGACCGCACGCCGTCACGGATCGCGCCGGTCGTGCTGTTCCTGCTCGGCGAGGGCTCGCACGGCATCACCGGCCAGATGATCCGGTGCAACGGCCCGCAGCTGCACATCATGGGCCAGCCGTTCCTCAAGCAGCCGATCCTCGAGCGCCCGATGTGGGACACCGAGACCGTGCAGAAGGCGTTCGACGAGGTGTTTTCCGCCCACCTCGAGAACTACGGCCTGGAGAAGCGCGTCCCGCCGCGGCTGCGCAAGTGGACGGACACGACCTCGCCGCGCACCGCCTGACCCGGGTCCGGCACTTTCACGTGAAAGTGCCGGACCGGTGGCTCAAGCGCCGGCGGCTGGTTCGGGGTCGCGCACCGCGGCGTAGAGGGCCTGGATGTCGGCCGAGTACCGGTCGTTGATGACCCGGCGCTTGAGCTTCAGCGTCGGGGTCAGCTCGCCGGACTCGGGCGTCCACGACTTCGGCAGCACGTGGTAGCGCTTGATCTGCTCGATCCGCGCCAGCCTGGTGTTGGCCGACTCGACCGCGCGGGCCAGCTCGGCCCGCACCGCCGGGTGGTCGGCCAGTTCCTCGGGCGTGGCCTCGACGCCGTTCGCCGCGGCCCAGCCGGGCGCGATCTCGTCGTCGAGCACGATCAGCGCCGTCACGTACGGCCGGTCGTCGCCGATCGCGACGGCCTGGCCGACCAGCGGGTGCTCCTTGAGCAGGCCCTCGATCCGGGTCGGCGCGATGTTCTTGCCGCTCGAGGTGATGATCAGTTCCTTCTTGCGGTCGGTGATCGTCACGAAGCCGTCTTCGTCGATCGTGCCGATGTCGCCGGTGGCGTACCAGCCGTCGGCGTCGGTGGCGTCGGCGATCGTGCCGTCCTCCTGCAGGTAGCCGAGGAACACGATCGGCCCGCGCACCAGGAGCTCGCCGTCGTCGGCGACACGCACTTCGACGTCGGCGAGCGGCTTGCCCACGGTGCCCGCGCGGAACGACTCGCCGGAGTTGGACGTCGCCGCGCCGGTCGTCTCCGACAGGCCCCAGACCTCGCAGATCTCGATGCCGAGGCCGGCCAGGAAGTAGATGATCTCCACCGGCAGGGCCGCCGCGCCGCTGGAGGCGACGAGCACCTTGTCCAGCCCGAGCAGCGCGCGCACCGGCGCCAGCGCGGCTTCGTCGGTCTGCCTGATCTTCTCGGCCAGCTCGGTGGGCACCGGCTGCCCGGCGCTGCGCAGCTTGTAGCCCTGCTGCAGCAGCTCGTTCGCCTGCAGCAGCGCGGTGCGCCGGTCCTCCGGCACGCCGCCGAGCATGTTCTTGAGCCCGGCGACCATCTTCTCCCACACGCGCGGCACGCCGAAGAAGCTCTGCGGGCGCACCTTGCCGAGCGCGCCGACGACCCCCGTCGGGTCGGCGAGGGTGTGCACGTGGCCCGCCCACACGATCGGCAGGTAGACCGACAGCTCCCGCTCGGCGATGTGCGCGAGCGGCAGGTACGCGATGTTGGTCGCGTGCATCGGCGGGTGGTGCAGCTCCGTGACCGCGTACGCCTGGTGGATCGCGTTGCGGTGCGACAGCACGACGCCCTTCGGGTCGCCGGTGGTGCCCGAGGTGTAGATCATGGACAGCGGGTCGTCCGGCCGGATGCCCTGCCAGGACCGTTCGAACGCCTCGGGGTCCGCGGCAAGCGCTTCCCGGCCCCGGGCGCGCAGGGCGGCCAGCGAGACGAACCGGTCGTCGTCCCCGGGGATCGCGGCCTCGTCCATGACGACGACGTGGCGCAGCGCCGGGAGGTCGGCCAGCACCGGCCGCCAGCGTGCCAGCTCGTTCTCCCCGCCGAGCACCACGACCGGCGCCGCGCTGTGCCGCGCGACGAACCGGATCTGGTCCGGGCTGAGCGTGGCGTAGGCGGTGCACGGGATCGCGGACAGGTGCGTCGCGGCGAGGTCGGCGATGATGTGGTCCGGGCAGCCGGGCGCCATGATCAGCATCCGGTCGCCCGGGGCGAGGCCGAGCCCGGCCAGCCCGCGGGACACCTCCGCGATCGCGGTGCGGAACTCCAGCCAGCTGAGCGTCGGCTGCCCTTCGAGGTCGAGCGAGGTGATCGCCGGCAGGTCCGGGTACTCGACCGCGTTGCGGTGCAGCAGCCGCGGGATCGTCTGGCCTTCGGTCTGCTCGGCGACGGACGGGGTGGTCAACGCTGGCCTCCTCGGTGCTCCGGTTGGCCACACTGTAGGGGCTCCCGGGCCGGGTGGATAGAGAATCGCGGCCAGGTCAGACGTCCCCTTCCCGCGGTCGCGCGCGGTCAGGGACCCACGACTGTCCACAATGTACTCGACGGCGGGCGGCGGGTCGCGCTTGAATGGGGGAGTCACGTCCGGTGGACCACAGGGGGGAACCCGATGACCCGGTCGGCTCGCGAGCTGCTCGAGAAGATCCAGGCCGAACTCGCGCCGCGCGACGGCGACAACCGGCTGGTGCCGCTGATCACCGCGGGCCGCGCGCCGCGGGCGGTGTTCGCCGCGCTTGCCGCCGAAGAGAAGTTGATCACGCTCAGCGACTGGCGGAGCTTCCACGCGCTGGCCGCCCGGGCCGACGAGCCGAACGCGCGCACCTTCTTCGGTGGCCTCGCGCCGGGTGAGCAGCAGGCGAACGGGATGCTCGACGCGTTGATCAAGGCGGTTGGTCCGGACCACGGGAAGGAGCACCCGCGCGCGGGTTGCCAGGCCTACCCGGCCTACGTCGCGTGGCTCGCGCTGAACGGCGAGTCGTCGGCGACCGCGGCCGGGATCTTCGCCAACTTCGCCGCCTTCGGCCGGTACTGCGCGGACGTCGCAGCCGGCATGCGTGCGCACTACGAGTTCAGTGACGAAGCGTGCGCGTTCTTCGACTTCTTCGCAGCGGACGTCCCCGAGATCGAAGAACAGGCGCTCGCCGCGATCCAGGCCGGCATCGACGCGCACCGGCTCGACGAACGCGAGGCGCACCGCTGCGCCCGGCTGTTCCAGAGCTACGAGCTGCTCTTCTGGAACACCCTCGCCGACGAGTTCCCGGGTTGACGGGCCCGCCATCGCGGAACCGGTACCGGCGCCGGAGGAGCGGCGAGACCACGGTGTTTGCGGAATGGTGGGATTTCCGCCGCCGTCTCCGGTGAATCCGTGGCCAAGTAGCGCAATACCAGGTATTTCCGCTTTCCCGGCCGTGTCCATCCCGGACGAAGTGGTGGTGGGCGGCGCCGACGGCAAGCTCGTGATGTTTCTCACCGAACGATTCACCGCTGTCGTACGTAGCGGCCTCGCCGACGGCGAGCGGGCGCCCCGCGGCTGTCTCCAGCGTGCACTCGGTGCTACGGAAAGGAAGTGGCGCTGGGACGAACGTCACGACTTCGGGTGGTGGACTTTCCAAGCGCAGGCAGCGACTGTGGAAGGGTCACCGTGCCAAGATCACGTTATCGCCACGGACTTGACGCGCCCTGGAGGGCTGCCTAACGTCGTCGCGGGCGAAGCAGACCACGGTGGATGTTGATCCGGCTGGTCGGAATCCGGGTGTTGAGCGCCTCGGGCGACCCGAAACCATGTACTGCCGGAAGGAAAACGGACCCAGGTGAAGCAGATTTCTCTTCGACGCAACCGGGGATCCTCGATTCGGAAGCGCGTGCTCACGATCGCGCTCATCCCCAGTGTGGCCTTGCTGCTGGTCGGTGTGGCACTCGCGGGCTACCTCATCTACGACGCGGTCACGGGGCGTGACTACACGAACCGGATCCGTGGTTCGGAAGCCCCGTCGGTCCCGTTCCTGGCCATGCTGCAGCAGGAGCGCCAGGGCACGCTGAGCCTGCTCGCGGGCCAGGGCAACCAGCGCGCCGTGCTCGCGACCGTCCGTCCGAAGACGGACCAGGCCGCCGCGAAGACGATCGAGTACCTCAGGGACAACTTCGCGGACTACAACGACACCCCGCCGAGCGTGCTGCGGAACATCACCACGTTCTTCGGGTTGTTCCAGCAGCTGCCGCAGACCCGCCAGGCGGTCGACAGCGGTCAGATCCAGATCAGCCAGGCCTTCTCCTACTACAACAAGATGATCGACCAGTTCACCGACGGCGTGGCCGGGCTGGCGCAGAACGCGCGAGGTGCGCAGAACGCGTTCGACCGCCTGACCGCCATCCCGTTGTTCACCGCGGCGGACCAGATGCAGCGCAGTGACGCGCTCGCCGCCGCGGGACTGGCCGCCGGTGGGCTGACCAACGACGACTTCCGCACCTACGTCGGTCAGGTCGGTGCCTACCACGCGCAGCTCGACGCGTCGGCGCCGAAGATGATCCCCGAGGTCAAGGCGAAGTACGACCAGCTGCTGGCGAGCCAGCCCTGGCAGACCGTGAACCAGGTCGAGACCGCGTTCCTGCGCGGCGACCTGAGCAAGCTGCCGGTGGCGCAGGACCAGTGGCGCACCGCCGCCCGCCAGGTCGGCGACGCGCTGATGGGCATCTTCATCACGCAGAGCTCGAGCGCGAGCCAGGCGGCGATCGACGACGCGGACTCGACGTTCACCGAGTCGCTGATCGCCGGCGTGATCGCGGTCCTGTTCGCGGTCTTCGTGGTGTTCGTCGCCGTCCGGCTGTCGAACCGGCTCATCGGACGGCTGCACCGGCTGCGCGAGGACACCCTCGACGCGGCCGAGGTCCGGCTGCCCGAGCTGGTCGCCAGGGTCCGGGCGGGCGAGCCCGTCGACCTCGAAGAGGGCGGTCACTTCCTCGACCACGGCACCGACGAGATCGGGCAGGTCGCCGACGCGTTCAACAAGGCGCAGCAGACCGCCATCGCGGCCGCCATCGACGAGGCGAAGGTCAGGGAGGGCACCAAGACGGTGTTCCTCAACATCGCCCACCGCAGCCAGGTCATCGTGCACCGCCAGCTCAAGGTGCTCGACCAGGCCGAGCGCAAGCAGGAGGACCCGGACCAGCTGGACACGCTGTTCCAGCTCGACCACCTCTCCACCCGCGCCCGCCGCAACGCCGAGAACCTGATCATTCTCGGCGGCGGGCAGCCGGGCCGGCAGTGGCGCAACCCGGTCGGGCTGGCCGAGCTGGTCCGCGGCGCGTCCGCCGAGACCGAGGACTTCGCCAGGGTCAAGACGGCGGTGCTCCCGCAGATCGCCGTCCGCGGCCCGGTCGTCGGCGACCTCGTGCACCTGCTCGCCGAGCTGATCGACAACGCGACGGCGTTCTCGCCGCCGCAGTCGCGGGTCGAGATCCGCGGCAACGTGGTCGGCAAGGGCGTCGTGATCGAGGTCGAGGACCAGGGCCTCGGGCTCGAGCCGGACCAGACCGAAGAGATCAACGTGCTGCTGGCCGACCCGCCGGACTTCGGGATCATGGCGCTGTCCGACGAACCGCGCCTCGGCCTGTTCGTGGTCGCGCGGCTGGCCGCGCGCCACGGCATCCAGGTGCACCTGCGCGAGTCGGCCTACGGCGGTACCCGCGCGATCGTGCTGGTGCGCACCGACCTGTTGGCTCCATTGGCGGAGTCCGAGCCGGAGCAGCCGATCACCCCGCCGAAGCCGGAGCTCGTCCCCAACCTGGTCGAGCCGGAGCCGGTGAACGACGAGGTCATGCCGCTCAAGCGGCAGCCGCGCCGCCCGGCCCGGCACCGCACCGATCCGCCCGTGCCGCCGGCGCCCGTGACGGCGCCCGCCGTCGTGCCGCCGCCTGTGGCCGTGCCGCCGCCGGCTCCGGCGCAACCGCCGTCCGCGCCGACGCCGGTCCCGGTCGGGGCCGTCTCGGAGCCGGTGAGCCAGCCGACGCAGGCACAGCCGGTGGCCTCGGTCCGGCCGCCCGCGCCGCCCGCCCGGCCCTCGCGGCCGGCCCGGCCGGCCGCGCAGCAGCCGGTGTGGCCGCCACAGGAGCCACGGCCTTCGGCGTCCGAAGGACGGCCGCAGCAGCCGCGCCGCCCGGAGGCGCCCGGACGGCCGCCGCTGCCGCAACGGCGACGTCAGCAGAACCTCGTGCCCCAGCTGCGGGAAGACAAGCCCGCCGCGATCGCGGAACGGGAAGAGGTCAGGCTGGATTCGCCCGAGGTCGCCCGCAGTAGGCTGTCCGCCTTCCAGCAGGGCACCCGCCGGGCCCGTGACGAAGACTTTTCCGAGAACGACGACAGGTACGGAGAGCGCGAGTAATGGTCAACTCAGGCGCCCACGAGCTCGACTGGCTGCTGGACGACCTCGTCAAACGGGTGGCCGGGGCGGACCGGGCGGTGGTCCTGTCCTCGGACGGCCTGCTCATCGGCAGGTCCGGCAACCTCTCCGAAGAGGACGCCGAACACCTGTCCGCGGTGGCTTCGGCGTTCCAGAGCCTGGCCCGCGGTACCGGGCGGCACTTCGGTGGCGGCAACGTCCGCCAGACGATGGTCGAAATGGATCACGCGTTCCTGTTCGTGACGGCGGCCGGGCGGGGCGCCTGCCTCGCCCTGCTGGCCCGCGAGGACGCGGACATGGGGCTGGTCGCGTACGAGATGAACCTGATGGTGAAGCGCGTCGGCCAGGTGCTCACCTCGGCCCCGCGGACCGGTGCCGGCGTCCAGCCCACGTCGCCATGAGCGCACGGCACGAAGCCTGGTTCGACGACGAGGCCGGCCCGCTGGTCCGGTCGTACGCGGTCACGGGCGGCCGCACCCGGTCGGACACGCTCGGGCTCGACCTCATCACGCTCGTCGTCGCACTGCGGACCGCGCACGAAGCGGGCATGCTCGAACCGGAGTACGCGCGCATCATCGCCTTGTGCCAGCGGCCGGTCTCGGTGGCCGAGGTGGCCGCGCGGGTCGATCTTCCGCTGCCCGTGGTGAAGGTGATGTTGAGCGATCTCATCGAGCAGAACCTGGTGCTGTTCCGTACCGCGGCGCCGGCGAACGAATCCCCCAACAAACACGTACTCCAGGCGGTTCTTGATGGCATCCGGAAACTCTGATCCCCGGCGGAACCTGACCGCTACCGCGGTCAAGGTGCTGATCGCCGGCGGCTTCGGGGTCGGCAAGACCACGATGGTCGGTTCGGTGAGCGAAGTACCGCCGCTGCGCACCGAAGAAGTCATCACGACCGCGTCCGAGGGCGTGGACGACCTGTCGGGGGTCGAGCAGAAGACCACCACGACGGTCGCGCTCGACTTCGGCCGCATCACGATCAACCCCGACCTGATCCTCTACCTGTTCGGCACGCCGGGGCAGGACCGGTTCTGGTTCATGTGGGACGAGCTGGCGGAGGGCGCGCTCGGCGCCGTCGTGCTGGCCGACACCCGCCGGCTCGACAGCTGCTTCGCGGCGGTGGACTTCTTCGAGCGCCGCAACCTGCCGTTCGTCGTCGGCGTGAACTGCTTCGACGGCGCGTACCGCTACGGCACCGAGGAGGTCCGGCAGGCGCTCGACGTCGGCATGGACGTCCCGCTGCTGCTGTGCGACGCCCGGGAGCGGGAGTCGACGAAGCAGGTGCTGACCAGCCTGATGGAACACGTGATGGCGCGGTCCGACCTCGCAGCCGCCCAGGGCGGCTACTGATCGGACCGCGCTCGGTCTCTTCGTTCAGCGTCGGCGCTTGATCAGGGTGTCGACGGCGAAGCGGCCCGGGCCGATCGCGGCGAACAGCAGGAAGATCCACGAGTAGACGGCGGCGGGTTCGCCCATGTTCTGCAGCGGCAGCAGGCCCATCGGGGCGTGCACGGTGAAGTACGCGTAGGCCATCACGCCGGACAGCAGCAGCGCGGCGGGCCTGCTGGCGAGGCCGACGAGGAGCAGCACGGCGCCGACGAGCTCGAACACGCTGCCCCACCAGCCGGGGAACGAGCCGAACGGGACGCCGCCGCCCTGGCCGTCGATGCCACCGAAGAAGCCGAATCCCTGCAGGCCGTGGAAGCCGAACAGGAACGAGATCACGATCCGCGAGGCGCCGACGACGACGCCGGTGACCGGGGCGGCCTTGGTCTCGGTGGCGGCGGTCTGGGTCTTGGGGGCGATCGTGGTGGTCATTGCGGGTTCCTTCCCTGGGTTCTTCCTTGCCTTCTGCCTACGCGTCGAGTGGGTTCTCCCCGGATCGACAACCCCGCGAAAAAATCTTGGAAGAGTTTCGGCAGACTGACCTGATGGCGGGCAAACGCAGTGCCGGGCTCCTGCTCCACCGCGGGCGGGGCGAGGACGTCGAAGTGCTGCTCGGGCACATGGGCGGGCCGTTCTGGGCGAAGAAGGACGCGGCCGCGTGGTCGCTGCCGAAGGGCGAGCTGGACCCGGACGAGCCGCCGGAGCACGCGGCGCGCCGCGAGTTCGAGGAGGAGCTGGGCCTGCCCGCGCCCGACGGCGAGTACGTCCCGCTGGGCGAGGTGAAGCAGTCGGGCGGCAAGGTCGTCACGGCGTGGGCGGTCGAGGCCGACCTCGACCCGGCCGCGGTGGTGCCCGGCACGTTCTCGATGGAGTGGCCGCCGCGCTCGGGTCGTCAGCAGGAGTTTCCCGAGGTGGACCGGGTCGCGTGGTTTTCGGTGGCGGTCGCCCGGGAGAAGCTGGTGAAGGGCCAGCTGCCGTTCCTGGACCGGCTGCTGGCGCTGGTCAGCGGCTGAGCAGGGCTTCCAGCGGCTTCGCGGTGAACGACGGCAGCACGACGTCCGCCTGGCCGAAGTCGAGGCTCTCGGTGATCGCGTTGGGCACGGCGACGCAGGTCAGCCCGGCGGCCTTGGCGGCGGTGACGCCGTGCGGGGTGTCCTCGAAGGCGATGGCCTCGCCCGCGGGTGTTTTCAGCGCGGCGATCGCGGCCAGGTAGAGGTCGGGGTCGGGCTTGGCCCGGTGCCGGTCCCCGGTGAGGACGGCGTCGAAGTAGCCGTCGATGCCGAGCCGTTCGAGGTGCGGGCGCACCCAGCCGCCGGACGAACTGGACGCGACGGCCAGCTTGAGGCCGTGGTCCTTCGCGGTTTCGAGGTAGCCGCGGACGCCTTCGCGGGGACCGAGGGTCTCGAGGAGCCGCATGACCCGGGCTTTCGTCACCGGCCGCAGTGCCTCGGGATCGATGCCGGGCGCGTACTCGGCGAGCAGCGCGAACATCGTGGGCGTGGTGTGCTGCGTGCCGATGACGGCGTACCAGGCTTCCATCGGCAGCTCGGCACCGTGTTCCCGGAAGACCTCCTGCCACGACTGCAGGACGGCGGACTCGGTGTCGGCGAGCGTGCCGTCGAAGTCGAAGACCAGGGCGCGGGTGGGCACCACTGCACCCTGCCCGGTCGGTGATCGCTCAGGCAAGGGAGTTGTGACGAGCCCGAAAGGCCCGCATGGCGTCTTCGCCGCGCAGGGCGAAGACGACCTCTTCGATCGTGCCGGGCTCGGCTTCGGCGACGGCGGTGAGCGCGATCCCGGCAGCCGACTCCAGCGGCCAGCGGTAGATCCCGGTGGAGATGGCGGGGAAGGCGACCGTTTTGGCACCGAGCTCCCGGGCGACTTTCAAGGCGTTGCGGTGGCAGTCGGCCAGGAGCCCGGAGCGGTCTTCGGTCGTCGACCAGACCGGGCCCACGGTGTGCACGACCCACCGGGCGGGCAGCTTCCCGGCAGTGGTGGCGACGGCTTGGCCGGTCTTCAGTCCTCGCCCGTAGTGCCCGGCCCGCAGCTTCCGGCACTCGGCGAGGATCTCGGGGCCACCCTTGCGGTGGATGGCCCCGTCGACCCCGCCCCCGCCGAGCAGCGAGGAGTTGGCGGCGTTCACGACGACGTCGACCTCGAGGGTGGTGATGTCGGCGTCGAGGATCCGGATGCGCACGGAACCGATCCTGCCGGAGATACTGGCTCGGTGCTGCTGGATTTCATCGCGGAGCTGGCCACCGAGGAATACCTCCTGGCACCGGCGGACCCGGGTGCCCAAGCGCGGCAGAACACCTGGCACCTCGGGGCGGAACCGGCGCAACGGGCCGAAGTGACGACCGAACAGGTCGTCGCCGCCTTCGAAGCCGTCGCGCAGGCCCTCGACGTTCGTCTGCGCCCGGCCGGACCCGCCACTTTCTACGTCTGGCACGACGAGCAGGTCGGCGCCCTCAAGTCTTCGCTTTCGTCGCTCCGGCCCGACGAGTTGCTCTTCCGGGCCGAATACGAGCCGACCGGTGATCTGGCGCCGATCGTCGAGGCGTTCCTCGCCGATCCGAGCCCTGGCTTGGTGCCGTGGACCGCGCTCGAGCCGGTCGTGGCCTCCGAGCCCGAACCGCCGCCGCCGCTGCCCTTTCCCGTCTGGGTGCGGACGATCGCCGCCTAGCCGAGGAAGAACTCCGTCAGCACCGGGGCCAGTGCCGGCGCCTTCACGATGTGCGTCTGACCCGGCAACGTCCGGTACTCCGCCGCGGGCAGCACCTTCGCCAGCGACGCCACGCCGTTGCGCATCCAGTCCGGGCTCTTGCCACCGTCGATGGCCAGTGCCGGGATCTTCACCTCCGGCCAGGCGGCCGGCAGGGGACGGCCCGACTGGTGGTCGCCCATCACCGCCGTGTCGTACGGGATCGTGGGGGCCACTCGCTTGAGCTTCGCCCAGAACGGCATGAGCCGCATCATCGCCACCGTCGCCTTGCCCAGGCCGACGCCTTCGGTCATGAACATCTTGACCGCCTGGCCGGTTTTCCCCTGCTTCAGCGCCTCGTCGAGCCGGGCCGGGTAGTCGGCCGGGACGCGGGGGCGGGTGTCGTCGACGACGAACGGGGGTTCGTACAGCGCCAGCTTCGTCACCGGGAGACCCCGGTTGACCGCTTCGAGTGCCAGCGCGGCGCCGGAGGAGATGCCGAACAGGAACACCTGGCCGCCCGCCTCCTTGACGAGCGCGGCGAGGTCTTCGACCTCACGCTCGACCGCGTACGGCCCGGTGTCGGTGCTCTCGCCGCGTCCGCGGCGGTCGTAGGTGTACACGGTGAAGCGCGCGGCCAGCTCCTTCGCCAGCGCGTCGTTGATCGACGAGCCGCGGTAGGACATCGCGCCGTC
>Ga0070668_100000366_pt1 | contig 29820 bp, 26 predicted proteins | sample KBSS43metaG_FD_64661 | JGI IMG/M metagenome (GOLD analysis project Ga0070668, IMG submission 64661) | Switchgrass rhizosphere microbial communities from Kellogg Biological Station, Michigan, USA - KBS S4-3 metaG | ecosystem: Host-associated > Plants > Roots > Rhizosphere > Soil ...
CGGCGGCCCACTCACGTCAGCCCTGCCTGTCATGCCGACGGTCCGTCATCCGTCATACAGATGGCGACAGGAGGTGCGACGTGCCCGCAGAGCCCTTTGAGGAGCACCGCCCGCATCTACGGGCGGTCGCCTACCGCATGCTGGGATCGCTGACCGAGGCCGACGACGCCGTGCAGGAAGCGTGGCTGCGGATGGACCGCACCGACGTCAGCGACGTGCGTAATCTGCGCGGCTGGCTGACGACGGTCGTCGCACGCATCTGCCTGGACATGCTGCGGGCGCGCAATTCGCGGCCCGAGGAGCCGCTCGACGACGTTCTGCCCGTCGCCGCACCTGATGCCGTCGACCCCGAAGCCGAAGCCGTGCTTGCCGACTCCGTCGGAGTGGCGCTGCTCGTCATCCTCCAGACCCTGTCCCCGGCCGAGCGCCTCGCATTCGTGCTGCACGACATGTTCGATCTGCCCTTCGCGGACATCGCACCGATCGTGGGCCGCACGGAGAACACCGCCGCGCAGCTCGCGGCGCGCGCCCGCCGCCGTGTACGCGGTAAGACTCCCGATCCCGCAACGGATTTGGTGCGCCAACGCCTGCTCGTCGACGCGTTCCTCGCCGCCGCCCGCGAGGGTGATTTCGATGCGCTGCTCGCAGTGCTCGACAGCGATGTGGTGCTGCATATCGATGCCACCGCGGCGGGCGCCACGACGACCATCCGCGGCGCCCAAGCGGTCGCCACCAATGCGCACGCCTTCTCGGCCAACGCGCGGTTCGCCGAGCACGCGTTGGTGGACGGCGCCGCCGGCATCGTCGTCGCGCCCAAGGGGAAGCTGGCGCTGGTACTGCGCTTCGGTGTCGTCGGAGACAAGATCACCGAGATCGACATCGCCGCCGACCCGCAGCGGCTGCGTCGCGTCAGTTTGGCCGTGCCGGACTGATCTGGGCTGATAATGCGTATGTGGAATTGCTGACCGGCTTCGGGCTGGCCACGGCGGCGGGACTCAACGCCTACATCCCGCTGCTGGCGCTCGGCCTGCTGTCCCGGTTCACCCACCTGGTGACGCTGCCGCACGGCTGGGCCTGGCTGGAGAACGGCTGGGTGATGACGATCGTCGCGGTGCTGCTCGTGGTCGAGATCGTCGCCGACAAGATCCCTGCGCTCGACAGCATCAACGACACTATCCAGACGTTCGTCCGGCCGACGGCAGGCGGCATCGTGTTCGGTTCCGGCACCGCCGCGCAGACGTCCGCGGTGTCCGATCCCGGAGCGTTTGTGCACTCGGGTCAATGGGTTCCCGTCGCCATCGGAGTGGTGACCGCGCTGGTGGTGTCGCTGACGAAATCGACCGTGCGGCCTGCGGCCAATGTCGCCACCGCTGGCATGGCTGCGCCGGTGCTGTCCACCATCGAGGACATCACCAGCGTCGGGCTGGTCTTCCTGGCGATCCTGGTCCCGGTGCTGGTACTCGTGGCCCTGATCGCACTGGTCTTGGCGGTGGTGCGGCTCGTGCGTCGCCGACGACGCAAGGCAGCGACGGAAAGCGGCTAGATCCACACGCCCTTACCGACCGCGACCACTCCCCCTGCACTGATCGCAAACCGCTCGCGGTCCTTCTCGAGGTCCACGCCGACCATCTCGCCGGGCCCCACGACGACGTTCTTGTCGAGGATCGCGTGGCGCACCACCGCGCCGCGGCCCACCCGCGTACCCGGCATGATCACGCTGCCCTCCACGATCGCGCCGTCGTCGACCACCACGTTGGACGACAGCACCGAATTGCGAACTGAGGCAGCCGAAATGATGCTGCCGGCTCCGACTACCGACTCCTGCGCCGAACCGCCGTTGACGAACTTGGCGGGCGCCAGCATCTCCGCCTCGCCGCGGATCGGCCAGCGCTTGTTGTAGAGGTTGAACACCGGGTGCACCGACACCAGGTCCATGTGGGCGTCGTAGAACGCGTCGAGCGTCCCGACGTCGCGCCAGTAACCGTGGTCGCGTTCGGTGGCGCCGGGCACCTCGTTGTTGTTGAAGTCATAGACCGCGGCCATCCCGTCGACGACCAGCCGCGGGATGATGTCGCCACCCATGTCGTGATCGGAGTGGTCATCGTCGGCGTCGGCGCGGATCGCGTCGATGAGCACCTTCGTGGTGAAGATGTAGTTGCCCATCGAGACGAACGTCTGCTCGGGGTCGTCGGGTGTGCCCGGCGGATCGGCAGGCTTCTCGACGAACTCGCGGATGCGGCCCGACTCGTCGGAGTCGATGCAGCCGAATGCGCTGGCCTCGGCCCGCGGTACCCGGATGCCCGCGACCGTCGCGCCTGCGCCGCTGTCGATGTGGAACTGGACCATCTGCTCGGGGTCCATGCGGTACACATGGTCGGCGCCGAACACGACGATGTAGTCAGGGTCCTCGTCGTAGATGAGGTTCAGCGACTGATAGATCGCATCGGCAGACCCGGTGTACCAGCGCGGGCCGAGTCGCTGCTGCGCCGGCACCGGGGTGATGTACTCGCCGGCAAGCCCGGACAACCGCCAGTTCTGCGAGATATGGCGATCCAGCGAATGCGACTTGTATTGGGTGAGCACGCAGATTCGCAGGTATCGGGCGTTGACCAGATTGGACAACACAAAATCGATCAGCCGGTAGGCGCCTCCGAAGGGAACGGCCGGTTTGGCGCGATCAGCTGTCAGCGGATAGAGCCGTTTGCCTTCCCCGCCGGCCAGGACGATGCCAAGGACGTGTGGCAACTCCCTCATGCCCCAAACCTATCCGCAGGTTGACGCCGCGGCTAGCCATTGGCGGCTATTGATGGTTCTGGCGGTCAAGGTATTTGGCGCAATCGCGTTCAAAACAAGCGTTCATGCGGAAGCAACGGCCCACATTTTTGGATACGGTCGTGACTATGCGGGTGGCGATGATGACTCGGGAGTATCCACCCGAGGTCTATGGCGGGGCAGGGGTGCACGTCACTGAGCTTGTCGCTCAGCTGCGCCATCTGTGCGAGGTCGACGTGCACTGCATGGGGGCCACTCGTCCGGGGGTGTCCGTGGCGCAGCCCGATCCGGCACTCAAGGGCGCCAACGCCGCGCTGTCGACGCTGTCGGCAGACCTCAACATGGTCAATGGCGCGTCGAACGCCACCGTCGTGCATTCACACACCTGGTACACCGGCCTGGCCGGGCACCTGGCCGCGCTGCTGTACGGCATTCCGCACGTGCTGACCGCGCATTCGCTCGAACCGATGCGGCCGTGGAAGGCCGAACAACTCGGCGGCGGATACCGGGTGTCGTCGTGGGTGGAGAAGATCGCGGTCGATGCCGCCGATGCGGTGATCGCCGTCAGTTCCGGCATGCGCGACGACGTGCTGAAGACGTATCCCGCACTCGATCCCAACCGAGTGCATGTGGTGCGCAACGGGATCGACACCGATGTTTGGTACGCGGTCGAGGGAAGGCAGGACGACTCGGTACTGGAAGAGCTCGGTGTCGACCTGAAGCGCCCCATCGTGGCCTTCGTCGGTCGGATCACCCGGCAGAAGGGGGTCGCACATCTGATCGCGGCCGCCCATCATTTCGCACCCGACATCCAGCTCGTGCTGTGCGCGGGCGCACCGGACACCCCGGAGATCGCGGCCGAGGTGACGTCGGCAGTACAGGAGCTGGCGCGCGTCCGCAGCGGCGTATTCTGGGTGCGCGAGATGCTGCCGATCGGCAAGATCCGCGAAATACTCTCAGCAGCAACCGTTTTCGTGTGCCCGTCGGTATACGAACCGCTGGGGATCGTCAACCTCGAGGCGATGGCGTGCGCGACGGCCGTGGTGGCCTCCGACGTCGGCGGCATTCCAGAGGTGGTCGCGGACCGGCAGACGGGTCTGTTGGTGCACTACGAAGCGAGCGACCCGGAGTCCTTCGAGCGTCGGCTCGCCGACGCGGTCAACTCGTTGGTGGCCGATCCGGGGAAGGCCCGCCAGTACGGCCGGGCCGGGCGGCAGCGCTGTATCCAAGAGTTTTCCTGGGCGCACATCGCGGAGCAGACCCTGGAGATCTACCGAAAAGTGTCCTCATGAATTTCGGCGTGAACGGCTGCGCTCACCGCAACCGAGCACGCCGAAATTGCTAGCTGGTGACGCCCTTGAGCTCGTCGCCGAGGGCGGCCGCTTCTTCGGGAGTGAGTTCGACGACTAGTCGTCCGCCGCCTTCCAGTGGTACCCGCATCACGATGCCGCGCCCCTCCTTGGTTGCTTCCAGTGGACCGTCGCCGGTCCGGGGCTTCATCGCCGCCATCGAGTGCTCCCTCCACATGAGCTGGCCCGCTCGGGCTGTTGATCTTTCCCCATTGTTCCCTATCCGTGGCGCTAGGTGTGCAAAGACCCGGCTATGACCGTCGTTAGGATGCGGCTCTGATCGCGGGAACCCAGCAGTCGGCGATGTGGTCGTCGACCATTCCCGTGGCCTGCATCAACGCGTATGCCGTCGTGGGTCCGACGAATCGGAAGCCGCGGCGCTTCAGTTCCTTGGCCATCGCGGTGGACTCCGGAGTCACCGCAGGGACATGGGAGAGGTCGGCGGGTCGCGGACGGGGCGGCGGCGCGAACGACCACAGCAACTCAGCGAGGTCGACGTCGAGATCGGCGACCGCACGCGCGTTGGCGATGGTGGCTTCGATCTTCAGACGGTTGCGCACTATCCCGGTGTCGGCCATCAGCCGATCGAAGTCGCGTTTGGTGTAGCGGGCGATGCGTTCGACATCGAACCCGTGGAATGCGCGACGGAAGTTCTCCCGCTTGCGCAGGATGATCAGCCACGACAGGCCGCTCTGGAACGCCTCGAGGCTGATCCGTTCGAACAGGGCAGCGGAGTTGCGCAGCGGCTGGCCCCACTCGGTGTCGTGGTAGTCCCGGTAGAGGACGAAATCGTCTGGGGTCAAACGTGTTTGGTCGATCCATCCGCACCGGATGCGGCCGTCGTCTTCGACGGTCACGCGTCGTCCCTGTCAGAGGGCAGCGCGTGGGCGCCGCCCTCCGCCAGCTGGTCGGCTTCGTTCGTGTCGTCGTCGAGGCCGTGGGCCGCGCGCACCGCGGCCAGCTGGCCGCGCAACAGGTCGAGCTCCTGGCCGAGACGGTCGAGCACCCAGTCGACCTCACTGGTCTTGTAGCCACGCAGTGTCTGGGTGAACTTGACGGCGTCGACGTCGGTGCCGGTGACGCCCGAGGCCGGCAAGACCGTGGCGGTGGTGTTGCGCGGCAACGGCGGCAACGGCTCCCCTCGGCCGAACAGCACGCTGCCGAGCCCGAACAGCACGATGGCCACCAGGATCAGCACTACCAGGTACAGCAGAACCAAGGTCACGCTGTCGATATTGCCCGACGAGTCCGACTGGGGGCACTCCCCTCGCAAGCTGGGGGCCCACCCGCTCGCGGGGGAGTACCGAAAGTGCTACCCGCGCGGGCGCAACGAGATCATCGGCGGGCGGTCCTCCAGCGAGACCGAGGAGGTCCGCGGCGTGTAGTCGTCGCCGTCGGCGAAGAACTGTGTCAGCGCCACACCGGAGTCCGGAACGCCGCAGCGCGACAGCAGCGTGGCGATGACCTGCCGACTCATCGACGCGAGTTCGGTCAAGGGCCTGTTGCGGTGCGTGCGCACACCGAGGTTGACCTGGGCGATCGCGTCCAGGCCCAGGCGGTCGTAGGTGTCGATCAACAGCCCGATCTCCACGCCGTAGCCTGGCGCGAACGGCACCGAGGTCAGCAGCTCGCGGGTGCCGGCGTATTCGCCGCCCAGCGGCTGCAGCAGGCAGCTCAGTTCGGGTCGCAACGACGCGAGCAGCGGGCGCGCGACCAGCTCGGTGACCCGGCCTCCGCCGTTGGCGTCCTCCCTGCCGCTGACCCTGAGCGGCCGCCGGTAGAAGCCCTTGACCAGGTGGACGCCCTCGGTGGTGAGCAACGGGCCGACCAGCTTGGGCACGAACGTCGGGTCAGGGTCGATCAGGTCGGAGTCGACGAACACGATGATGTCGCCGGTGGCCGCGGCCAGCGACCGCCACAGCACCTCACCCTTGCCGGCTTGCGGCTCCACTTCGGGAAGCGCCGTCTCACGGCTGATCACTCGCGCACCGGCCGCAACTGCCCTGATCTCGGTGTCGTCGGTGGAGCCGGAGTCCAGCACGATGAGCTCGTCGACCAGCCCGCCAAGCAGCGGGGTGATGGTCTCGACGACGCTTCCGACGGTTTCTTCCTCATTGAGGGCGGGCAGCACCACCGAGATGGTGCGTCCGGCCTTCGCGGCCTCCAGTTCGGCGATGGTCCATGTCGGCCGGTTCCAGCTGTGGTCGGTCAGCCATCTCCCGATGACGACGTCCGTCCCGGGCAGCTCTGGTGTCAGTGTCATGCCAGTCCCCTCACCGTGCGCGTCGGCGAACGCACGCCCTGGATCGACGCGACCATTTCGAGCACGCGCCGCGTGGGCCCGACCTCATGCACCCGGAACATGGCGGCCCCGTCCGCGGCGGCCAAGGCGGTCGCGGCCAGGGTGCCTTCGAGGCGTTCGCTCAGACCCACACCCAGAGTCTCCCCGACGAAATCTTTGTTGCTGAGTGCCATCAGGACCGGCCATCCAGTTTTTACAAGGTCTTTTACGTGGCGCAACAAACTAAGACCGTGATAAGTGTTCTTGCCAAAATCGTGGGTCGGGTCGATTAACACCGAGTCACGCGCCACCCCGAGGGCCACCGCGCGTTCGGCTGCGGCCGTCACTTCTGCGATCACGTCGTCGACGACGCCCCGCTCCGAGGTGCCGTAGTTGACCCGGAACGGTCGTGTCCGCGGCGCTGCACCGCCGGTGTGCGAGCACACCAAGCCGGCCCCGAACTCAGCTGCGACCTCGGGAAGTGCCTGGTCATGACCGCCCCAGGTGTCGTTGATCAGGTCGGCTCCGGCTGCGCAGGCCTGCTTGGCCACCTCTGCGCGCCAGGTATCGACGCTGATCAGCTGGTCGGGAAAGGTGTCGCGCAGCCACTCGATGAACGGCACGACGCGGGCGATCTCCTCGTCGACGCCGACTGTGTCGCCTGGTCCGGCCTTGACGCCACCCACGTCAACGACATCGGCGCCCTCTTCGATCACCCGGTGGGCCGCCGCCTTGGCTGCCTTGTCGGTGAAGGTGGCGCCGCGGTCGTAGAACGAGTCCGGTGTCCGGTTCACGATCGCCATGATCAAGGCGCGATCGCCGGCCACCGGGCGGCCGCAGAAGGTCGGCAACACGCCTTCCATAGTGCCTGGCCCAGTGATTTCGGCGCGCCTACGGTCGCTCAGCGGGCGTTAGCGCGCCCAAATCGCTAGTTCTTGGGCTTCTTTCCGTCGGTGACCTCTTTTGGGTACTCGTCGTAGAACGGCACATAGCCCTCGTCGCGGCCGGCCAGCACGTAGATCGGATCCTTGACGTCCGAGCCGTAGCCCTCCTTGCGCAGGTCGACTTTCAGGTTCTTGAAGGTGGACGTGTGCGCCAGGTCCCCTACGACACGGACGAACAGCGGCACGGCGTAGCCCGGCAGCCGCCCGTAGGCCGCCTTGGCCAACGCCTTGCCGTCGAACTGCTCGCCCTCCTTGAGCTGAATCGCCGCCATGCCCGCGCGGCCGCCCGTGCCCGGCACCTCGACACCGAAGACCGTGCCCTCCTCGATCTGCTGATCGGTGGCAAGGGCAGCCTCGACCTCGGTGGTGGCGACGTTCTCACCCTTCCACCGGAACGTGTCGCCGAGCCGATCGGTGAACGCCGCATGCCCGAAGCCTTGCGATCGCATCAGGTCGCCGGTGTTGAACCAGACGTCGCCATCGCGAAAAGCGTTGCGCACCAACTTCTTTTCACTGGCCTTCTTGTCGGTGTAGCCGTCGAACGGCTGCATGCTGCTCACCTTCGACAGCAGTAGTCCCGGCTCGCCGTTGCGGACCTTGCGCACCCGGCCGTCCTCGCCGCGCAGAGGTTCGCCGGTGTCGCCGTCATACTCCACGAACGCAACTGGCGTCGGGCAGATCCCCGTGGTCTTGTCGACGTTGAGAACGTTGACGAACGCGGTGTTTCCCTCACTGGCCGCGTAGAACTCACAGACCCGGTCGATGCCGAACCGCTCGGTGAACTCGTCCCAGATCGCCGGGCGCAGCCCGTTACCCGCGATCACCCGCACCTTGTGCTGACGGTCGGTCGGCTTGGGCGGCTGGTTGAGCAGGTAGGCGCAGATCTCGCCGATGTAGATGAACGCGGTGGCGTCGTAGCGGATGATCTCGTCCCAGAACTTCGACGCCGAGAACGACTTGCCGAGCGCCAGCGTCGCGCCCGAGTTCAGCACCGAGGACAACGCGACTGTCAAGGCGTTGTTGTGGTACAGCGGCAGGCAGCAGTACAGGGTGTCGTTGCTGGTCAACCTCATGCCGAGGCCGCCGAACCCGGCCAGCGCGCGCAGCCACCGGTAGTGCGTCATCACGCTGGCCTTCGGCATCCCGGTGGTGCCGGACGTGAAGATGTAGAAGGCCTTGTCCTTGGCCAGCACGGCCGCGGTCGTCGCCGGGTTGCCGGTTGGCGCGGTCGCGGCCAGCCGCTGTAGTTCGTCGACCGTGATCAGCCCGGTGGTGTCGGTGCCGCATTCGGTGATCGGCTCGACGAAGTCCGTCTCGGCGACGATGGCCTTGGCTTCGAGCAGCCCGAAGCTGTGCTTGAGCACGTCGCCGCGCTGGTGAAAGTTGATCATTCCCGCGATCGCACCGCACTTGACCGTGGCCAGCATCAGCAGCACCGACTCCGGTGAGTTGCGCAGCATGATGCCGACGACATCGCCGTGTCCGACACCGCGGGCGGCCAGTACGGCCGCGTAGCGGTTGACCGTCTCGTTGGCCTGGCGGTAGGTGATCCGCTCGTCGCCGAACTTGATGAACATCTTGTCGGCGTAGCGCGCCGCCCGATCCTGAAAAACCTTGCCGATGGACGTCTTCGCCGACGGCCGGGCCCCGAATCCGGTGATCACACCGGTCAAGATGGTCGGCAGATCCATCAGCAGACGCGGCACATGGGTGGCGATGTCGAGCAGCCCGACGCTGCTGCGGGTCCCCGATCTCTGATCGGTCATGCGGTACATCCCCTCCGATATTCGTCTGTGCGCAACACCCTAGTGACCACTGTCACCCGGTGTGCACGCCGCCATCGCAGCGTCGACGTCGTCGACCACGACCAACCGAGCCAGCGCACTCTCGGCGACGTAGCCGCTGTCGACCAGCCCGTGCAGCCAGGCCAGCAGGCCGTCGTAATGCCCGATCGGATCGAGCATGACCACCGGCTTGTCGTGCATACCCAGATAGCCCGCAGTCCAGGCTTCGAAGAACTCCTCGAGGGTGCCGATGCCGCCGGGCAGCGCGATGAACGCGTCGGCGCGGTCCTCCATCACCTGCTTCCGCTCCCGCATGGTGTCGGTGACGACGAGCTCGTCGGCTTCGGTGTCGGCAACCTCCCGGTGCACCAGCGCCTTCGGGATGACGCCGACGGTCCTTCCGCCACGCGCACGGGCCGCGCTGGCCAGTGCGCCCATGGCGGAGACGTTGCCGCCGCCGGACACCAGCGTCCAGCCGCGTTCTGCGATCGCTTCTCCGACCCGCACCGCCAAGGACAACAGCGCCGGATGCCTTGGCCCGGACGCGCAGTACACACAGACCGCCCATTCGCGGTTGGGTTCTGGGGACACACGCACAACGTAGCCATACACTCGCGCGGTGCCTGTTGAGTGGGTTACCTCATCGCACGAACCGGCATTGGAACTGCTCGAAACGGGCGTCCGCGAGCAGACCGGGACGGTGCTGGTCGGTTCGGCGGGCGTCGGCAAGACGTGGTTGGCACGCGCTGCGGCACAGCGGCTGGCGTCGCAGTTCGATCGCGTCGACTGGGTCACGGCGACGACTCCTGCGGTTCCGTTCTCCGCCTTCAACCACCTGATCGAGGTGCCCGACACGGGTAAGGCCGCGGCCGTGCTGCGTACTGCGCGGGAGGCGCTGGGTGACGGCAGACTGTTGATCGTCGACGACGCGCATCTGCTGGACAAGCTGTCCGCAGCGCTCGTCTACCAGTTGGCGGTCAGCGGCACGGTGAAGATGATCGTCACGGTCGCACCGAACGGGCCTGTAGCCGATGAGATTTCGGCGCTGTGGCGGGACGATCTGCTGGCGCGGGTCGGCATCGAGCCGCCGGGCCACGACGACAACAGACAGGCCACGCTGGTCGAGGAGTTCGTCGCGGCGCTGCCAGGCCCGGCGCACCGGGTGCTGGAGTACCTGGCGGTCGAGGATCCGCTGTCGCTCGCCGATGCCTGTGCGCTGGCGGGCCGCGACGCCGTCACCGACGCCGAGGCGGCTGGTGCCGTCGCGATCGAAGGGGATCGCGTCCGTCCGGCGCACCCGCTGTTCGTCGACGCGGTCCGTGACGCGCTCGGCGGACCCGAGCTACGCCGGCTGCGCACAGAGCTGGTGAATCGGCTGGCCGCCTCGGGGCCGCGCGGAGTGGTGGACCGGTTGCGGCTCGCCGTGCTCTCGCTGGACAGCGACAGCCCGCGGCCGGTGGCCGAGCTGGCCGCGGCGGCCGAGGAGTCGCTGCAGCTGGGCGATCTCGAACTCAGTGAACGCTTGGGCCGGGCCGCCGTCGAGCGGTCACCGCAGCTGCCGATCCGACTGACCCTGGCCTATGCGCTGGCGTGGCAGGGCCGCGGCCGAGAAGCCGACGCGGTGCTCGCGAACGTGGACCCGTCGACACTGTCCGAGACCGAGTTGATGGCGTGGGCGCTGCCGCGTGCGGCCAATCAGTTCTGGATGCTGAGCGAACCCGAGCGCGCGACCGCGTTCCTGCGGACAACGCGCGGACGGGTGTCGACGCCTGCCGCGCAGACGACTCTCGACGCGTTGGCTGCGACGTTCACAATGAACGCGGGCAGCCCCAGCCGCGCCAAACAGATCGCCGACGAGGTGCTCGCGTCGCCCGCGGCTGACGACACCGCGATCGGGTGGGCGGCGGCCGCAGCGGCGCTGAGCTCGGCGCGGATGGGCCGCTTCGATGAGGTCGACGCGCTGGCCGAGCGCGCGATCGCGGCAGGGCATCCCGGTCTGTTGCGGTTCACCAGCGGCTTCGGTCAGACGACGGCGCTGGTGATGGCCGGTGAACTGGACCGTGCCCAGGCGCTGGGCCAGCAGCTCACCGACTTTGCCCAGCTGCAGCAGCCGGGCCGCGCGATCGGTGAGGTGTTGGTGGCCGACGTGTTGATCGTCAAGGGTGAGCTCGAGTCGGCGATGTCGCTGTTGCGTGGGGCCGCGGCGGCGTTGGCGCCGACCGGGTATTCGTGGGGTCCGCTGGCGTGGATGCTGCTGGCGCAGGCGCTTGGGCAGCTGGGTGAGACGGCCGAGGCAGGAAAGGTCTTGTCGCGGGCCGAATCTCGGCATGGTCTGAAGTCGATGTTGTTCGCGCCCGAACTGGCGCTGGCGCGTGCCTGGACGAGGTCGGCGCGACGCGACGACCACGGAGCGATCGCGGCGGCCCGCGACGCCGCGCGCACTGCCGAACGCGGCGGCCAGTCGGCGGTCGCGCTGCGCGCGTTGCTCGACGCGGCGCGACTGGGCGACATCCGCGCGGCCGATGGCATCGCGCGGCTCAGTGGCGAAGTCGATTGCGTATTGGGTCAATTGGCGCTTCAGCACGCGCGGGCGTTGGTCGCAAAGGACGCGGCCGCCCTCAACGACGTGTCGGCGCAGTTCGATGCGATCGGCATGAAGCGCTCGGCGGCCGCTGCGGCAGCCCAGGCTGCGAGCGCCTAGTGCGGATGGCGCCCGCCATCGACAAGAACGTCGACACGGCCGGGCTGGCCCGTCGCTGCTGGTAGCACCAGCCATGGCTGACGCGGGGCCCGACCAGGAAATTCGTGTCACGTACGGTGGGCGTGCGGCCATAGGATTGATTTGCCGAGCGTGAGCCACGGAGATTGCAGATGACTGACCCCCTGTATGTCCAGCCTGACGGCGTACGGTCCTACGCCCAGATCCATGACGGGGTCGTTGGCGCGCTGTCTCAGTTGCTGGGGACGGCCGCGCCAGAAGCGCTCGGGGTGGAGAGCACGCACGGGCCGATCGCGTCGGCCGTCAGCGGCGCCCTGAGCCAGGTACTGGACCGCAGGCACGGCACGCTGCAGGCCACATCGACGTCCGCGCAGACCATTTCGGAGCTACTGCAGAAGGCCGCGCAGATGTACGAACACGGCGACCAGAAGGGCGCCGCCACGCTCAGGGCCGCGGCCGAGGCGATACAAGACGCGAACGCGTCCGGAGCAGCGGGTGCGGCAGGATCAACGGGCGCGGCGGGGGCCGCCGGTGCTGGTTCGGCAGGCGCGGGCGGCGGCGCCGAAATGGTGGGCCAGATGGTCAGCCAGGTGGGGCAGCAGCTCGGCCAGACGGCGCAGTCCATCGCGCAACCGCTGCAAGGAATGGCCCAAGGGCTGCAACAGATTCCGCAACAAGTCATGCAGGGCGCGCAGCAACTTGCTCAACAGGTGTCGCAGGCGGCCGGGTCGTCCGTCGACAAGGCGCCTGGCGACCCCATCGCTCGCAGCGGCCGCGCCGGGCCGGGCATCGTGCCCGAGGAGCGGTTCCCAGACGCGCAGGGTGATCATGCCGCGGCGGGCGACACGGCCGATGCCGGCAGAGCGCCCGACCTACCGCCCCGGCGTGCCGAGCCGGCACAGACCCGTCCGCAGTCCGACTGAATCGGGTCACAACCTGCGGCCGAGATCGCCTTCGCCGCGATGCTGTTGATGCTCAGGCGATTTCACCGGGGCCGGGCCATGCTTGTCATCGGATGCAGACGGTCCTGCCATCGCGCGGTCATTGGCTTCGGCACGGTGCAGCGGTTCACGCTCCTCCCGCTGGGGTTCGTGCGCCTGGGTCGCTCGTTCGTCCTTGGCGTCAACGGCGTTGTCGCGCACCGGCGCTGGCGCGGCTGCCTCCGCCGGACTCGAGGCGCCACTGCCCGCTGCCCCGCCGACATCCTGACCGCCGAGGGATTGGCCGCCTTTGCCGCCCTGAGCTCCCTGCAGCGCTTGTTGGATGAGCTGACCGAACACGCCGGTCTGCCCGCCGATCGCCTGTGCAGGCGCACCCGCCATCTGCCCTATCTGCCCGGCCTGCTGGCCCACTTGGCCGAGTATGCCGACGATTTGGCCGACGGACTGCGAGCCGGCGTCATCGGAGTTCTGGTAGGCCGCCTGTGCGGCGCCCAACTTGCCTGAGAACATCGTCTCTTTCGCCTGCAGCGTCGCGACATTGGCTGCCAGCGGCGCGGCCAGTGTCGGAAGCACTGCCGAGATGGTCGCGCTCAGCGCATCCTGGCCGGCGGGAAGCATCGGTATCTCGGGAAGCTCGACGGATGCCGCGTTCCAGCTGATGCCTTCGGGCTTCTTCAGCGGCATGGTCATCGCTTTTCTCCCCTGTGATCACCAGTCATCGTCGTCGCCTTCGTCGAGGTCGTGTTGGAGCGGTGCGGGGACCGCCAGGCTTGCACCGGTGCCGCCACTTTCACCGCGCTGCCCCATCATCGGTGCCATGCCGCCCATGCCGCCAGCCGCGGCGGCCATCGGGGCGACCCCGCCGGTTGCAGTAGATCCGGCCATTGCTCCCTCTGCGGGCGCGGTGCTCACGGGTTTGGTGCCCGTCAGCTTGGCCATCTGCGGCGTCTGCAGGGGACTCCCGCCGGAGCCGGGCAGTGACGCCGCCCGCACCATGCCCGAGCCACCGCCGGCATCGGAGCCGCCTGCCAGCGGATGGTTCGAGAACGAGGAGAACGGCAGGCCTGCGCTGCCCAGTGAATCCGCCCTGCCACCCTGGCCGAACATCGACGTCAGCTGTTGTAGCGGCTGGGACAATTGCTGCAGCTGTTGGCCCATCTGTTGAGGCACAGCCATCACCGCCTGGCCGAGCTGCATGGGGAGCTGTGCGGCCATGGAGCCCATCTGGCTCATCATCTGCATCGCCTGCCGGGATCCCTGCGCGGTCTGTTTCGAGGCCTCTTCGCTGGTGTCCTTCGCCTCTTTCCCGCCGGGCACAGACGGGGCGGCACCGGCGAAGGGAATGTTCGGGGGCACGCCGAGAGTGTTGGCGAGTTCGGTCGTATGGGTCGTCACGTTGGCGATGTTCTGGGACAGCCCCATCTTGATGCGGCTCTGCACCAGCTCCTGGGCATTGCTGAAGGGCATCGCCGCGATCGCCTCACACTCGTGCTGGACCTCCTGCGCGATCGTGTTCGCCAGCATCTTGGCTTTGACCACGGTGGCCTCCATGGCGCGCAGCTTCCCTGCGATCGCGGCTGCGTGTGCGGCGTTGGCCTCGTGACCGCCGATGATCGTGGTGGCCTCGCCGGTCGCCGCCAGTGACCCGGCACCCTCCCAGACGTCCGCGAGCTTCATCAGCTGGCCCTGCTGCTGGGGCACGATCGATCCGGTGATTTTTGCGGCCAACGCCTCATACGTCGCGGCCGCGGCCGCCAACATCTCCTCGTCGACGTTCGGCCAGCCGGGGCCCGTCACCGTCTGCGAGCCGTACGGACTCGAATCAGGCTGTATCGCCATGGCATACAAATTTACCGTGCTGGCGATTGCTGTCGGTTCGCCAATCGCGTGACCGATTAGGGCGAATTCGCCGACTCCAACCGGCCCTGCGATAGCCGGAGCCGGCGCTGGATCCCTACCTCATCGAGGAACCGTTCGTCGTGACTGACGATGACGAACGCACCTTCGTATGCATTGAGCGCGGCCTCGAGCTGGCTGACGCTGACCAGATCCAGGTTGTTGGTCGGCTCGTCGAGCAGCAGCAACTGGGGCGCGGGTTCGGCGAAGAGTACGCACGCCAGTGTGGCGCGAAGCCGCTCGCCTCCCGACAGCGCAGCCACCGGAAGGTGAATCCGATTGCCGCTGAACAGGAACTGGGCGAGCAGATGCATGCGGCGGGTCTGCGTCAGGCTCGGCGCGAACGCAGCCAGGCTCTGCGCAACGGTGCGATCCGGGTCGAGCAGGTCCAGGCGCTGCGACAGGTACGCGATGCGGCCATCGGACCGGACCGGCGTGCCCGCATCCGGCTGGACGTCACCGGCGATGACGCGCAGCAGCGTCGACTTGCCCGCACCGTTGGCACCGGTGAGGGCGATACGCTCGGGGCCGCGAATTGTCAGGTCAATGCCGTTGTCGGCGAACAGCTTCCGCCCACCACGGCTGACCTGAAGGCCGTCGCCCCGAAACACGGTGCGCCCCGCGGGCACGTTGGTGCCGGGCATGTCGAGCACGATGGTGTCGTCGTCGCGAAGCGCACGTTCTGCCTCGTCGAGTTGTACCCGCGCCTCGTTCACCCGTTTGGCGTGTACGTCATCGGACCTGCCTGCCGACTCCTGCGCGTCCCTTTTCAGCTTGCCTGCGACGATTTTCGGCAGCCCGGCATTCTTCAGGTTGCGCGCCGCGGCGCTCGACCGCCGGGCAGTCCGTTCGCGGGCCTCCTGCCGTTGCCGCTTTTCGCGCCTCAGCTGTTGCTCGGCGTTGCGCAGGTTTGCTTCCGCGACCTGTCGGGTCTCTTGCATGGCCTGCTGGTACATGCTGAAATTGCCGCCGTAGAACAGCATTTCGCCGCGATACAGCTCGGCGATGCGGTCCATCCGGTCCAGCAGCACGCGATCGTGGCTGACCAGCATCAGACATCCCGGATAGTCATCCAGCGCGTCGTAGAGGCGATGCCGCGCATCCGCGTCGAGGTTGTTGGTCGGCTCGTCGAGCAGCAGGACATCGGGCCGCTTCAACAACTGCGCGGCCAACCCGAGCGACACCACTTCGCCGCCGGACAACGAACCGAGCCGTCGATCAAAGGCGATGTGGCCAAGGCCGAGACGGTCCAACTGTGCACGGGTGCGTTCCTCGATGTCCCAGTCGTCGCCGATCGCGGCGAAGACGTCATCACCGGCGTCGCCGGCATCCAACGCCTCGAGGGCGGCCAGGGCCGCCGCCAGACCCAGCACGTCGGCCACCGTGCGGTCAGCGACGAACGGCAGCGTTTGCGGCAGGTAGCCGACGGCGCCTTCGACGGTCACCGAACCCGAACTGGGCCTGTACTCGCCCGCGATCAGCTTGAGCAGGGTGCTCTTGCCAGCCCCGTTCGGTGCGACCAGGCCGGTGCGGCCATCGCCGACGGCGAATGACAGGTCGGTGAACTGCGGGGTGTCGTCAGGCCAGGAAAAGGACAGATTTGAACAAACGATGGAAGACATGCGACATCTCTCGTCGAGACCGAACAGGGAAGGACGGCAGATCGCTCCGGGTCACCCGGAGATGTCGTCTCCCAGCATGTCTTCGGCCCACCTTCGCGTCGCAACTATTGCCGGTGTCCAGGGTAGGCGGATAGTCAAACGGTTAATTCTGTGTAACGCCGGTGTTGTACGTCGTGCAAATGCCGATTTTCGCAGGACGCCTGTGAGCAGAATCTTTTTTGGGCCGCGATCCTGTTTACGGTCGGTGCTGGATTGCTCGGTCTCGCCGGAGACGTCCGGATAGTTCTGGCCGCGCTGCCGGGCCTGATTCTGGTGGTGCTAGGTCTGCCGACGGCTGTTGTCGCGGCGATTGTGGGCCGCCTCTCGTGAGCAGCTAAGCCTGAGTCCCCCTCTCAGGACCGGATCTCGACGATATCGGCACCCGGGCCGCCGGTGTGTATCTTGTCCTGTTCTGGCTGGTCACGCCGGTTCTCCGACATCGGGACGCGTCCGCAGGCAGCCACCGATTGAGGCTGGTTGTCGTACGGCCTGTCGTACAGGTCGACCAGGCACGGCGATATCGCCTCTCGTGACACCGAGCGCTTTGGATTGCGACAATGCGCATCGTGGTGTCACCGGCCCCAAGACCGGCCATCAGGTCGGCACCTGCACGCCGACCGGCGCTTCGATGAACGTTGGAAATTGCGGGCCGCGTGCTGCGGACACAACCCGGGATGTTGGTTTCCCCAGACGGATCCGCGGCGGGCGGTCATTGTCGCTCGGCGATCGATGCTGCCGGGCGAGCGTTCCTCCCGTGGTACTGACGGCCTATCGCACGTGGCGAAAGCTGGACTTACCCATCGATGTGCGTGTGATCCGCGAATTCGTTGGCCAGCAAACGTGTCGGTGGAGTGGAGTAGACAGGAACTCATAATCAATTTCGAGGTTGCGGATCCTGAGGCGCTGCGCGACTCCGACGCCACCGCGGTGGTGGCGAACAAAGCAGCCGATCCCAAGGATCCCAAGACACAGCTCCTTGTCAAAACAAGCACGGAGAAGGCACGCTAGGCGCGTGTCCGCGACCACACTCACCCCCTTAGACGTCGAGCGCCTCGAGCACTGGCGGGCGCTCTGCCCCGCACTGCACGTGGAAGGCGAACTCGGCCGGCCGGCGTTCGAAATCGGTAACGTAAACGACCTCGTCGGAGACCTCCGCCTCGAGGGCTACGTGAACGTGCCAGGCGTTCTGGGGAAGTCCGTGTTCGAGCCGCTCCGAGACTGCATTGCCACGTTGCACAGGGCGGGCATTCCGCTCGCTTTTGCCTTCGTCTACGACGAATTCTGGCTCGCGTTCCAAGGCGTCTCGCGCTTCATTGAGGCCGCGCTCGGGAAGGGCTATTTCGCGCTCCCCGACTTCTGGGTCTGGCACGTGACCCCGTCGGAGCAGGAAGCCGGCTTCGGGCCGCACCGCGACCGCACACAGCTAACCCTCGACCCCGACAACTCGCCGCATTCGCTCACGGTGTGGCTGCCGTTCACCGACGCGACACCGCTCAACGGCTGCATCTACGTGCTGCCCGCCCAGCACGACGAGCGCTTCCGGCGCCGCGTCTGGGACGGACCCGACAACACCAAGGTCGAGCAATTGCAGAATATCCGCGCCCTGCCCGCCCGCGCCGGCAGCTTCCTCGCGTGGAATCAGGCCATCCTCCATTGGGGCGCCCGCGCGAGCCGCCGCGCGAGGGAGCCTCGAACAAGCGCGGCGTTCGAGTTCCAGCGCGGCGACAAGCCGCCCTTCAACGAGCCGCTGCTGGACCCATTGCGACTCCCGCCGTTTGCGGAGCGCCTCGGCCTGATCGGCAAGCAGGTGCTGCAGTACCGGCACATGTATCCCCTGGCCCCGGACGTCGAGCGCCTCGCGATCGAGATCCGCGACCGCTTCATGCCGCGCGTCGCGAGCGCGCTCTTGCCAGTCTCGCCGGGCATCGAGCCAGAACGCCAGCCGCATTCGCCAAGTAACAACCGCCTTCCGGATCAGCAGCCGCCGGCCTCGCTGACGAAGCTGAGTGCGCTCGCTGTGGAGCCGAGCAAGACCTCATCGGTCGATCTGACGCTGGTGCGCGAATCCATGACCCGGCGGTTGTTACGCCGATCGGTGGTCACCGGGCAGATCACGATGCCCGCCGTTCCGAGCATGGTTGACGAATACGTGACGATGTGTGAGAGCCTTTTCACGGCTGTGGGCAGCGGGTTTACGGTCGAAGACCTTGCTCATCTCAGGGCGGCGCTAAAGAGCCAGTTGGAGTTGGCCTGCGCGGCCTCCCCGCGTTCGACCATCACCATTTCGTACGACTCCCCCGTCGGAACGGTCATGAACTACAACATAAAACCCCAATGGAAGACGATCGACGACACCTATCACGATTGGATTGCCACCCGCGAGCCGCCACTGTTTGGTACCGAACCGGATGCTCGGGTGTGGGCGCTAGCAAACGAGGTAGACGATCCCAGAACGCATCGGGTGCTCGATATTGGCGCAGGAACTGGGCGCAACGCCCTGGCCTTGGCGCGACGTGGGCACCCGGTCGACGTGGTCGAGTTGACCCCGAAGTTCGCAGACATGATTCGCTCCGACGCCGAAAGGGAATCACTCGACGTGCGCGTCATCCAGCGTGACATCTTCGCGACCAGGGATGATCTACGGCAGGACTATCGACTGATTCTGCTCTCCGAGGTGGTGCCGGAATTCCGGACGACGCAGGAGCTGCGAAGCCTGTTCGAGCTCGCCGCCGATTGTCTCGCTCCTGGCGGACGCTTGGTGTTCAACACCTTCCTAGCGAACCCGGGCTACACACCAGATAAGGCCGCGAGCGAACTCGCGGAGCAGATGTACACGAGCATCTTTACGCGGTCCGAAACGTCGACTGCGGCAGCCGAACTACCCCTTGAGCTGGTTGCCGACGACTCCGTGTATGAGTACGAGAAAGCTCACCTGCCCGAAGGTGCTTGGCCGCCCACGGGCTGGTACGCCGATTGGGTTACTGGCCTCGACGTGTTCGAACTGAAGCGCGAGGAATGCCCTATCGAGATGCGCTGGCTCGTATACCAGAAGACGGGTTGAGGCGCTCGACTAGCCGCCTGGGCTTAGTGGTTGCGAGTTTCCCGCGACGTCGGGCCAGCTGCCGGCCCGCTGGCATTGCCCCGACCTGGCCCACGGCGCCGTCGATCAAGGCATCGTCGCCTCCAACCCAGACCACTCGGCGTTTGGGGAGTCGTCACGACTTCCCGGCGGAGGCGATCGGGTCGTCCTCATCGTTGTCGCCCGTCGGCAGCTTCCCCAACAGCCGTCTCGGCCAACGGCGTGAACGCGAGCGCCCGCGCAAACCGCAACGAATCCCGGCGCGCAGTCTCCACCACCGGCACCACGGGTTCCGTTGCACGCAGCCGGTTCTCGGGTTGGTCAACAACCGGCCCTGCGCACAAAGCTCCACCACCGCGCCGGAATAGGTGGCCGCGATCTCGCATAGTGCCGCCAACATCAGGCCATCCTGCGGCTTCATCGCCCCGAGCTCGTCCACCTGCGGCGCAATTAGCTCCCACATCGCCGCGACCTCCCGGCGGCAGCCACCGCGGCGGCTCCGGCAAGCCACGCTCCAGCACCGGCGACAATGGGATCAGCCAGCCACCGCGCGGCCCTGCAAAGTGCGCATCGGAACCGAGGCCGCCGCAGGACAGCGCGACCCAGGCCAGCCCATCGACGAGACGGTCCAAGCAATGCGGGCAATGGCCGATGTCGTCTCGGATCGTGTCGTAGACGTCACGGTCGTGCCCAGCGACCAGCAGTAGCCGCATCGCGCGGACCATGTCGTGAGAGTCGAAGTTCATGGGTGGCGGCTCGGACGGACGGTTAATTCGAGTAGTGCATTACTCACGCCACGCCGTCTCCCGGCGGATGAGAATTCATCTGGACGAAAAGGAGACATCATGGCCAAACGCCGGTCACTTCACATCGGGATGAACTTCGTGGATCCGACGAAATACGGCGGATGGGACGGGGCACTGTCAGGTTGTGTGAACGACGCCAACGCGATGCACGACCTCGCGGTCAGCCGCGGCTTCGAACCGCAAATGCTGCTCAACGCGGACGCCACCACCGAGACGGTGCGCGCCCATCTGGATGCGGCCGCCGCAGAGCTCACAGAAGGCGACTTCTTCTTCCTCACGTACTCGGGACACGGCGGCCAGGTACCCGACGAAGACGGCGACGAATCCGACCGGCTCGACGAAACCTGGGTTCTTTATGACAGTGAGCTCGTCGACGACTCGTTGTTCGGCGCCCTGTGCACGTTCGCACCGGGGGTACGGATCTTCGTCATGTCTGACAGCTGTCACAGCGAGACGGTCACGCGACAGATCGTTCGGAGCCGCGACATTCGGCGAGCAGAAGTTCTCCGAGCGCAGGGGCCGAATTCGAAACAGGCGCCGCTCGAGGTGACCGAAGCCGAGTTCAAAGCCAACAAGGCGGCATATGACGCGCAGCGCACCTGGTGGGAGCCCTGCGCGCGGCCGACCGATGCCAAAGCCGCCGTCCTACTCATTTCCGGATGCCGCGACAGCCAGACGTCGATGGACGGTCCCGTCAACGGCGCATTCACCGGTGCATTCCTCGAGGTGTGGGACAACGGCAACTTCCGGCGAAGCTACTCGGACCTGAGAAATGATGTGGTAGCGAAGATTTCGTCGCCCGACCAGACGCCCGGCATATTCACCTACGGGCCTGGCGTGCAACAGATGGTGGCGCAGATCCCGCTCAGCGACAAGACGGCCGACGCGCATCGGATTTCCGCCCCGGGGACCGCAGGTGTCGCGAGAAGGCTGCGCTAGACCGCGTTACCCGTTAGGTAACCCCGCAGCATGTCCGCGGCGGCGGTGATCTTGGCGACCTCGACGCGCTCGTCGACGCGGTGCGCGAGGTTGGGGTCGCCGGGTCCGTAGTTGACCGCTGGGATGCCCAGCGCGGCAAAGCGCGCGACGTCGGTCCACCCGTACTTGGCGCGCACCTGCCCGCCTGCGGCGTCGACGAGCGCGGCGGCGGCAGGCTCGGTCAGCCCGGGCAGCGCACCGGGAGCGGAGTCGGTCAATTCCATCCGGACATCCAGCCCGTCGAAGACCTCGCGGACGTGCTCGAGCGCCTGCTCGACGCTGCGGTCCGGGGCAAACCGGAAGTTCACGGTCACCGACGCCGCATCAGGGATGACGTTGCCTGCGACCCCGCCGTCGATGCGGACCGCCGACAGCCCCTCGCGGTACGTGCAGCCGTCGATGTCGACCTCGCGCGCCTGGTACGTCTTCAACCGGGGCAGCACCTCGCCGAGCTTGTGAATCGCGTTGTCGCCCAACCAGGATCGCGCGGAGTGAGCGCGTGTTCCCGCGGCGCTGACAACGACCCGCAGTGTGCCCTGACAACCGGCCTCGATGAACCCGCCCGACGGCTCACCGAGAATGGCGACGTCGGCGTGCAGCCAGTCGGCCAGCTCACGTTCGATGCGGCCCAGGCCGTTGGCGGCCGATTCGATCTCCTCGCAGTCGTACATCACCAGCGTGAGGTCGTGCGCCGGGTTCGCGACCGTCGCGGCCAGGTGCAGGAACACCGCGTCCCCGGACTTCATGTCCGAGGTGCCGCAGCCATGCAGTTCGCCGCCGTCACGCATGCTGGGAACGTTGTCGGCGATCGGGACGGTGTCGGTGTGGCCGGCCAGCAGCACCCGCGACGGCAGGCCCAGATTCGTGCGGGCGAGCACGGCATTGCCGTTGCGCACGACCTCGAAGCCGGTGGTCTGCTCGCGCAGGGCGGCCTCGATCTCGTCGGCGATGCGCTGCTCGTGCCGCGATTCGCTGGGGATGTCCACCAGCGCCGCGGTCAGCGCGACGGGGTCGCCACGTAGATCCAGGCCCACAGGCTTGACGTTAGTCTTAGCGCCGTGACATCTGCTGCAGGCGTCGGCCTGGCGACGATCGCCGCCGACGGATCCGTACTCGACACGTGGTTCCCACAACCCGAACTCGCCGCCGACGGCCCCACCGGCACCGTGCGCCTATCGGTCGCCGAGGTGCCCGGCGAGCTGGCCGAGCTGACCGGCCGCGACGAGGACCGCGACGTCGAGACGGTGGCGGTGCGCACGACGATCGCGTCCCTCGAGGACAAGGTCACCGACGGCTACGACGCGTACCTGCGGCTGCACCTGCTTTCGCACCGGCTGGTCCCCCCGCACGGGCTCAATGCCGACGGCTTCTTCGGCGTGCTCACCAACGTGGTGTGGACCAACCACGGGCCGTGCGCGGTGGAGGGCTTCGAGGCCGTGAGGGCCCGGCTGCGCCGCCGCGGACCGGTCACCGTCTACGGCATCGACAAGTTCCCGCGGATGGTCGACTACGTGGTGCCGTCGGGCGTGCGCGTCGCCGACGCCGACCGGGTGCGGCTGGGCGCCCACCTGGCGTCCGGCACCACCGTCATGCACGAGGGGTTCGTCAACTTCAACGCCGGGACGCTGGGCAGCTCCATGGTCGAGGGCCGCATCTCGGCAGGTGTGGTCGTCGGCGACGGCTCGGACGTCGGCGGGGGCGCGTCGATCATGGGCACGCTGTCGGGCGGCGGCACCCAGGTCATCTCGGTGGGCAAGCGCTGCCTGCTGGGGGCCAACGCCGGGCTGGGCATTTCGCTCGGCGACGATTGTGTCGTTGAGGCAGGTCTCTATGTGACCGCCGGGACGAAGGTGCAGACCGCCGACGGCGAGACCGTCAAGGCACGCGAGCTGTCCGGCGCCAACAACCTGCTGTTCCGCCGCAACTCGATCTCCGGCGCGGTTGAGGTCGTCAAGCGCGACGGCACGGGCATCACCCTCAACGAAGCCCTGCACCAGAACTAGGTTGCCGTTGCCGCGAGCTGGTATCCGCACCCGCGAGCGACCGCGTCTGTACGTCGACACGCGGGCAACGGCGTGCATTTTGGGGTCGCTCGCGGCTGACGGGGCGCGCGATGACGGCGTAAGTTGCGATGATGAGCAGCCAGCCGACCGTCGCACTGTTCCCGGAGCCCGGCGCGTGGGGGCCGACCAACAACCTGGTCGCCCTCGGAAATCATCTGCGGGAGCGGGGTATCCGCGCCGTCTTCGTCATCGAGGAGTCCTTCGAGGGCGAGCTCGCCTCACGAGGGTTCGAGGAGCGGTTGATGCGGATGGCGCCGCCGCCCGAGGGCGATGAGGCCGTCGGCGGCGGTTGGGCGGAGTTCGTCCGCGAAACATCACCGCAGTTCCGCAGGCCGACCATCGAACAGCTGGAGACGGTGACCGCGCCCATTTGGGCCGAATTCGTCGACGGCGCCGAGTATTCGCACGATCGGCTGACCGAGATCTGGGCCGAACTGCGGCCCGACGCGATCGTGCACGACTGCGTGGCCAGCTTCCCGTCCGTGTCGCTGGCCGGGTGTCCGTGGATCCGCGTGGTGTCGGCCAATCCGTTGGAGGTCACCGACCCCGACATCCCGCCGGTGTTCTCCGGCTACCCGTCACGTGACCGCACCGGGTGGGACGACTTCTGGGTGGAGTATCGCCGGCTGACCGATCCCCTCGTCGGGCGGTCGTCGGCATTCCACGAGCAGTGCGGCGCGCCACCGTTGCCGGACGGCGAATTCCAGTACGAATCGCCGTATCTGAACCTTTACATGTATCCCGCCGAACTCGACTACCAGCGCTCACGGCCACTGGGTGCGACGTGGCAGCGCGTTGACACCTCCACCCGCAACTCGGACGGTGCCTTCGACGTGACCGAGAAGGTCGGCGCAGAAGGCAAACTGGTGTACCTCTCGCTGGGCAGCCTCGGCTGCATGGATGTGCCGTTGATGCAGCGGGTGATCGACTCGCTGAACCAGACACCGCACCGGGTGATCGTCTCGATGGGACCACTGCACGACCAGCTCACGCTCGGCGAGCGGATGTGGGGCGAGCAGTTCGTGCCGCAGACCGCGATCGTGCCGCAATGTGACGTGATGATCACGCACGGCGGCAACAACACCGTCGGCGAGGCTTTCACATTCGGGGTGCCGACGATTGTGCTGCCGTTGTTCTGGGATCAATACGATAACGCACAGCGGATCGACGAATGTGGCTACGGGGTAAGGCTTTCCACTTACGAGTTCACCGACGACGAGCTGCACGGCACGATCGACCGGCTCAGCGGTGACAAGCAGCTGGCGACGCGCCTCGCCGCCGCGTCGAAGCGGCTGCAGTCCTCACCGGGACGCGTGCTCGCCGCGGACCTGATCGAAAAGATCGCCCGCGGCTGACCCGTCAAACGCGCTGCCTGCCAACCCAATCCGCCAATCCGGCGGCGGTGGTGACGTGGTCCAGCGCCAGCGCGACCGCGCCGTGTAGCGGTCCGTCCTCACCATGCTGGGCGTCGCGGACCGGCGGCGGCGAATGCTTGCGAAAAGCCATCAGGCCGTCGCGGTAAGCGTCATCGAACGCGTTAGGCGCGGCGGCTCTCAGCATCGCCGCAACCCCGCCAAGGGTGACGACCTCGGGGTCGTGCAGATTCACCAGGCCACCGGTGCCGCGGCCAAGCGATGCCGCCACGGCTTCAAACGCCCGACGCGTTGCGGCATCCCGCTTGCCGACGACGTCGTGCACGTAGCCGACGGGGTCGGCGGGTGGCTTGTCGCCCCGGTACCGGGCCAAGGCTCGTCCGTCGACGGTCATATCCCAGCAACCGGACGCACCACACGGGCAGACCAGCTTCGGGTCACCGAAGGGGATGTGGCCGTACTCGCCCGCCGCGCCGTGGGCGCCGGTGAGCGGCTCCCCATTGACCACCAATGTGCCGCCGATGCCTTGCGCCACGATCAAGTACAGCGCGGTGGCGGCTGAGCGGGCCGCGCCGGTGCGCGCTTCGGCCAGTCCGGCCAGCGTGGCGTCGTTACCGAGCAACAGGCGGATGCCTGCGCGAGCGGGAATCTTTGCAGTCAGTACCGATAGGTCGACGTCATTCCAGCCGCGAGAGGTGAACTGGACCAGCCTTGCGCCGCTGACGGTGCCCGCAACGGAAACCGCAATTGACCTGAGCCGCTTGGACTTCCGTCGGTAGATCGCGCCGATCGCATCTGCCAGTTGAGCAATGACAGGACCCAACTGTTCGCCTGCATATGCACCCTCGGCCACCACCCGTGGCACGCCGTCGATGCCGGCCAAAGCCAGGCGCCAGTCCGCCGCCCGTAGGTCCATGGCGAGCACCAGTGGCCCGTCCACATGGGGACCCAGCACCGTCGTCGGCCTGCCACGTCCCTGCGCTGGGGCCGGTGTCTCGTCGAGCAGTCGCGCCTGCCGCATCCGCCCTACCAGTTCAGTGGCGCCACCGCTGCCGATACCGAGGCGCTGCGCGGCCGCCGCCCGAGTGATACCCGGCGCGGACCGCACCACCCCGATCAGCTGAGCGGCGCTCAACCAGCGCACCTGTGCGGGTTGCCGCGGATCCTGTGCCATCGCCCGTAGTATTCCACTTGAATATGCTCGTTACGCGAGTATATTCAGCGCACGTGACACTGGCCGCTGACCACGTTCCGGCACAAGGGCTTCGCGGGAGCCTGCCGGGACTGCTGTCGTTGGCGTTGGCGTCGTGCCTTGCGGTGAGCACCGAGATGTTGCCGGTGGGTCTGCTGCCGGGCCTCGGCGCGACGTTCGGTGTGCCGAATGCGGCCACCGGGCTGTTGGTCAGCCTGTATGCCGTGATGGTTGCGGCCCTCGCGGTGCCGCTGACGGTCGCCACTACCCGGTTCGCCCGCAAGCCCTTGTTGCTGACGACGTTGGCCGGCTATGCGGTCAGCAACGCGCTGGTGGCCGCCGCACCGGCATTCGCCGTTGTCGCGGTGGGACGGACCGTTGGCGGGGTGACGCACGCGCTGTTCTTCTCGTTGGTCATCGGATACGCCCCCCGACTCGTATCGCGGGCACACGTCGGCCGCGCGCTGGCGCTCGCAGGCAGTGGCGCGTCGGCCGGTCTGGTCCTCGGCGTACCGCTGCTGACGTCATTGGGTACCGCGGCCGGATGGCGGGTGTCGTTCGCCGTGTTGGCCGCGTTGTCGATACTCACGGTCACCCTCGTGAGCAGGCTGCTCCCAGCGGTGCAGGCCGAACCGGTGTCACGACGTTCCGAGCGTGGCGGTCGCCGACCGCTTATCGCGGTCGCGACGTCGAACATGTTGGTGTTCCTCGGGCAGTTCACGGCCTACACGTTCATCAGCCTGTTGTTGCTGACCAGCGGAGTCGTCCCGGCGTTCGTCGGCCCGATCCTGCTCGCATGCGGTGCCTGCGGGCTTCTCGGCCTGTGGTACGCCGGCCGGGGGCTTGACCGAAACCCGCGACGGACGGCGGTCGCCGTTCTGGCGGTGATGATGGGAGCGGTCGTCGTGCTCGGCAGCACCTGGCCGACTCTCGCGGCAGTGATTGTCGCGACGGCGGTTTGGAGCGCAGGCTTCGGCGGTGTGCCGTCGATCTACCAAACGTGCGCGGTCCGCACACATGCAATGCCGCCCGAACGCGCCGGTGCCTGGATCAATGCGACGGCCAACGTGGGCATTGCGGGCGGAGCGGCCATCGGCGCCGGGCTGCTCCAAACGGCTGGGCTGTGGTCGCTACCGTGGGTCAGCGCCGCACTGATCGGTCTCGGCTTAGCGGTTGTCCTGTTGGCTCGCAAGAGCTTTCCCGTACGGGGGGCGGCTTAACCCGCCGCATTGGGTCGCAACGGCGGGCAGTTGCCCTGCGCATCGACCGCCAACTCGAAGTGCCACAACTCGTTCGCGTAGATCTGGCACAGGCCGAACTGGGCGCCGTTGCGGATCAGCCACTTGTCGGCATCGACCGGCGCGACATCCACCGCCTGGCCGACAACGTGTTTCGACACCTCCGGCGATGCGACGAACTGTCTCGCTATGTCCGCGCTGCCATAGGTGCGGACGGCGTCATCGAACAGCTTCTCCTGGAACCCTTTTGACCGCCACCCGGAGGTGATCCTCAGGTCGATGCCATCGTGCGCCGCCACGCGGGCCGCCTCCTGGACCGCGTTGAGCAGGGCCGGATCGAGCTGGGCCAACGCCGGATTCGACACGTCGAACGGGCTCGGCGTCTGGCCGTCGGGAATCCACCCGCCGTAGGTGTCGGTGGCCGCCGGACCGATCGTGAGCGGCGCAGGCGGAGCCGTCGGCTCGGTCGTCGACACGGGTTCTATCGGCACCACGGTCGCACAGCCACCCACAAGCAATGCCGCTGCTGCGACGAGCAACCGACGAGCGTCCGCAAACTGCGCATGAAATGCGGCGTGTCGCTGTGCAGACACACTCTCCCTTGCACGCGGGGTGGGGGTGCCCCCAGCTTTGCGAGGGGGAATACCCCCAACTCGCGGTGGTGGCAGGGCCATTAATCGTCGGCCGCGAGGATGCAGAATTCGTTGCCTTCCGGGTCGGCAAGCACCACCCAGGTCTGCTCGCCCTGACCGATGTCGACGTGCCGGGCGCCCAAACCGATCAGGCGGCCCACTTCGGCCTGTTGGTCCTCTGGCCGGAAGTCGAGATGGATGCGGTTCTTGACGACCTTGTCGTCGGGCACCTCGATGAATAGCCATTTGGGTCCGGCGCCGGGTGGGGCCTCGAGCACCACGTCGCCGTCCTTGTCGACATAGTGCCGCCAACCCAGCACCTTCGACCACCAGGCACCGAGTGCCTCGGCGTCGTGGGCGTCGATGCAGATCTCGTCGAACGTCAGACTCATTTCTCGACTCCCGCTCGCTCCGGTCCTCGCTCGTTCCTCGCTGCGATCCTCACTCGCGTTCGTCTTCGGGCCATTCGGTCAACTCCTTCTTCAGCACCTTGCCCATCGCGTTGCGCGGCAGACTGTCCACCAGTCGCACCTCCCGCGGTCGCTTGTGTGCCGAAAGCTGTTGCGCAACAAAGTCAATCAACGCCTGCGGGTCGGCGTCACCGACGACGAACGCGACGATCCGCTGGCCGAGATCGTCGTCTGGAACCCCGATCACCGCGGCCTCGTCGACGCCGGCGTGGCCGAGCAGTACGGTTTCGATCTCGCCCGCCCCTACCCGGAAGCCGCCGGTCTTGATCAGGTCGACCGACTCGCGGCCGACGATTCGGTGCATGCGGTCACCGTCGATCGTCGCGACGTCGCCGGTGCGATACCAGTCCCCGTCGAATGCCTCGGCGGTGGCGTCCGGCTTGTTGAGGTAGCCCTCGAACATCGTCGGGCTCTGAATCTGCAGGCGCCCAATGGATTCCCCGTCGCGAGGCACCGCGGAGCCGTCCTCGTCGACCAGCCGGGTCTGCACACCGGTCAACGGCAACCCCACGGAGCCGGGCCTGCGCTCGCCGTCAGCGCGGGTGGACAGCGTGATCAGCGACTCGGTGGCGCCGTAACGCTCGACCGGTTCATGTCCGGTCAGTCGGGCCAGCCCGTCGAACACCGGCACCGGGAGCGGCGCGCTGCCCGACACAAGCAGTCGAGCCGACGCGAGCGCGCGCGCCGCGTCGGCGTCCTGCACGACGCGTGTCCACACCGTCGGCACGCCGAAGTACATCGAGCCACCCGCTGCCGCATAGGCGGTGGGAGACGGTTTCCCGGTGTGCACAAAACGATTTCCGATCCGCAGTGACCCGAGCAACCCCAGCACAAGCCCGTGCACGTGGTACAGCGGAAGCCCGTGCACCAGGGTGTCGTCCGGGGTCCACTGCCAGGCCTCGGCGAGCATGTCGATGTCGGCGGCGACCGCGCGCCTGCTCAGCACCACGCCCTTGGGCGGGCCGGTGGTGCCCGAGGTGTAGATGATCAACGCGGTCGCGTCCGGATGCGGCTCCGGATAGCGATGCCACGACCGGGCGTGCAGTCGCACCGGGATGTGCGGCAGGTCGTCGATACCTTGCGGCTTCTCCCCCAGCCACGCCTGTGCGCCTGAGTCGTCGAGCATGTGCGCGCGTTCTGCGGCGCCGACGTCGGCGGGCACGGGGACGACAGGTACCCCCGCGATCAGCGCTCCGGCGATCGCCAACACGGTCACCGGGGTCGGGGTCGCCAGTACGGCCACCCGGTCGGCGGCGGCCACCCGCTCGGCCACCGACGTTGCTGCGCCGACGAGATCACTACGGCTCAGCGTGGCGTCGCCGATGCGCACGGCGTCGCCGATGTCGACGCCGCCTGCGACGGCGGCGGGGTTCAGCGACGCCAGTAGCACGGCAGCGACGCTACCCGCCGCCACCGTTCATGACGCCGTCACCACCCCGTATGACCCGGAAACACGGCTGAGACGGTCGCGCACCCAGTCCGGGCGTTGCGCATCGTCGCGCGGGTCGAACCTGCCGTGCTTGTCGGGCGCGGTCCGCGCGCGCCCATCGCGGAACGGCAACAACGCTGGCGGGCTGGATCTGGCTGGGCATACTTGGCGCGTGACAGACATCCAGCGGACGGGGTCGCGCGAGGTGTACCG
>Ga0070668_100000368_pt1 | contig 29776 bp, 42 predicted proteins | sample KBSS43metaG_FD_64661 | JGI IMG/M metagenome (GOLD analysis project Ga0070668, IMG submission 64661) | Switchgrass rhizosphere microbial communities from Kellogg Biological Station, Michigan, USA - KBS S4-3 metaG | ecosystem: Host-associated > Plants > Roots > Rhizosphere > Soil ...
CCCCAGAACGGCCCGGCCCCAGACTCGGCAGCAACCTGGGGCCGGGCCACCCCTCGTCCGAGGAGCCCATCGTGGACGACCTGGAAGCACTGATCGACGCGGCTGGCGTGCGCGGCCACACCCACCACTTCCGCCACCACAAAAGGTGGTGGATCTGTATCGTTCCGCACTGCAACGTCATCAAGATCCACCCATCGAGAGGCTCAACACGATGAAGATCGGAATCACGGGCGGGGCCGGTTTCATCGGCGGCTACGTCGCCGAGATCGCCTTGGAGCGCGGGCACGAGGTGGTGGTGTTCGACTCCCGGGGCCGACACCCGGACGGGGACTCGGACGACGTGAACCGGCTGCACCGGGTGGAGTGCAGGCTCGGCGACGTCCGGGACTCCACGGCGATGGCCGAGCTGGCCGCGCACGTCGACGGCATCATTCACCTGGCCGCGTGCCTGGGCACGCAGGAGACCATCGCCAACCCCCGGCCGGCGGCCGAGACCAACATCGTCGGCGGCCTCAACTTCCTGGAGGCGTGCGCCCAGTACGGCATCCCCGGCGTCTACATCGGCGTCGGTAACCACTGGATGGACAACACCTACTCCATCAGCAAGACGACGGTGGAGCGGTTCGTCCGGATGTTCAACGCCGAGCGCGTCGGCCGGTTCAACATCGTTCGCCTGGTGAACGCCTACGGCCCCCGCCAGTCCGTGGCCCCGCCGTTCGGCCCGGCCAAGGTCCGCAAGATCACCCCCGCGTTCATCTGCCGGGCCCTCACCGGCAACCCGATCGAGGTCTACGGCGACGGCTCCCAGGTCTCGGACATGGTCTACGTCCGCGACGGCGCCGAGGCCCTCGTCCGGGCGCTGGAAGACGCCGCGATCGGCATCGTCTACGACCGGCCGGTGGAGGTCGGCTCAGCCCGCCCGGTCACCGTCCAGCAAGTCGCCGAGAAGGTCCGCGACATCGTGGCCCACCAGTCCGGCTCCCTGCCGGTGGAGATCGTCCACCTCCCGATGCGCCCCGGTGAGACCCCGGGCACCCCCGTGGTGGCCGACACCAGCACGTTGGAGTTCGTCAACATGGACCCGGCCGACCTGGTGCAGCTCGGCCCCGGCCTGGAGGCGACCGTCCAGTGGTACGCCTATCACTGGCTCCCGGGCCACCTCGCCCGGAAGGAGCCGGTCATCGACCTGGCCAGCCGGAAGCCTGGCGGTTTCGTGGTCGGTCAGTCCCGGTTGGGTATCGATCCGCTGTGAACCGGCCGCCGGGCTACGCCGCGTTCTGGACGGCCTCCAGCGACGGCTCCTCCTGGTACCGCGCCGACCAGCCGGCGGCGGCCCTGGGCTGGCGCGGCCACAAGACGTGGGTGTCCGAGGTGCTGCCGGCCACGGTGGCGTCCCGGGCCCAGGCCATCGTCGGCTCCAGGGTGTCGCTGGAGGGCCCGTCCCAGACCTGGGCCGAACTGGCCGGACGGTCGGACGGCCCCCGGCTGATCCTCGACCTGGACGACGACTACTTCGGGGTCGAGAAGCGCAACGAGAACGCCTATCGGTACTGGTCCCGGCCCGACGTCCAGGACCGGCTCCGGGCCAACTGCCGGCTGGCCGACGCCATCGTGGTGGCCTCGGAGCGCATCGGCGAAGCCGTCGTCGAGAACGCCCTGAACCTCGGTTCGGGGCTGACCCAGAAATGGCCGGAGATCGTCGTCATCGAGAATGGCCTGCACGCCGGCCTGCTCTCCGTGCCCCGGGACTACGACCCCGAGGTGCTGACGATCGGCTGGGCCGGGACGTCGGCCACCGCCCACGACTTCGACCTGGTGGCCCCGGCCCTGGACAAGATCATGGAGTACTGCGGCCGGGTCGGCCGGGAGGCCAAGCTCGCCCTGATCGGCCTCCCGGTCTCCAACCCGTGGCTGCGCAAGCTCGGCGAGCGCTGGCCGGTGGAGCACGCCGAGTGGGTGGCCCCGACCGAGCGCTACCACTCGGCCGTCTTCCCGTTCGACATCTGGGTAGCCCCCTACCGGGGCAACTCGTTCACGGACGCCAAGTTCCCGACCAAGGCCCTGGAGGCCGGGTTCATGGGCATCCCGCTGATCGCCTCGGACATCGTGCCCTACCGGGGGTGGGCACCGCCGGGCGGCGGCATCCTCACCGTGCCGGAGCACCAGCCGTGGCTGTGGGGCCGGTACCTGAAGGCCCTCGTCGACTCGCCGGAGACCCGGCGGACGATGGGGGAGGCCGCCCGCTCCCGGGCCGCGCTGAACATCCTCCAGGACCGGGCCAGCCAGTGGGAGGACGTGCTGTTCGGTGCCTAACGGTAACCAGCGTGGCAGCGCCACCGATCGCCGCCGCCGCAAGGTGTGGATCTTCGAGCGGTTCGGCGTCGACGGCATCGTGACGTGCGCGTTCTGCTCGGTCCCGATGCTGCCCGAGGACGCCACGGTGGACCGGATCGTCCCCGGGTGCCGAGGTGGACGGTACGTCCAGGGAAACATCCGCCCGGCGTGCCGGCCGTGCCAGCAGGAGCAGGCCGGAGAACTCGGCGGCCTGGTGCAGAAATGATCCGGTTCGTCCTGATCCGGCTGCCGGAGGGCCCGGCGGTCTGGTTCGGCGCTATCGTTCTGGCCGTCTGGGTCGGCGGCATCTACGCGGTGCCTGGCCCGGTCTCCATCGTTCTGCTGGTGCTGGGGTACGTCCTGGCCCAGGCGTTCACCCATCGACTAAGGAGCATCCGTGGCAAGCAACAACCCCGTCATCGCCTGGACCCCCTACGGGAGGGAGGAGACGGTCTCCATCCTGGCCCGATACATGTTCCGGGAGCACTCCCGGGGCGTCATCGACCAGTGGTGGTTGTGCCTCAATACCGACCCCGGCCAGGCCGAGGACACCCGATACGCCTACATGCTGGCCGCCGCCTACCCGGAGTGGATCAAGCTCAAGGAGCGCCCGGCCGGGCGGCCTCGGCGGACGCCGAAACAGCGCAACACCGGCTACTTCTATGAGTACATGACCGACCGGGACACGGTGTTCATCCGGATCGACGACGACATCGTCTACCTCCACCCCCAGGCGATCAACCGGCTGGTGGCCCACCGGCTCCAGGCCACCACCGGGGTCGCCTCGTTCCCGGTGATGTGGAACAACTCGATCATCTCCTGGTACGCCCAGCAGGCCGGCGTCATCCCGTCAGCGGGCACGCGCACGCTGATCAACCTGGAGTCGTTCCGGGACTGGGTCAGGATGACGGAGGAGGAGCTGAACCAGCCCCCTCGGACTGAGACGTACGACTGGCCAGCGGTCGGCGGCCCGTACTGCATGGACGCCGTGGGCTGGGCTGACGGCCGGTTCGCCGTCGCGCTGCATCGGCTCCTGCTGGAGAAGGTGGAGGCCGGCCGGGCCGAGGAGCTGTTCCTCTACCAGGACTACCAGCTCCAGACCGGGATGCAGTTCTCGGTGTCGGTGTTCGCCAGCCTCGGCTCCCTCTACGCTGATCTGCCGGACGGCCCCGGCGTGCTGGTGCCGTACGAGGAGGAGCACTGGCACACCGTCCACCAGCCGTCCGTGATCGGCTCGCCGAACAGCATCGTGGGGGACGCCCTGGTCAGCCACTACACGTTCTTCCCCCAGGGCCCCGTCGTGCGGGCCACCGACATCTTGGACCGCTACCGGTCCCTGGCCGACAAGGAGTGCGCCCGGTGAGGACGGCCAGCACGTTCGTCATCTGGGCCCTGCTCGGCCTGTTCGTGCTCACCCTGCTTTCGTCCTCGACCACCCCGGGCAACCTGGTGGTTCCTCGCCCTGTCCCACAGTCCAGCCCGCACACACCGGAGAAGTGATGACCCAGCAGACCGCGAACGTCAACGTGCCCATGAACCAGATCATCGACCAGTTGCACCAGAAATACGCCCGGATCATCACCAATCTCATGCAGGAGAACGCCGAGTGGAACGCCGGCATGGACGTGATCATGGCCGAGAACGCGGAGCTGAAGGGCCAGCTCGCCGCGCTCCGGGGCCAGGGTGCCAGCGGCGGCCCCCGGTTCGGCTCGCTCGATCTGGCCGGCCAGGGCAACCCGGCCACCTGATTCACTGAACAGCAGAGGCCCCTCTCCATTTTGGTTGGAGAGGGGCCTCTCGCTCTGGTCCTACCGGCCAGCAGGATGCCTACCCCACGACATCCGAGTTCGGCCGGGGGTCGGTCACCGGGGTCACGCTGACCCGGGTGACGAGGGCGAGCAGGGTGACGACGAGAACCTGTGTGGAGCCGACCAGCTCCTGGCTGAACTCCAGGCCGTACCCGGTCAGCAGGGCGGCCCCGGCGGCCACCAGGCCGGTGAACGCGGCCGGAGCGATCGGCCGGACCGTCACGGCGTTGACGGCGCCGATGACGGCCGACAGGGCCGCGACGATGAGCGCGGCCTGCTTGGCCGAAAGCCCGTCGAACTGGAAGGTGACCAGCACGGCGAGCAGGGCGGAGACGGCCTGCAGGAGCAGGGTCGGCTCACGCCGGATGAGGTTGGACAAGGGGTGCCTCCTACGGGGCGGGGGTGGGCGGTTCGGTGTTGCTGACGATGCGGTTCAGGAACGAACGCATCTGCCAGTTCTCGTTCTTCGGGTCCTCGGCCAGCCCGACGTCGGGGGCCTTGATGACGTCGGCCGAGAACAGCTCCTCGGCGATCAGCTTCAGGGTCGCGGGCCGGGTGAGCTCCTCGCGGATGATGGCACGCAGTTCGGCGGCAGACGCCATGATGTCCTCCTCAGTGGTGGGCTCCGGGCCCAGTTTGACGTTGCTGACTCGACGCCGGAAGGCGTCCATGTTGAAGGACGGATCGGACTTCCGGCCGGGCGGCGAGCAGGTCTCCTTGTGACCGCGCACGTCGGACACCGACAGGCTGAACTCCTCGATCAGCGCCTTGCAGAGCTTGGCGTAGGCGTCCATCTGCACCTCGGGCCAGTCACCGGCAGCGCCCGGGACGCCCACGGCCTCGGCCTCGATACCGATGGCGTGGACCTTCTCGAAGTCGACCAACCGGCTGATTCCGGCGTGGTTGGCCGAGCCGGCGGCGAACACGTAGATCGTCCCGGACCGGCCGATGCCGTACTGGGCCAGCGGGCCGGGCAGCTCGGAGCCGCGCCCGTGCAGCACGGTGTTGTAGCTCGGATAGTCGCCCCGGGCTCCGCCGTTCGCGGTGTGGTGACAGGTGATCGTCCGGATGTCCTGCATGTCCTGCGGCCGGGTGCGGGTGCGCCACCCGGGCACTTCAACCACGGGGTACCCGGTGAGCCGTGCGATGCGGGCCAGACCTGTATACATCGTCATGATGCCTCCTCGTCTACCAGCGTACTGCGGCTTGCCGCCCGGCGCTGATCCCGGAACATCAGGAACGCCGAGGCCCACAGCAGGACGTTGATCGTCAGGTAGACGGCGAGCCGGACCCACTCCCGGCCGGACCAGTCTTGGCCGAACAGGGTGGTCATCAGGGCTAGCGACAGGATGCCGAACGCCGAGCCCAGGAACGCGACCGTGAGCACACCGGCCGTCCGGGTGAACCAGAGGGTGAACAGGAAACGGCCGATGAAGATCAACGACGCCAGCCACGCCGTGCCGATGAGCCAACCGGTGACTAATGGAAGGGTCATCTTCGATCGTCGTCCAATCCCATCGCGCGGGCGAGCCGCAAGCTGAAGTGGTTCTCCTGGAGCATTCTCTCCAGCGATGACACGATGCCGGTCACCTCGGTCTTGGTGCGCACTGCCTTGTCGAGGCGGGCCTCGGCGGCCTCGCGTGCCGCCCGCGCATCGTCACCGTTGGTGGGCTCGATCATCAGTCGGTCCGTCCGGTAGGCAACGCTCGCAGGAGCACCTCAGTCGTCCGGGCCGCAGTGATGAGTTCGCCGAACCGGTCGGCGTACTCGGCGTTCGTCGCGGCTCCGGCCTGGGCCGCCGCCTTCCAATCCTGCTCACGTTGAAGGGATTCTTCCAGCCGAGCTTCCCACTGCACGGTCAGAGCGTCCACCTGCGATCTCGGCACCAACCCACCGGACATGATCAGCCGGAGCCCGGTGACAACGAGACCCAGAACTGTGAGCCACGCCGTACCGGCAACACCGAGGACTTGGGCAGTTGTCACTCACGTAGAGTAGCGGTCGGATCGATCGGTTCCGGCGGTTCCACCCGGGCCGGGGACTCCAATTCGGCAGCCTGGCGCTCCAGGGATTCGACCAGGGACGGCGCCGGAACGGCCACCCGATCCCGCTCGGCGGCGACCAGGGCCCGCATCGGCGCGGCCACCCGAGGATCGGCGTGCTGCAGCAGGAGAGCCTGGGCCGTCCCGGCACCGGCCGTCGCCGTCCCGGCATCGATGGCAGCGGACAGGGCCCGGAGCTTACCCTTGGGCGCGCCGTGCGCGTCCCGGGCCGCAGTCACCCGTGCGCGCATCTCGGTGCGCGCCTTGGCGATGGACGGCGCGGCGAACAGCGGGTGCAGCTCACCCGGGTCCCCCTGCTCGATGAGGTGCTCATGCAGCACCATCTCCAGGACGAACGGGTCGTCCGGTTCCAGGTCGTACTCGGCCGCCCGGATCGCCAGGGTTTCCTTCGGCATCCGCTGGAGGTGGCGAGCGCCGTCCACGGTCCGGGCGATGAACAGGAACGGGCCGACCACCTCGGCCCCGACGATCTGGATGTCGGCCATTAGACGGCTTCGGCCTTGTCGGCTTCAAAAACTCTGGTAAACGTGCATGTAGCCCCGACGTCGTACTTGGTGCTCATGACAGACCAGGCAGATGCCGCCATATCTTCCGCCAGAGTCAAAACCTCCTCCGGGCTCAAACCGTAGAAGTGGTGATCGAAATTCGTTACCGAGAAAGGGCCGATGACGAAACTGCCATGAGTCTCGTTCACAGTGTCCTCAATGCTGGCGAGTACCGAGATACTCGTCACCGTTGCGCCGTCGATTTGCACAATTGCCTCCTTAGATCAGTCGGAATCCCCAGTAGTTTAGTCGTAGTGCGGTAGCGCTACTGATTTCAACGGTAAATCCGGTAGCAGATTGCGTAGATAGCCAACTGGTCGGACCGGTACCGCTGCTCTTATGGATGGAGTAGACCACTCGGGGGGTAGTCGACATGGTGGCGCCGTAGTTCACCGTGAATGAGGTGGCCGAGCCCGCGTCCCAAGTGCCGACGAACAGCGCGGACTTTCCGCTCTGTGGATTATCCGCGCTGAACCGGCCTCGGACCCAGATACTTTCGTCGTCGAACAGGGCGATCTCGGATGCGATCGTGCCGGTGTTGTAGACGCCCATTTTCCCGGCGTCCACGGTGGACAGGAACTCGGCGCCGGACAGCACGCCGGAGCCCTTACGGGACAACGCGGCCAAGTCCTTGTTGAGGAGAAGCTGGCCGCCGGTCTGTGTGCCCGTACCGGCCTCGGAGTAGGTGCTGATCCCTGACCCGGTGTCAGTCAGGAACAGCCTCCCACCGACGTCGCCGATTCCGGTGGCGACGCGGACCGTCTGGAGGTAGATGCCCGAACCGTTGGCCAGGAACAGCCGGTGCCTGGAGGGGACGACTCCAGTGGTGTAGTTGAATGTCCCGGAGTTGACACCGATCTGCGCAGAGTTCCCGCCGTCGACCGGGGAGTTCATGTATGCGGACAGACCGGCCGACGCCGTGGGATTGAAGAAGTCGATCGTCGTCCGGTCCCCGGAATCGGTCATCTGGAGATACGACGAACCGCCACCGGAATACCCGGTCTTGAACACGCCGGTAATGGTGGCCGACCCGTCCGAGCCCTTGATTTCCACGGTCTTGGTGCCGCCGGAGTTGTAGGCGTTCAGGCCGGACGCGGCCAGCTCCACCCGGGCCCCGGACGAGGCGGTGGTGATGGTGCCGCCGACCAGCCAGGTGACGGCGATCGTGCCGGCCGTCACCTTGGACACCGACAGGTCGCTGATGTGCGCGGTGTCGATCAGCAGGGCGGTTGCGCTGGCCCCGGTGCTAGACGTCGACTTGTTACCCGACCGGTCGACGGCCACCACCTTGATCCAGGTGGCTGCAATCGTTTCCACGTTGAACGTCTGCACGGCAGCGATGCCGGCCTGCATCAGGCCGACGTTCGCCGTCATCCGGCCGAGCAGGGTCCCGGCCCCGGTGCTGAAGCCGGCCGACGCCCCGGAGTGGACCTCCAGGTGGTCCAGGTCGGTCTCCAGGTTGTAGGTTCCGCCCGATGCCTTGCCGAGGGTGTGTGTCACCTGGATGGAGATTCGGCTGGCGGCCACGGCCGGCGCGGCCGGGGTGGAGGGGGCGATGGCGTCGAACGCTGAGATCACGTCCAGGCTGGACGACCAGGCCGACACGTTCGGCGGCACCGCCAGGTCCTCGGCCCGGATCTGGAACGAGTAGGTGGTGCCCGGGGTCAGCTCGGTGACCACGGTCTGATTCGTCCCCCAGCTCACCACGGTCTCGGTCCAGTCCGAACCGGTGGCGAACTTGGCCCGGTACCGCAACCGGTAGTACGCGCCGTCGACGATCGTGGAGCCGTCGCTGTTCGTCGGCAGCGCCCAGGTCAGGTTCACCTGGGCCTTGGTGTCCCCGGTCTTGGAGGTGTCGGACTGGTAGGCCGATGTCGTGGCCGCGCCGAACACGGGGGTGTTCGGGACCGAGGTGTCCCCGCTCGGCCGGGACCCGATCGGCTCCTGGTACGCCCCGGACAGGTTCTCCAGGAACTTACCTACCGTGACGGACGTCGACCCGCCCTCGGGCGCGTAGTAGTCCGACAGGTCGTACCAGACCCCGTCCGGGTCCCGGTAGGCCACGGTCCACCAGGCCGGCACCGGCCAGGTCATCTCGGTCACCCGGAGCTTGCGAGGATTCAGCGGCACCCCGTGGTACATCACCTGCACGCCGGGGTCGACGAAACCGGCGTCCACGTCGTGCACGTAGATCGTGTCACCGGTCTGGAAGGTGCCCTTGACGTCGTACTCATCGGTGCTGAGCTGGCTGGCGTACCGCAGGCCGATGTAGTCGTTGAGGTTGACCTGGGCCCGGGTGTTGGCCGCGCTCGCACTCACGTCCGACTCGGAGACGACCCGGGTCAGCACCACCCGGTTGCCGAACAGGTCCTTGTACGGGTTGAGGGCCGCGCTCGCACTCCCGTAGGCGATGCCGCCCCCGGTGCCCTCGGCCACCAGAACCACGTTCGATGTGAAGTCGGTGGCGTCGGTGTCCAGGGACATCGACCCCTCCACGGTCGAGAGGCCGATTTCCTTGCCGCCGTCGCGCCGGACCAGCAGGGCTGTAGGTGAGCTGGTGCTGGGGTAGAGGCCGGAGACCACCCCGGCGTCCACCGTGGCGTCTCCGTTGACCCTCCACTCCACCGGGGCCACGTCGGTGCCGTAGCTGGAGCAGACGAAGTTGAGGATGTCCCGGGGCGTCTTCAGGTTCCGGTTGAACCGGGGCATAGCGCTGTCCGGCGTGGGCGGGTAGACGCTGCCGATGGCGAACGACCGGCCCGGCCCGGCCGGCGGCAGCGCCCGGTTGATCGCCCCGGTGAAGTCGGTCGGCGGGGCCCCCATCGTGGTGATGGACTCGCGGAACACGTACCCCTTGTTGTCCTCGTCTCCCAGCCAGAACGCCATGCCGGGGCCCTTGATCTCGTAATCCTCGGGCTGGGCGAACAGCGACCGGTAGACCCCGACATACCGGGCGGCCCGGAGCAGGCCGTCTCCGGCCGCCTTGACGTCCAGCCGTCCCGGCATCACGACGACGTGCCCGAACGGAACCAGGGCGTTCAAGATCTCCTTGGGGGTGTTCGCCCGCAGGCGAATCGACCAGGACCCCAGGGCCATCACGGTCTCGGTGATCGCCACTACCGACGTACCCCCGTGCTGGTCTCGGAGTTCGTGGCCATGTAGTGATCTCGCAGTACGGTAGCCGCGTCCCCGGCCGCCGCCGAGGCCCCACCCACCACGGCGCCGATGAAGGCGTCCAGGGTGGCTGTGGCCGCCTTGGTGATCCCGCCCTGGGCGGCCTGGTAGGTGACCGTGCTGGCCGCCGTCCCGACGATGTACCGGTTCCCGGAGCCGTCGTTCGCCGTGGCGGACTGGTAGGCGGCGCTGGCCGGTGCCGTGCCCACCTCGGCCACGGCCCGGTAGAACGACTTGGTGGTCCCGATGTCGGTGGCCAGGTACAGCTCGGCCGCCCGGGCGCCGCGCCGCAACGAGATGTCCAGCGTGGTCCGTCCCGGGGCGTTGCCCTTCAGGAGCCGGAGTGTGACCAGCTCATAGTCGTTGCGGATGATGGCGACCGAATCCCAGGAGGTGATCGGCCCGGACGCCGACGCGGTGACCGAGGCGTTCCAGTCGATCCGGTCCCAGGTCGACCCGTCCCAGGCCGACACCTGCAGCGTGGCCGAGCTACCCGGCTGCACGCGCACGAGGGCGTTCTCCACGCTCCAGTTGGCCGCGCTCGCCGAGATCGCTACCCGGGTGGCCGCCCGCTCCACTCCGCCGACCAGCACCCGGGCTCGGCCGATCTGGTAGCTGGCCGGGCTGGAGCCCCAGCGCGGGCTCACCCCGGCCGGGACGCCCCGGTAGACCGTGATCGCCGTGCCGTCCGCGCTGGGCCGGGCGATCGACGTGGCTGGCTGGCTGGTCCCGGTGTAGTAGCCGTAGGCGCCACCTGCAGGGGCGTGCCACTTCTCGCCGGTCAGGCTGAAGGCGTTCAGCCGGTTGATCTGCGTCAGCCGGGAGTCGATGTCCACCGAGCCCTCGGGGCCGTAGTACTCGGCCTGCATCGACCAGGAGAATTTGACCACCTCGTCGGTCCAGTTCGTCACCTGCGTGTTGACGTCGACGATGTTGTAGAAGCCGTCGTGATCGCCCTTCCAGGTGAAGGTGATCGGGACGAACCGGTCCAGCATCCCGAGGAAGTCCTCCAAGCGCTGTTCCACCTGAGCCACGGTCAGAGGCGGGCTGGACTCCTCCCCGCTGATACCGAGCGTGCGCTTGTTCGTCGCGGTGTTGAGGTTGGCTGTCAGCTCGAAACCCTCCCGCAGGGTGATCCGGCCGACCTGAACGACACCCCAGTCTGCTACCGGCATCAGCGGCCCTTCCGTCGCGACCGCTCAACCTCGGAGAGCGCGGTCTGGAGTTTCAGCACGAGGGCCCGGTGGGCCACCGGGTCGTTCTCGTTCCACACGCCCTTCAGGTTGATCGTCAGGTTACCGATGGTCAGCCCACCGCCGGCCGCCGGGGCCGCCCCGGACCGGCTGGACGGCGCTCCGGCGATGGCCATGTCCGGCATCCCGGCGGTGATCCCACCGAGCTGGCGCCGCAGAGCGTTGACGCGCGACTCCACCCCGCCCATGAAACCGTCCATCACCAACTGGCCGGCGGGCCGCAGGAGCTTGGCATCGCGCTCGGCCGGGCCCTTCCAGTCCGGGATCATCCCGGTGATCCCGCCGAGGGTGTTCCGCAGGCTGCCGATCATGCCCCGGATGCCGCTGATCAGGCCGGAGATGATCCGACGCCCGGCGCTCACCAGCCACCCACCCGCGTTGCCGAACGCCCCGGTGATGGCCCCGCGCACCCGACCGGCCTGCGTGCGGGCCTTGTCCGGCAGGGTGCGCAGATAATCGATGAACCGACTCACCAGCTGGACGGCCTTGGCCCTGGCGTTGCTGGCCGCGCTGGAGAACGCCCCGGACATCGACGACCAGAGCCGGGACACGGCCGAGGCCGCCCGGCCGGGGAGCTTGGCGAACCAGGCGATCACCTGAGTCACCGTTCGGGAGGCCCAACTGATCGCCTGGCTGGCCATCCGGGCGAACCAGGCGATCACCCGGGGCACCAGGTTGGCGACGTAGCCGACCAGCTTGCCGGGCAGCTTGGCGAACCACCGGATGATTCCGTTCACCAGGTCAGGGATGATCGAGTGGCCCACCAAGACGTCGTACAGCCACTTGAAGATCTTGTAGATGGCCACGGCGGCGGCAACGATCGGGTTGGAGATGCCGAGGATTTTCGACATCACGGTCTTGATCTTCTCGTAGTTGGTGGCCAGCCAGAACAGCGCCTTGGCGATGGCGCCGACGACGGTCCCGAAGTCGGTGAAGAACTCCCCGAACGACTTCTTGATCCCGGGCCAGTTCTGCTGGATCTTGATGAAGAAGTTGGACAGCATCGTGCCGAACGTGGGTAGCCAGCCACCGAGTTGTGTCAGTGCGTCCGTGCTCATCCCGGTGAGCACCAGCAGACCGGGCGCCAGGTTGGCGAAGAATCCCTTGAAGCCTTCCGCCAGCGGAACCAGGGCCCGGCCGAGGATCGTCCCCATCGCCGTGAGCGTGGGAGTCATCATGGCCATTGTCGAGTCGATGATCTTCAGCGCGGCGATCCACGGCTTGATCAACGGCTTGGTGACCGTATCCATCATTTTCCACCAGCTCTTGCCCAGCTTCTTGAGCTGTTTGGCGACGGCCGGGTCCTTGTTGATGTAGTCGAGGCCGATCGCCAGCAGGCCACCACCGAACAGCATCGGGATGCCGGCCAGCAGGGCGGCCGAGAGACCGGAGACGATGAGCGTGCCGAGCGCGGCGGCCCCGGCCACCACCGTCGTAATGACCGGCGGGGAGAGCAGGACCGCGCCCAGGCCCTTGACGAACATCATCGTGGTGGACGGCGAGAACACCGCCTTGAGCGACTTCTTCAGCATGTCGGTGAAGCCGGACAGGAAGCCCGAGTCGTCGTTGCCGTGCTTGGGCCCGTCGCCCTTCTTCTTGTTCTTGCGCGGCCCCTTGAGCGCCTTCTCGAACTCCTCGGCCCAGTCGTTCCCGGCCTCGCGCCCGGCGTTGCGGATCGGCACGGTGGTGCCGTCGTGGAACTTGTCGGCGTGCTCCCGGCCGGCCCGCTGGGCCCCTTCGTTCGCGGCCCGGTCGAACTTGTCGCCGAAAGCGTCCCCGGCATCGTCGCCCGCCCGCTCGGCGTCCCGGGCGATGCCGTCCCGATCGACACGAGAGGTGATCTCGACGTAGCCCTCGCCGATCTTGAAAGCCTCGGCCATCGTGTCCTCCTATCCGTAGTCGATCAGGTCGGCCAAGGCCGGGTCGGTCTGCAGCACCATCGGCGTGGACTCCACTCGTCCACCGTGCTTCGTGCTCGGCGTGCTCTCCTCACTCGCCGCCGCCATCCGACCGGCGATCACCCCGTCGTACGCGGCCACCCGGTAGGCCAGGGCGAAGAACTGCGGCCCCGGCATCCGGGCGACGTCCGCCGGGGTGAGGTGGTAGATCGCCCGGAAGTCCGCCTCCAGATCGGCCAGGTGGTGGATCACCCAACCGATCTGGTCGAGGCGGGCCCTCAGCCTTTTCCCTGAGCGTCCTCCAGCTCACCCATCGTGATCTCCTGGAGGCGGGCCAGGATGACGACCAGATGCTCCGCCGTGACGTCCGGGTGGGTGGACAGCGCGGTGTAGGCGTGCGCGCCGATGAGCTGGCGGAGCAACCACATCATCGCCCCGGACTCACCCACCTCGGTCATCTTGTCGATGGCCTGGAGAGTGAGCCCGGCCTGCACGGGCACGGTGATGTTGAAGCGGACGCCGTCGATGGCGAACAGGGTCTCCTCGGTCCGCTCCACACCGCCCGAAACGATCTCGACGAACGACGACGGTTCGGGCGGTGCAGCGGCGGCGGCCGGTTTCAGCCGGTCCATCGGAGCCTTGCGGGGTGCAACCACGGGGTGCCTCCTCGGCGGTTGGTCGGGTGGGTGAGGTGGATCAGGTGAGCTGGTCGATGATCCGGAACGGCTTGATCGACGCGCTCACGTAATGGGCCCCGAACGTGACCGGGACCAGGGTCATCTCGTCCTTCTTGTAGGACGACTCGATGCTCTCAATGGAGAGCACCTTGCGGATGACGAACCGGCGCCGCATCGTGGCCGCCGCCACCGTCTGCGGCGCGTAGCCGTCCAGGATGATCGCCTTGTACGTCGGCTGAGTCGCGGCCACGGTGTCGTCCGGGTCGTAGGTCTGGAACGCAGCCGACGCCGTGACGGTGCCGCCGTTCATCGCCACCGAGAGGTTGGCCAGGGTCGGCTCGGCCAGGTTCGTCTTCACCTGGTAGTCGCGCTTGGTGAGCCGGCGGCCGGGCATGTCGACCAACTGGTCGACGTCCATCTCCAGGAAGTCCCGGTCGATGGTCATCTCGACACCGTCCTGCGTGCCCCCGGCGTCGGTCCAGGCACTCGCGGACGGGCTGGTGCCCACCAGGGCGTCAGTGGGCTCGGTGGCCCCGAACGCCCCGGTGTACAGGACGGCCGGGCCGGCGATGAGGTTCGTGGTCGTAACCGGCATCTACTTGCTCTCCTTCGGGCTGGGCTGCACCAGGAGGCCCTGAACGTGGAGCGTGGTCCATTCGGACTCGTCCACCTCCAGTACCGTCTCCGGCTGGATCGTGGTCCGGACCTTGGCCGGCCACGTCTTGGGCTTGTTCTCGCTCACCTGAAATCCTCTCGGCGTAGCGGCCAACGGATGCCGGCCATGTCGGGGTGGTCCTTCCACGGCCGGACCGGCAGTTGCGTCCCGGTCACGTCCCTGGTCTTGCGCCCCGGAAACAGGAACTCCAGCTCGGCGGGGTTGTCGTGGACCAGGATCGCACCCCCGAGGGTGAAGACGTCGCCGTCGTGCGTCTGGAGTGCGAACTGGCTCACGTCTTCACCCACCTGATCTCCAAGTCCTGCTGGTAGTGGGCGTAGGCGGCGGCGTCACCGTTGATCCGGCGGGGCTCGGACAGCGGGATCACGCAGAAAACGCGCACGAGGTTGAAGCCGGTCGGCATGGTGAGGATGCGCGGGATCATCCCGTGGTCCACGGCGGCGGCCTTGATGGCCTCAGCCGGCTGGGCGGCCAGGTTCCACGGCGGCCGCCCGGAAGACGGGGTGACGCCCCAGGAGTCGATCGACATCACCGGCTCGTTCACCGGCACCTCGGTATTCGGGGTGCCCCCGGTGGTGGCCACGGTGGTGAAGCCGGACGCCGACCAGGAGGAGTTGTCGGACGGCAGTTCGGTGGCGACCCGGTTGCCCAGGTACGGCACGGCGGACTTCAGCCAGGCCACGGCCACCATCTCGTTGCTCGGTGTGAACCCCACCTGGACTCCCGGTGCCTTGGCGAAGTAGCCGATGCCGCCGAGCTGGAGGCCACCGGACGTGCCGACCCGTGCCGTGCTCGCCAGCGTGCCCTCTCCGGACAGGGCCAGAGCGCCCGTGAGGGCTCCGGCGGGCTGGCCGAACAGGGACAGCGCGCCGATCCCGGACAGGCCGAGCGCTCCGGCCACCGCCAGCGTCCCGGCTCCGGACAATGCGCCGGAGCCGGACAGGGACACAGACCCGGCGAAGCCACCGGGGGCACCGGAGAGGGATAGCGTGCCGGCGCCGGATAGGGCCCGGGCGCCGGACGTGGCGGGGACGCCGACGGAACCCAGCGAACCGGCCCCACCAAGCGCCAGCGTGCCGGAAACGGACGGCGTCCCCGTGCTGGTGAGCGTACCGGCCCCGGACAGGTTGATCGAGCCGCCGCCGTCCGAGGAACCGGTGCCGGACAGGGCCAGCGTGCCGGTTCCGGACAGGGCCCGGGTGCCGGAGGTGACGGGGGTGCCGGAGGGGGTCAGCGTGCCCGATCCCGCCGTACTCAGGGTGCCGGTCGCTGTCGGCACCCCCGTCCTGCCCAGCGTGCCGGTTCCGGAGATGGTGAGTCCCCCGCTGACGGCGGGCGTCCCGGCCCCGGTCAGCGTCCCGGCTCCGCTGGTGCTCAGTGTCCCGGCCGCGCCTGGGCGGCCGGTGGCGGCCAGCGTGCCGGCGCCGGACAGGGCTAGTGCCCCGCCCGCGCTCGGCGATCCGGCGGCCGCGAGAGTTCCGGCGCCGGCCAGCGCGGCCGACCCGGACGTGGTGATGGTGCTGGAGTAGGTGAGCGTGCCGCCGCCGGACAGCGTGACCGTGCCGGAGAATCCGGTCGGCCCCGGGCTGGCCCCGCCGGGGTTGAAGCGCGGATCGTCGAAGTCGTAGGACTGGATGTTGCTGGAGCCGAGGTTGCCGAACCGCATCCGGTCCGAGGTCAGTCCACCCACGGTGGTGATCGAGCCGGAAATGGTGTCGAGCGGCGTCTGGGAATCGCCCAGGTAGACCCGACCCGTCCAGGTCCCGGTGGAGCCGAGGCCGGTGGCGTCCAGCTCCAGCCGGTAGTAGTTGGAGCCGTTCAGGGTGAGCGCGACCGAGCCGGTGAGCTGGAGGGAAGCCTGGTTGTAGATCTTGATGACGTCGCCGGTACCGATCTGCAACCGGCCCATGACGGCGTCGGTGGTGGAGCGAATCTGCATCCCCAGCACCGAGGCGTCGTTGGCGATCGACCCGGTGGGCCGGACGTACAACGTGCCGCCAACCGAGGTGTCGCCGGAGCCCTCCCGGAGCTCGGCGAGCGTCTGGCTGGCGTTACCAGCCGTCTTGGTGACCCGGAAGCCGTAGATGCCGTGGAACGCGGCAGCGGTGTCATAGGTCAGGGAAGCCGAGGAGCCCTGGGCCACGACGGCGAACGCATCGCCGGACCCGCCGCCGGAGTTGCCGGTGGTGACTGTTACGCCGGATGCCGATGCCCCCTCGGCGGTGTTGGTCTTCACCCCTGGCGCCGAACCGTGACCGCCGCGCCGTTGTCGGCGTAGACGTTGCCGACCGTGACCGTGGCACTGGCGGACACCGGCATGGTGATGGTCCAGCTCGCACCGATCCGGGCGTTGCGGCCGAACCGGTTCCCGCTGATGGTGCCGACCGAGCCCAGAGTCCGGACGGTGCCGGACGTCTTGTTCGCGATGTTGACCGGGATGGCGCCACCGTCGATCAGGTTGTTCCGGATGTCCAGGCCGCTGATCAGGCCGACGTCCGGCTTGATCATCAGCACGGCGTTGGCGTGGGTGGTGCCGTAGAAGTTCGGCGCGTACTCGGGGGCAATGTTGCCGATCAAGGTGTTGCCCCGGATCACCGTGCCGGAGCCGGATGAGATCTGGCCGTCGTCGGAGTGGGTGCCGTCCGCCGTGTCGGCCTCCCAGTAGAGGTCATGGACGTAGCTCTGCCACACCTCCACCCCGCTCGGCCCGTCCGGGTCGTTGGTGTCCTGCACCCGGAAGCCGTCCACCACGTGGCTGACGTCGCACCTCCGCATCGTCCAGTTCCGGCCGATGATGCCGACGCGGGAGTTGTCGGGGTTACGGGGCCGTAGGGTGCAGTCCACCAGGTCGATGCCAATCCGGCCGGCGTCGTACGCCTTCACCAGGTGCCCGGAGCCGAGCGGGCCCTGCAGCTCGCAGTTGCGGTACGTCGCCCGGCCGACGCCGACCGGCGGGGTGATCTGGCCCTGGATGATCAGGTTCTCGTACACCCCACCGGTCGCCGGGGTGTGGTTGGCGATGGTGAAGCGAGGGATGGCCGGCCAGGCCGGGTCGTCGTAGCACCCGGTGTTACTCGCATCGGGGTCGTAGGTCTCGGCGACCAGGGACTCCCGGTAGGCACGCTCGGTGCCGAAGCCGACCAGGACGGTGGCCGCGCCGACCCGGCCGTCCTGGTCGGTGGCGGTGAACGTGAGGCTCGGCATGGTCAGACCGTGACCGTGAACGTGGCGACGGTCCCGTTGTCGCTGACCTTGGTCACGGTCTTGCCGGGCGCCGTGAGGATCGCGCTCCCGGCCGTCACCGTGACGGTGCCGGTGTTGCCGTCCTGGTCCGTGCCGGTGAACACCGTGACACGCGGGTCGTAGTCCACCGTGATGGTGGCGATCTCGCCCGGGAGGTAGGACGACTTGTTCGTGGTGACAACGGGATTCGCCATGCTGGGGCCTCTTACGTCTGGGTGTAGGTGAGGGCCAGGACGTAAGTGCCCTGACTCGCGAACGCCTGGCTGGTGATCGAGCCGCCGTCCTGGTAGTTCCCGGTGCTGGCCGAGTGGACCCCGGCACCGATCAGCGTGGTGCCGGTCGGGATGTCGAACGTGGCCGAGGCCGTGATGACGCCGTTGGACGGCGCGCTCCAGCTCAGGGCCTTGCGGGCGTAGGCCGGGCTGCCGCCGGCCGGTTCGGTGCCCGCGCTCGCCCCGGGCGCCGTGGTGTAGACGGCGGCCCAGGTGGCCGAGGCCCCGTAGGCAGTCGCCAGGGCGTTCTTCATCGTTGCGGTCTGAATGGCCATCAGGCTCTCCCAGGTCGGATGCGGCGCTTGGTGTAGAGGGCGGGCCTCATGAACGCTTGTTCGGGCGTGCCGGGGTGGTTGACGACGCCCGAGGCCGCGTAGAAGCCCGTCTCCCGGTTGGCCAGAGCGTAATCGCCGTGGGCCCGGATGATGTGCGGGCGGGAGCCGTACTCGGTCGGCGCCCAGTGGTCGGTTCCGACGAACACCCGACCGGTGTCCCCGGTGTGCAACGAGTGGATGGACGATGCCAGTTCGCCGGTATCAACCGGCACCTTGCGGTTGGCGTCACGCTCAACGGCATCTGTCACATTGCCGACGCACCGGTCCGCCAGGGCGTCGATCTTGGCGAAGCCGGCCGGGTCGAGAACGACAACGGTACGCGCCATGATCATCACCCGGGCCTTCTCGGCATCGGTCCTGTGTCGCCCACCGGCCCGTTCTCCAGGCCGGACGACTGGTCACACTCTAGCTGGTCGGCACGCGCTCAAGGTCGAGGCGGACGTCGTTCTTGGCGATCGGGTTCGACACGGTGGTGACGGCGCGCACGGCGTAGTAGGTGACACCGTCGCGGTCCAAGAGCCGGTCCCCCTGGCGCACGTCGGTCCCGTACTTGCACCGGCCGCTGTAGGTGAAGACCGATTTCTGCCGGTCGTCCGCGTGATCGGTGGTGGTCCGGGCCGTCTCCGTGATCGCCATCGGCACGCCGACCAAGACCACCGTGGCCGCGTCGGTCGGGTCGTCGAAGACGTTCACCGTGCTGCCGCGCAGCACCGACACCCGCGTGGTTGGGAGCGCTCTCACAGAGCCCGCCAGGTCGATACCTCGTCCGAGGTCTCCACGCTGAAGTCGTAGGCGAACGCCCCACGCTGCACCCGGGTCCCGGGCACCAGGGTGGTCCGGGAGCCCTTCCAGGTGAGGTTTTTCAGCGACCGGGCCGCCAGCGGGGCCAGCACCTTGGCCCACTCGGCCGTACTGGTCACCGAGAGGCCGTCCGAGGTGAGTGAGTCGTACTGGGCCGTGCCGGTGACGTCGGCCTGGGAGGTGATCCACGCGGCCTGCCACTTGATGGCCGCGCCGATCCAAGACAGGTCCCGGGCCGAGATGCCAGCCGAGGCGTCCGGCGTCCGGTTCAGGTAGATCGTGATGATGCCGTCAGCTTGAGCCAGCTCGGCCGCCGTCACCGTGACGCCGGTCTGATTGGCCACGTCCGAGATGGTGATGCCCCAGCTCACGGCGCCGTCCTTTCACGTGCGGTAGGGGCCGGCCGGTGGGAACGAGGAGGCCCACTCTCCCACCGGCCGGGGTCTACTTGGACGAACGGTCGTCGTCCCGGCTGACGGGCTGGCTGTTCTCCAGGTCCTCCCGGGTGACCCGGTGGCCGCCGTCCGAGCCCTCACCGGGCTCGACCAGGCTGGTGCCGCCGAGGTCGTTCAGTGCCGCGCTCGGCGTGTAGGCCAGGGCGGCCTCCTCCGGGCGCTCGGACGACGCCGGGACGCACTCCACCGAGTAGGTCAGGTCGCAGGACCCGGCCAGCTCGTCCGGCTCCGAGGCGCCGTCGAACGTGGCCTCGGCCCGGGGGTGAAGGCCGACGTTCATGGCCTCCTGGAGGACGGCCAGCTTGTTGGCCTCGTGCATCGAGTCGTACTCGGGTGCGTTCCAGTCCGAGGTGGCGCTGGACTGGTCCCGGGTGGACACCCGGGCGGCCTGGACGTGGAACACCCGGTGGAACCGGCCGTCCGCCGGCCACGGGTCGCGGCCTTCCAGGTCGGGGGTACGCCGCTGGACGATCTGGTGGTCGGTCAGCGGTCCTTCGCCCTTCTCCCGGACGGTGCCGGACCGGACGATCTTCTCCTCGGCCGGGGCCTGCTCGACCGGCTTGCTCTGCTCGTTCTTCGCCATGCTGGGCTCCTCAGCCGTTGGGCACCGGACCGGTGGGCCCCGGGATGTCGAGTCCCGGGGCCCGACCGAATCTTAGGTGCGCTCCAGGATGGCGAAGGCGTTCTCCGTGCCGATGTTGAAGCCACGGCGCATGGCCGCCTTCATCAGCGCCTCGTCCGTCAGGAAGCCGACGCCGGCCCGGGCACGCTGGAGGGCGAACCCGGGGTTCGGGGTGGCGATCTGCGGCGAGAGGTTCGCCATGCCCTTGATCAGCAGGTCCCGGTTGCCGATGATCAGCAACGGGTTGCCGGTCGGGTTGGAGGTGTTCGTGGCCGACACCCGGGCGCCCATCGACCAGGTCACCGGGTAGCCGAACAGCACCGCCTTGGCGATTCCCTCCATCGAGGGGGTCTCGTTGAAGATCGGCCGGCCGTTGAGGTCGACCAGGCCACGGAACAGCGCCTTGAACGACGGGTGCGCGATGACGAAACCCTGCGACTCGTCGAAGAAGTTCGACTGCTCGTACTTCCCGACGAAGGTGTTCAGGGCACCGTAGGCACCGGACGCGCCGAGCGCGGCCCAGGTCGCGGCGGTCACGGCCTGGTAGTTGGTGTCGGCGGTGTAGGCGTAGTCACCGGACGCGGAGTTCGTGGTGCGCAGCGCCTTGTAGACCGACGTGTAGAGGACGGTGGTGCCGTTCTCCGCCGCCGAGGTGCCCAGGGTGGCGTTGTCGAAGAACTTGGCCATGTTCCGGGCCGCACCCTGGCGCTTGGTGGCCAGGATGTCGACCGTGGTGTCGACCAGATCTTCCTCGGCGACGCGGAGCACGCCACCGGCCTTGCGGGCGACCAACTGAACGTAGTCGTTGACGCCGGCCGTCTCGGTGTACGCGGCACCCTTGGCCACGGACGAGATGGCGAAGTCACCGGAGCGCGGCACCTGCTTGGTGTCGGTCGCCATCGGCTCCGGCCGGGCCAGGGCCTCGGTCGCGCTGTTCTGCATGAGGGCCTGGATGGCCACGTCACCGGTCTGGACAGCGATCCAGCCGGTACCGAACGTCTCTCTTGCCACGGGTTGTGTCCTCCTCGGACGGGGGTACGGTCTGGATCGCTACCCCCGTCCGGGGACCCATCTGCCAGACGTCCGTCTGGTTCCGGATGTAGCTAAGTCAGGGCCAGGTTACAGCAGGTGACCCCTACCGGTAACCGGCCTGCCTCATCATCGCCTGCGACGTCTGCCGGGACGGGTCCTTCGGAGGGGTGTCGTTCACCGGAGCTGTGCGCACCCGGGGAGCTCGGCGTCCGCCCACAGACTGTGCGAAAAGCTGTGGATACTCCTCCTTGAGTTCCTCGATCTCGTCCTCCAGATCGAACGACCCGTCCCGGTCGGCGGTCAGGTCCGAGGTATCGATCAGCCGGGCCAGCCGGGCGGCCTGCTTGGCCGTGCCGCTGAAGCCGGCGGCGGCAATCTGGCTGGCCGCCGCGTTCTGGATGGCGATGCCCCGCCAGCGCTTGCTCTCCGAGTCGTCGTCCTCGTCCGGCTCCTCCCGGCCGCTGTCCAACTGCTTCTTGAGCTGGTCGTCGACGGTCGCGCTCGCCTTGCCCTTCGGCCCCTTGCCGGTGAGCCGGGTGATCCGGTCCTCCTGGCGACGGATCTTGCGCTGGAGCCGGTCGTAGTCCTCCTTGGACGGCGGGGTGTACTCCTGCTCGCCGTCGTCCTTCCCCTCGTCCTCGTCCTGCTCGGCGTCGCCGAGGTCTCCGAGGTCGTCCAGGTCGGCCGGGTCGATGTCCTGGCCGTCGTCGTCCGGTCCTATGCTCACGATCTGCCTCCTACGTGGTGCGACCCGTCCGGGTCGTCATGGTCAAGACTACGGGGTGTGAGGCCCTGGTCCCCGGGCCGCACGGGCACGGTTGCGGCGGGCGATCTCGGCAGCGGCCTCGGGCGATCCGGGCCGGGCCTTGAACGCGCCGTCCCGGAGGTTGCGCCGCGCCCGGTCGATGACCGACTTGGGGAGCAAGGTGGTGGCCGACTTCACCAGCCGGTCTGCCGCCCGGAAGCGGGCGGGCTCCGAGGCGTGGTCGGTGAGTCCCCGGGCCACTGACCGGGCGGCCTCCCGGGCCAGCGCGACGTCGATGTCACCCGGCTCCAGATCGGTCAGCTCCAGTTGGCACCTGCAGTTCGGGTGCAGCGGCGGGCCGAGCAGGGGGCCGAGCTGGACCAGCGCCTTGTCGGCGTAGGTGAGCCCCGGTGGGAACGGTGCTCCAGGCCGGACGACACGGCCGGCGTAGGCCAGGCAGTTCAGGCAGGCGTTGCGCTCGGCGATCCACACCACGTTCAGCCCGGACTCCCGGGCCACCTCGGCCACGCCGAGGGCGATCCCCCGGTGCGTGACCCACGAGGCGTCGGTGCGCTGCGTCCGGACGGCGGCCTGGGCCTTGCCGACCACGGCCATGACGTCAGCCTGGTCCGTCATCGGCAACTGAGTGGACAGCACGATGGCCGCGTCCAGGTGGGCACCGGCCCGATCGTCCGAGGTGTCGATGACCCGCTGGAGCACCTCATCATGCAGCGGCGTGCTGGTCCGGGCGTCCACCTTCCCGGCGTTGCCCAGGACCACGCCCCGGGTGATGGCCACCTCCAGCGCCGAGCGGGCCGAGGGCACCAGTTCGGACAGGAGCCGGCGGACTAGCGTGCGCAGCACGTCCGGGGTAGCCCCACGCATCAGCGCGCTGACCAGGATGACGGCCACGGCGGCCAGCTCGGCGGCGAGCCGGGCGGACGCCTGGGCCTGGGCCTCCTGCTCGGCCTTCAGCGCGGCGGCCTCCCGGCGCTCCCGGTCGGTCACCAGTCCCCCGTGTCGTCGAACCGTCGACCTGCGATGATCTCGCCCAGGCGTTCGCGCTGAACCTGCACCCACCAGCGCAACCGTGTGCGCCACGGCGGCGGCGGGATGGGCGGACGAGTGTCCGGGATCACACCCTGGTCCATCAGGAGTTCGTCGGGGACCTGGATGTAGCCACCGAGCTTCACCGCCTTCAGAACCTCCTCGTCGCTCATGCCGTGTCCGCCGTCGCGCTTGCGTTCACCTGGGCCAGTACCAGCTCAACCGCGCTGTTCGCGGCCTCCTCGGAGATGACGCCGAGCGCCACCCCGCTAGACAGGTCACGCACGGCCGTGCCGATCTGGCCGAGCAGGGCGATCCGCTGGGCCAGGGTGGCCGCCTCGGCCCCGGCGTCCAGCCACTCGGCCACCATCTCCGGCCGGTAACCCGCCTCCATGAGGGTCTGGTCGGTCGGCACCCCGGCGTCCTGCTTGGCCTTGGCCACGGCCCAGTCGTCCAGGCCGACCGCCGTCTGCACGGGGGCCCACCGGACGTCGATCGCCTTGACGCCGACGCCGGCCAGGCCGAGGGCGAACAGCCACTCCTCCCGCAGCGGGGACGTCTGGAGCACCTGGAGCCATTCAATATCCTTGACCAGCGGGGCCTCGGCCACCTTCAGGCTCTCACCGGACGGCGAGTCCCCAGAGGGGTCGAAGTAGTGCAGCGGGGTGTTGGTGGTCTGGGCCATGATCCGGATGAACAACTCGGTCGGGTCGATGAATACCTTGGGGTCGGCCGCGTCGAACTGGCCCACCTCCTTGGTGCCGGCGAACGTCTGCATGGTGCCGGGCCCCGACCGCATCCCGGTGGCCTGGGCTCCGCCCCGGGTGCGTCCGTCCGGGCTCACGGTCCCGGCATCCAGGTCGTCCACGTACTGAGGGTCATCGTTGTTCTCGTCCAGCGTGGCGTCGGGGTCAAGGAGCTGGTACCGCTGGGCGTGGCCCTGGCTGTCCGTGGTGGTCAGCATCGTGATCAACTCCTTGTTGATCGCATTCTGGGCCCCGTAGCCGGCCAGGTGGACGGGCTTGCCGTACGGCAGTCCGGTCCGGTGGTGGAAGACCGGGATCTCGCCGAAGTCGTGCCCCTCGATCGGATCGCCGTCGTCGGCGTACAGCTCCCAGCCGTCCGCCTCAGCCAGGTTGCCGGCGGGCTTGGTGATCCAGTGCTCCACCCGGTCGCGGTACAGGAGGTCGGCCCGGTGCAGGACGACGCCGAAAGCGTTCTTCGGCAGCGCCCACCGGCTGATGGCGAACGCCTTGCGACGGTGGTTCTCGGGGTCGTAGAGCACGCGGACGTTCTTCGGGCCGTGGGTGGTGAACTCCACCCCACCGGCCACCAGATCGTCGTCTGCGGTGCCCTCCTCGTCCTCGTCCGCCTCGATCGGCCAGACCATGACGTAGGCGTCACCGTAGGTGAAGGTGTCGCGGAACAGGCACGGGTAGTGGATCGCCATCTCGTTGGCGTCCCAGATCTCGGTAAGGCGCTCGGTGGCCCGCTCGTTGTCGGCCACCTTGATCATGTCGATTTCGCACCGGTCGACCCGGACGCCGATGGCCGTCTTCAGGAGGTTGAACCGGTAGCCGTCACTGGTGGCCAGCAGGGCGTCCCGGATCGCCTTGTCGGCGAACACCTCCTCCACCGTGCCGTTGGCGTAGGTCTCGGCCTCCAGGTAGCCCGGGAGCGCCTTCTCCAGCTCGGCCCAGCCGTGCAGCAAGTCCTCAATCATGACGCCCCTACGTAGCTGGTGGTGGTGGCCGAGGCCCTGGTCTTCTTCGGTGGGCTGAGCAGGTACCGGACACCGGTCACAGCCCCGTCTATCACGTCATCGTATTGCGCCCGTGGGAAGCCCACGGCCTGCTCCTCCAGCGTGGCGAACCGCTCGGCGTGCCAGACCCGGCCCCGCTGCCAGTGCTCCAGCTCGGTGGCGAACCGCACCTCCTTGGGCTCGGAGCTGTGGACGGTGACGACGCGGACGTTCGGGATGCCGCTGAAGACGTCCTTCCAGAGGTCGCCGCCCTGGTTGGTCTCCACCACGATGACGCTGATCTCGGGGAACCGGGCCAGGAGCTTGATCACGTGGGCCTTGAGGTGCTGGCCGGTGAGCTTGACGCCGGCCGAGTGCTTGATGACGCAACCCATCGGCGCAACGAGCCGAGCGGGCTCACGTCCCTGCGGTCGGGCCCGTAGCTCCGGGAGGAGACCGACCACAGCGAGACCGGTGAAATCGCTGGTCTTTCGGCTGGTGACGGCGGGGTCAACGGCAAGGACAGTTCGGGTGCAGCGCCGTCCTTCGGGCTCTCCATGCTGGAAGTCCTCCCTGACCCAGTAGACGCCCTCGCGGGCCATCGGGTCGTTGGCGTAGTTCTTGGCGAACGAGCGGGTGTGGCGGATCGACTGCAGCCAGGCCGTGGGCCACTTGCTTGGCCAGATCGACGCCTCGGTGCCGTCGTCCAGGGTGACGAACGGCGCGTGGTGGTGGGGCCGGATGTGGTTGTCCTTGATCCAGTCCGCCGTCTCCACACCGTCAGCGGCCTTCACCAACTGGTGCATGATCGAGCCAGGCATGGTGACCGTGCCGACGAACACGACGCGGGCGTAGATGTTCAGCGGGAAGATCGCATCGGTCACGGTGTCGAGGCGCTTCTCGGCCTGATCCTTGGAGTAGCTGCCCTCGTCCGGTTCGATGTCGTCCAGGATCAGCAGATCCGGACGCTTGTCGCCGACCTTCATACCGAGCACGGCCGAGTCGATACCCCGGGCGGCGAAGATCCAGCCATTGGCCTGGTGCAGCATCCCGGCCCGGTCGGCCACGGTGGAGCCAGCCCGGCGTCGGGCGGGAGCACACAGCTTGGGGTAGTCGTGCTGCAGCAGGGCGTTGGTCTCCAGCTCCAGCTTCAGCGTGGCCAGGTGGCCCTCGGCCTGGGCCGTGGCGTGAGCGAACGCGGCGGCGAACTTGGAGTGCCCGTTGGCAGCGGCCCAGACGGGCAGGATCAGGAACCACCATGTGCTCTTCCCGCACTCGCGGGGGGCGATCTCGGCGGTGCGGTGCTCCATCGGGCCGGACACCGGCTTGGCCCAGTTGAGGGCCTCGGTGGCCCAGTCGAAGTGGGGTTGGGCCCAGGTGAGGTTGCCGTCTCGGTCTTTCAGGTGGTGGCCGAAGTAGAGCACGGCGAACGCCACCGGGTCGGCGCCGAGCGCACGACGGATTGCGGCCTGGCTCTGCCCTGGCTGGAACGGGAGATCAGCGATCTCGGCGTCCAGTTGGCGGAACCAGGCCGCGCTCCATCGGACCATCAGGTGGTGGTCCCCTTCCGGTGGTAGAAGCACGAATCGTCGCACTTCAGGTGGCCAGGGTGCGGCTCTACCAGGTCGTAAGTGTCGCCCTGGTAGATCGGCCCGTTGCGGTACTTGTCCTCGACCGCTTCACCCTTGATCGGGGTCATGAGGCCCTGGCGCGGCCCCCGGTCGGCGTAGTCCATCAGGTTCCGCTTCCACTCCGGGTCGGGCTTGGACCCCTTGCGGACGCCCTCGGCGAAGCCGTTCTCCCATCCCCTGCTGTAGGCGAGCACAATGCACACGATGCCGGACAGGCCGGCCACGGCGAGGTACGAGAGGACCATCATTCGTGGGCCGCCGCGATGCTCGCCTTCAGCGTCTCCAGGTCCTCGATCAGGCCCCGGTAGGTGGTGAGGGCCCGGGTGCAGTCCTCCCGGGCCAGGGCGATCCGGGCCACGGTGTCGGCCGACAGCTCGGCGTTGATCAGCGTGAGCGCCTTCTCCCCCAACTGGCGGTCGATGAGGGCGATGTGCCGCATAGCCGTCTCCAGGGACGCGACCATGTGGCCGATGTCGGCGACGTGGAAGTCCTCGACCCCGCTCACCGGCAGGCGTCCAGGGCCGTCTGGAGGCTCTCCAGCTCCATGCCGAGGTTGGCCGTGGCCTGCATGGACTCCTCCAACTGCAGGACCGACACGCCCAAGGCTCCGGTGACGATGTCGGCCTGCTCTCCGGCGGCCTGAAGGGTCTGGACGATCGATCCGAACGCCTCCTGGCTGGCCCAGTGCTCCACCTGCGAGTCGACCCAGATCTTCACCTCCAGGACGGCCCGGGCGCACGTGCTGAAGGTGTCGATCGCCCCGTTGATCTGATCGGCCACCTCGCCGTTGGACTCCAGGGCTCCGGCCACCGCGCTAGCGGCCTGACCCAGGTTCTCGATGCTCATGTTGTACTCCCCGTGCTGGTCGATGGGTGTTCCGTTCAACCGCTACGCTACACCCCTACACAGGGTCGTACAACTTACTCAGAGGTACTGGTCATCCGGGCGATGGCGTCGGCGGCGGCGGCCTCGGCCACCCGATCGGCCTGGTCACTCACCGTGACGTCGGCCTTGACCGGGGCGTCCAGGCCGAGCACCTTGGACGCGCGCTCACCGATCTTCAGGATGCGGTCGGCGGCGGCCATCCGAACCGAGTAATCCATGATCGGCTGGCCCTGCTCATCGAACATCGGCCGGCCGTTGCTGTACGCCTGGGTCGGTGGCGCGTCCATAATCGCGGCCATCTCCTGGCCCAGAACGTCCAGGCTGTCCAGGTACTTGGCCCGGCGCTCGGCCAGATCCTCCTCAGGGATGCTGGCCTGGACGTTCTTGATGATGGCGCTCACCCGTTGCTGGTTGATCCCGTGCTGACGCGCCAACTCCTCCTGCGTGGTGCCCAGCACCCATGCGCGGTAGATCGAGCCGTTGCGGCCCTCCGTCGGTCTAGTCACGGAACGGGTCACCCTCCTCTGCACTACGTCCTACTACGGGGAGTAGTAGCTGGTTGCGCTCGGCCCAGGCGTCCCACTGTGCCAGGTCCCACACGGGTGTCGCGGTGAGAGTGACCAACGGCTCAGGAGTGAGCACCGGGGGGACCGGGCGTCGCCCGGCGATCACGTGGCCGAGCCACGCCTTGGTGACGCCGAGGCGCTCGCACACCTCAGCAGTGCCGCCGAGGGTCGGAAATACGGCGCGCGTCTTGATCTCACCAACGATGGAAGCCACCTGGTGGTGTACATGCTCCAGCGCGCGCTCGGCCAACTCCCGGGTGCCGCCGGGGCCCAGGGCCACCAGCATGGCGTGCAGCTCCTCGTCCATGTGCCTATCGTACACATGCGAAAGGCCCCGCCGAAGCGGGGCCGTGTTCGCGCTGGTCAGCGGTAGTCGGCGTTGCGGGGGTCGGTGGACTCGATCACGTCACGGCGGTCAGCGATGGCCTCCAGGAGCTCCTCGGCGTTGCAGACGCGGTAGGTGGTGTCGCCGCCGATCCACTCGGCGAGGTCGTCAAGGCGGGTGTACTCGGCGGTGCGGGCAGCCTCGGTGGGGAACTCGGCGAGTGCCTGCTCTGGGGTGATCAGCGTCGTCGTCATGTCCATGACTCTACACCCGTGTACACCCTGTGGCTAGCCCTCGTCCGAGACCAGATCGAGAAGCTCGGAATCCTGGCTGGCCCAGCCCGGGCGCACCCGGCCCTCGCCGAGCCACGCCTGGCGCGACGGCGGATCGATCAGCGCCAGGCCGAGCCGGATCAGGCCCTCGGGGTCGTCGCGGAAGTGTCCGACGATGTTGTTGCACGTGTTGCAGAGCAGCATCCTCACCTCCCCGGTCCGGTGGTTGTGGTCCACCGACAACCGGCGGGCCTTACCGGTGGCCCGCCGGCACCCCCAGCACCGGCCGAGCTGGAACACCAGCAGGAGCCGGTACATCGGCACGGTGATCTTGTACGTGCGCACCACGTACGCCTCGTGCGCGGCCTCAGACGCCTCTGTGCGGGCCTGGCGTGGCTTCCGGGGCCCGGCGGACGCCGGAAGGCGTCCTCGACCGTTCAGCACGGCAGGAACGTTTCCAGGATCGCCCTGGCGAGCAGGGGCGGCACAGCGTTGCCCACCTGGAGGTACCGCTTGCCGAGGCCACCCGCGAACCGGTGCTCCGGTGGGAACGACTGGAGCGCGGCGGCCTCCTCGACCGTGACCCGAATCGACGTCGGGCCGAACTGTGGCTCGCCACCGGCTCTGTCCTTGTGACCCGGGGCGGCAATCCGAGGGTCGCCCTGGACCGTGGTGGCCGGACGGCGATGCACCCACTCGACATTGCCTACTCTGCTAGCGTGAACTGTCGGAGCCCGCCCCGACAGTTCACGCTCGGTACCGTTGGCCATCCGGCCGGATCGGTACACCCATTTGTTCCGGTCGATCTTGCCGGTGACCGTAGGGGACGGCTGGTCAGTGGTGCGTTCACCCCGAGCCGCAGGATCACCTCCGGTGCCGTAGTTGGAGCGCATCACCCCGTCGAACCCCAAGGCATCGGCCATGCTCACCCAGGGCAAGACACCATCGTCCAGGCGTGACGGTGAGCGCTCCCAGTACCGGGAGTGCGTCGGCGTCGGAGGTGCCGCTGTCACACCGTCCAGCCTAGCGATCATGAACGCGCGTTCCCGGGTCTGCGGCACGCCGTACTGCTCGGAACGGATCTTGCCTGTCCACGTGGAGTAACCGTGAGCACTCCGCAGGACGGCGGCGCACGCCTCCCAGACCGGGAGGACAGCGCCCACCTGCTCCCAGACGATGTAGGTCGGCCGTCCGGCCAGGGCGACCCGGAGCGGTTCCAGCACCAGCCAGGTGCGCGGGTCACCGTCGTCCGGGCGAAACCGGGCGCCCCGGGCCACCTCGTCGATCCCGGCCAGCACCCGGTGCAAGTTCCGGCGACCCTCACCGTTACCGGCCGGGCTGAAGGTCTGGCACGGCGGGCTGCCGATGTGGATGCC
>Ga0070668_100000371_pt1 | contig 29722 bp, 23 predicted proteins | sample KBSS43metaG_FD_64661 | JGI IMG/M metagenome (GOLD analysis project Ga0070668, IMG submission 64661) | Switchgrass rhizosphere microbial communities from Kellogg Biological Station, Michigan, USA - KBS S4-3 metaG | ecosystem: Host-associated > Plants > Roots > Rhizosphere > Soil ...
ATCTGCGCGCAGCGTGACGGCCCGAGCGCAGCCGGATATCGTGCCCGGATGAACGAGGACTACCGGGTGCGGCCGATCGGACGGGTGTCCTCGCCGCTGACCGACAGCGCCGCGGCACCCCGCCAGGGCGACGAGGGCGCCCCCGAGGCCACCCTGGTCTTCGCCGACGAGGTCGCCGGCGGCCTGCGCGACCTGCGGCCGGGAGCCGACATCCTGGTGCTGACCTGGCTGCACCTCGCCCGCCGCGACGTGCTGGCCGTCCATCCCCGCGACGACCTCGCCCGGCCCGAGACCGGCGTGTTCAACACCCGCTCGCCGGACCGTCCCAACCCGATCGGGCTGCACCGGGTCACCGTCACCGCGGTGGAGGGCACCCGGGTGCGGGTCCGCCCCCTGGAGGCCGTCGACGGCACCCCGATCCTCGACGTCAAACCCGTGCTCGGCCCCGCCGACGGACGATGAGGACTCAGTAGAGCGACCCGTCGCCGGCCGCCACCTGGACGTCCAGCAGCAACGGGCCGTCGTGGGCGAGCAGCCGGTCCAGGCCGGCCAGGTCGGCCGCCCGGACCACCCGCTCCGCGGCGCAGCCGAAGCCCCGCGCGATCTGAGCCAGGTCCAGGCCGGGCAGGTCGGTGCCGGGCACCCGCGCCACGCCGATCCGCCGGCCGAGCGCGGACACCGCCTCGTACCGCCGGTTGTTCAGCACCACGACGGTGAGCGGCACCCGATGCCGGGCCGCCGTCCACAATGCCTGGATGCAGTAGAGGCTGGAGCCGTCGCCGATGACCGCCACCACGCGCTCGCCGGCCAGGGCCCGGCCGACCGCCACCGGCAGGCCCCAGCCGAGGGCGCCGCTGCCGGTGGTGACATAGCCGCGCGGCCGGGTCACCGGGATCTGCTCGTGCACCGCGTCCTTGTGCGACGGTGCCTCCTCGACCAGCACCGCGCCGGGCGGCAGTGCCCGGGCCAGCGCGGCCAGCACGGCCGCGCCGTCGAGCGGGTCGGCCGGGGCGGGGGCGGCGGGGCGCGCCCACGGCGCCGGCGCGGGCCGGCCGGCCGGCTTGACCAGCCGCAGCAGCCCGGTGACGCCGGCCCGCACGGTGGTCAGCACGCTGGTGCCGGCGGCGGCCCGGGCCGCCGCGGCCGGGTCGCAGTCCAGCTGGAACAGCCGGGTCGAGGAGGGCACGAACGGGCCCTCGGTGTGTACGTGGTAGGTGAACACCGGCGCGCCGATCACCAGCACCACGTCGTTGTCCCGCAGTAGGTGGGCGATGCTCGCCCGGACCGGCGGCAGGCAGCCCTGGAACAGCGGATGGTCCTCCGGGAACGCCGCCCGGCTGGGCATCGGCGCCGCCCACACCGCGGCCCGCAACGTCTCGGCGAGCGCCGTGGTCTCGGCCCACGCGTCGTCCTCGTCGATGCCCGGACCGGCCACGATCGCCGGCTGCCGGGCGGCGTCCAGGGCGTCCGCGATCTCGCGCAGCGCCGCCGGGTCGGCCGCGAAGGCCGACCGGATCGCCCGCGGCGGCACCGGGTCGGCCGGCGCGTCCCAGTCGTCCTCGGGCACCGAGAGAAACACCGGGCCGCGTGGCGGCGTCATCGCGACGCGGTGCGCCTCGGCCAGCGCGGCGGGCACGGCGGCGGCGGTCTCCGGCTGGCGGCTCCATTTCACGTACGGGCGGGGGAAGGCGGCCGGTTCGTCGGCGGACAGGAACGGCTGGGTGGGCAGCATCGCCCGGGTCTGCTGGCCGGCGACCACGACCAGCGGGATCCGGTCGCGGTAGGCGTTGAACACGGCGCCGAGCGCGTGCCCCACCCCGCCCGCGGAGTGCAGGCTCACCAGCGCCGCGCGGCCGGTGGCGATGGCGTACCCGGCGGCCGTACCCACCGCGACCGCCTCCTGCACCGCCAGCACGTACGCGAAGTCGGCCGGCCAGTCCCGCAGCATCCGCAACTCGGTCGAGCCGGGGTTGCCGAACCAGGTGGTCAGGCCGGCGTCCCGGCACACGTCGAGAAACGCCGCCCGGACATCCGTCATGGCACCCTCCGCGCCGCGAGATGCCAGGCGAGGACCCGCCGCTCCACCGCCACCAGCATCGTGTTGAGCAGATAGCCGAGCACGCCGAGCAGCACGATCGCCGCCCAGACGGTCTCGTAGTCGAACCGGGTGGTGGCCTCCATGAGCTGGAAGCCGATGCCGTCGGCGGCGCCCGGCTGCAACTCGGCGAAGACCATCAGGATCAGCGACAGCGACAGCGCCAGCCGCAGCCCGGCGAACAGTTTGGGCAGCGTGGCCGGCAGGATGACGAAGCCGAGCCGGGCCGGTCCGGTCAGCCGGAACACGCGGGCGGTCTCCATCTGCAGCGGTTCCACGGTGCGGGCACCGTCCGCGGCGTTCAGCAGCACCGGCCACAGCACGCTGAAGACGATCGACGCCACTTGCATCGACGGGCCGATCGAGAAGAGGACGACGAAGACCGGCACCAGGGTCGGCGGCGGAACGGCCCGGAAGAACTGCAAAACCGGATCGAGGATCTCGTACGTCCACCGCGAGCGACCCACCGCGACGCCGAGCACCGCGCCGGCGAGCGCACCGAGCGAGAACCCGGCCGCGAGGCGCGCGAGGCTCGGCAGGACCGTGCCGGCGCCCGCCTCGGTGAGGAACAGCCGCGACGCCGGCCCGGAGAACCACAGCCGGTACATCTGCTCGGCGATGGTCGCCGGCGTGGGGAAGAACGGGTCGGCGGCGGCCGCCGCGGCCGCCTGCCAGACGAGCACCGCCAGCACCAGGACGATCCAGCGCTGCGCCGCGCCCATCAACGCCCGGCCGATCATCCCGGCGCTCCGTCGCGATACTGCCAGTGGAACAGCCGCTGCTCGCCGCGCCGGAGCAGGCTGTTGATGGCCAGGCCGAGCAGGCCGGCCCAGACCGTCGCGGCGAGCATGTCGTCGGTGCCGCCCGGGTAGTTCGAGGCCTGCGCGATGAAGATGCCGATGCCCTCGCCGAAGCCGCCGAACATCTCCGCGGTGACCGCCAGGATCAGCGCGACCGCCGCGGCCATCCGTACGCCGGTGGCGATGAACGGGGCGGTGGCCGGGATCGACACCCGGGTGAGGACGGCCAGGCGGCCGAAGCCGAAGGCGCGCAACGTGTCGCGGGCCACCGGGTCGACGTCGCGGAGCCCGTACACGGTGTTGAAGAGAATGGGCCAGGTGGCGGCGTACACGATGACCGTCAGTTTCATCGGCAGGCCGCTGCCCAGCAGCATGGCGACCAGCGGGATGAGCGCCACCGACGGAATCGGCCGGAGGAATTCCACCATGGTGGTGATCGCCCGGGCCACCACCCGGATCGTGCCGAGCGCCAGGCCCAGCGGCACCGCGATGCCGATCGCGATGAGCAGGCCCAGCGCCCAGGCGGCGAGGGTGGCCAGGATGTCGGCGCGGAAGGCGGGGTCGGCCGCCAGTCCGGCGGCCCGGGCGAGGATCACCGACGCCGGCGGGAGGAAGTCCTCGTGCACGATGCCCGCCCGGCCGAGCGCCTCGCTGGTGACCAGCACCAGCAGTACGCCCGCGGCGCCGCGTAACCACCGGGCGGTACGCACGCCGGCTCTCACGCCGGCTTGAAGACGATCGTCGTGGCGTCCAGCCGGTTGGTGAGCCGGCCCTGCTCCTTCATCAGGTCGATGAGCCGCTGCACCCGCGCCGGGTCGTTGCTGGTCGGAAAGCCGGGCATGGTCATCGCCTTGCTGGTCGCCGGGTCGACGCCGCGGATGTAGGTGGGCAGCACCTCCTCGACCCGGGCCCGGTCGGCCGCGATGGCCTGCGCCTTCTGCATGGCGCGCTGGAACGCGGCCGCGGTCCCCGGGTTTTGCTTGGCCCACGACTCGAGCGCGAAGTAGCCGTCCATCGGCAGGTCGGTGACCGGCGCGGCGCCGCCGTCCACGACCATCCGGGCGCCGAGCTTGCGCTGCACGTCGGTGGTGAACGGCTCGGTCACGTGGATCGCGTCCACGTCGCCTTTCTGCATGGTGGCCGCCATCTGCGGGAAGACCACCTGCCGGTACTGGATCCGGGCCGGGTCGAGGCCGCCGGCCTTGGCGATCGCGTCCAGCGTGATGGCCTGGATGTTGTTGAGGACGTGCACGGTCACGCTGCGGCCGGCCAGGTCTTTCAGCGAGGTGACCGGCGAGCCGGGCAGGACCAGCACACCCATGAACTTCGGCTTCAGCGTGGTGCCCTCGGCGATCAGGCTGATCGGCAGGTCGCCCTTGTCGTGGCCGAGCAGCATCGAGGCGTCGTTCGCGAAGACCAGGTCGATGGCCCCGGTCTTCAGGGCCGGGTACGCCTGCGGGCTGGACTGCACCGGCTGGGTCTCGACGTCGAGCCCCTCGGCCTCGAAGAGCCTCTCCTTGACCGCGATGTAGTAGGGCGCGTTGGTGACCAGCGACAGCATGGCCACCTTGATCTGGGCCTTCTCCAGCCCGGCCGTACCGCCCGGAGCGGGCTTGTCGTCACCGCAGCCGGCCAGCGCCGACGCGATGAGCAGCAGCAACACGAACGGCCGGGCAAGTCGCGTACGGTTCAGGCGCATCGGGCTCTCCTCGACGTCGAGGGTGCTCCGCCGAATCTATCAAGACATCGACAATCGTGGTTGCCCGTCGGGCCGGTGCGCGGGCTACTTACGGGACGTCGTGCCGACCTTGCCGCGGACCAGCCGGCCCACCTCGGCCCGCAGCGAGACGAACTCCGGCAGTTCCCGGGTCGAGATCTGGTCGCGCGGGGCGGGCAGCGGCACCGGAAGATCGGCGCGGATGCCGCCCGGCGAGCCGCCGAGCACCACCACCCGGTCCCCGACGTAGACGCTCTCGTCGATGTCGTGGGTGACGAACAGGATCGTCATCGCCGCATCCGCGCGCAGGGTGAGCAGCAGATCCTCCAGGTCTTCCCGGGTCTGCGCGTCCACCGAGCCGAACGGCTCGTCCATCAGCAGCAGCCGCGGCCGGTAGGCGAGCGCCCGCGCGATCGACACCCGCTGCTGCATGCCGCCGGAGAGCTGCCACGGGTAGCGCCCGGCCGCGCCGGCCAGGCCCACCGACTCGAGCGCGGCGAGCGCCGCCGCTCGCCGCCCCGGCCGGGCCATCCCCCGGCGGCGCAGCGGCAGCGCCACGTTGTCGCGCACGGTCAACCACGGGTACAGCGAGCGGCTGTAGTCCTGGAAGACCACGGCCAGGTTGTCCGGCACCCCGTCGATCGGCTCGCCGTCGAGCAGCACCTGGCCCTCGGCGGGCCGTTGCAGCCCGGCCACGCAGCGCAGCAGCGTCGACTTGCCGCAGCCGGACGGGCCGACGATGCTCACCAGCCCGCCCTCGGCGACGCGCAGCGTCACGTCCCGAATCGCCACGTGCCCGCCCGGGTAGGCGTGCGTCAGCCCGCGGATCTCCAGCATGCGACCAGCGTACGGATCGTGCCTGCGCTCCGCTGTCCTCAGGCGAGCGGACAGATCGCAATCGGCCGATCGGACTACCGAGTTCTTCCCATTCTCGGGCCGGCCGGCATCGACGAGGCTGGTCCGCGGCGGCGCTCCTGGGGGGCGGAGCGCCGCTTCGAGCCTTGTCCGTCCGAGGGGGAACCTTGATCAGCAAATCAGCGTCGCGGCTCGCGGTGTCGGCCGCGATGATCGGCGCCGCCGTGGCCGTCGCGCCGGGGACCGCCGTCGCCGCCGCGGCCCCGGGCACGGCCTACGTCGTCAGCGGTGTGCTCTACTTCGCCGCCGGCGCGGGCGTGGCGAACTATCCGTACGTCGGCACGACCGGCGACGGCCGGGCCTACCTCATCGACACCGCGCCGGTCCGGCTCGACCCCGGCCGGGCGGGCGATTGCGTGCAGGCACAGGGCAACGAGGTCAGCTGCGGCGGCATCACCCGGATCGTGGCCTACCTCGGCGACGGCAACGACACGTTCAGCAGCTACCACAACCTGACCTCGGTCGTGTACGGCCAGGAGGGCAACGACACGCTCTACGGCTGGTTCGGCAACGACCAGCTGTACGGCGGTCTCGGCGACGACCACCTGTACGGGCTGCCCGGCCACGACACCCTGGACGGCGAGCAGGGCAAGGACACCGTCGAGGGGGACGACGGCTCCGACAAGATCTCGGGCGGTGCCGGGGACGACGTGCTCAGCGGCGACGGCGGCCCGGACCGGATCAGCGGCGGGCCGGGCGAGGACACCGTGCACGGCGGCGCCGACGGCGACGTCCTCAACGGGGGCGGCGGCACCGGGATCGCCAGCGACACCGGCAGCGTCTACGGCGATGACGGCGACGACTGGATCGTCTACGACTACTCGACGACGCAGTTGTTCGGCGGCGCGGGCTTCGACACCATCGACTACTCGACGTTGCCCAGGGCGGTGCGGGTCAGCCTGCGCGACGGCGGCGGGGACACGACGCTGCCGTTGCCGGACCACGCCGTGCCGTGGACCCACGACGCGCACAACGACATCGAGAAGCTCATCGGCACGGCGTACAACGACGAGCTGACCGGCAACTCCGGGCCCAACACGATCATCGGCGGCGCCGGCAACGACCAGTTGTGGGGCAGCGACGGCGACGACACCCTCGACGCGCAGGACGGCACCAACCAGCGCATCGTCGGCGGGACCGGGGTCGACACCTGCGCCGGCAACGGCGTGACCTACCGGGAGTCCTGCGAAGGCTAGATCAAGTGGCGTCGATCAACCCTTGCTACCATCCCCTCCGCCGTTGACCGCGGAGGGGATGGGGCGGCATTTTGACGACGCTGGTGGGCCGGCGGGCCGAGCTGGCGGCACTGTACGGCCTGGTGGACGCGGGCGCGCCGGCCGTCGCGGAGGTCGTCGGCGAGCCCGGGATCGGCAAGACCGGGCTGCTGGACGCGCTCGCCGGTCACGCCCGGACGGCCGGGTGGCTGGTGCTGCGGGGGCGCGCGGCCGAGTTCGAGGGACGCGTGCCGTTCGGCCTGGTCTCCGACGCGCTGGACGACCGGCTCGGCGGCCCGGGGCCGGCCGGCCTGGACGGTGCGGACCTGCTCCTGGTGCGGTCGCTGCGGACCGGCCCGCCGGAGCCCGTCGAGCGATACCGGGTCCACCGCGCGGTGAGCGCTGCGCTCGAGGCGCTGGCCCGGCCGGCCGGGCTGGCGCTGATCCTCGACGACCTGCATTGGGCCGACGACGGCTCGACCGAGCTGGTCGAGTTCCTGCTGCGGCATCCGGCGCACGGCCGGCTGCTGCTGGTCGTGGCACACCGGCCGCGCCAGACCCCGGACCGGCTGCGGGCCGCGCTGGCCCGCGCGGCCCAGGACGGCGCGATGACGCGGATCGCGCTGGGACCGCTGACGCCGGCCGACGTGGACGAGTTGTGCGCCGGCGAGGACCCGGATCGCCGCCGGCGGCTGCACGCCGTCAGCGGCGGAAACCCGTTCTACCTGCGGGCGCTGGCCGCCCAGGACGGCGATCCGGCGCCGGCCGCGAGCGGCGTGGCGGGCGACGTGCCCGAGCCGGTACGCGCGGCGTTGCTCGCCGAGCTGGCCCGGCTCACGCCGCGGCAGCTGCTGGTGACCCGCGCCTGCGCGGTGGCCGGCGACCGCGCCGAGGCCGGCCTGATCGCGTACACGGCCGGGCTGGACCTCGCCGAGGTGCTCCCGCTGCTGGACGTGGTGGCCGCGCACGACGTGCTCCGTCCGGTGCCGCCGGGCGGCCGGTTCGAGTTCCGCCACCCGCTGGTCCGCCGGGTCGCCTACGACGCCGCGGGGGCCGGCTGGCGGATCGGCGCACACACCCGCGCGATCGCCGCCCTGCGCGCCGCCGGGGCGCCCGCCGCCGAGCTGGCCCACCACGTGGAACGGTCGGCGCAGCGGGGCGACGCGGACGCGGTCGAGGTGTTGCGGGACGCGGGCGCCGCGGCGCTGCACCGGTCGCCCGCCGTGGCGGCGCACTGGCTGCGGACCGCGCTGCGCCTGCTGCCCGACGACCCGGCGGCCGTGCTGACCCGGCTGGACCTGCTCGGCATGACGGCCCGCGCGCTCGCGCTCAGCGGCCGGCTGGCCGACAGCCGCGACGCCCTGCACGAACTGCGCCGGCTGCTGCCGGCCGAGCTGGCCGAGCTGCGCGCCCAGGCCACCGCGTACGGCGCCGCGGTCGAACGGCTCCTCGGCCGCCACGCCGAGGCGCGCGCCCAACTGCTCGGCGCGCTCGCCGAGCTGCCGGACCCGGACGGCCCGGCCGCGCTGGCCCTGCAGCTCGGCCTGGCGACCGGCGTGGCGATGCGGGCCGATCCCGGCCTCGAACGGGACTGGCCGGGGACCGCGCTGGCCACCGCAAGGCGGCGGGACGACCGGGCGGCGATCGCGTGTTCGCTCGCGCTGTCCGTGGTGACGGCGCACATGAACGGCCGGGCGGACGAGACGGTCACCGCCTGGCTGGACGAGTGCGCGGCGGTCACCGACGCGTTGCCGGACGGTGACCTCGCGCCGGTGGTCGAGACGTTCGTCTGGCTCGCCTCCGCCGAGGCCTGCCAGGAACGGCTCGACGACGCGGCCCGCCACCTGGCTCGGGCGCTGGCCGTCTCCCGGACCACCGGGCAGAGCCACGTGGTCAGCTTCATCCACGGCCTGTTCGGCGCGCGGCACCTGCTGACCGGCGAGCTGGCCCGGGCGGCCGCGCACTTCGAGGACGAATTGGACGCCGCGTTCCTCACCGGCAGCGACGCGCTGCGCAGTCTCGCCCTGCGCAACCAGTGCATGCTCGCCATCGTGGCCGGCGACGCGGACCGGGCGCTGCGGCTGGGCCGGGAGGCCGTGGCGTGCGCGGTCGACGGCCAGTTCGGCAGCGCCCTGCTGGCCGCCGGCACGCTCGGCGGCGCCCACCTGCTGGCCGGCGACCCGGCGAAGTGCGTGGAGCTGATGACCGGCGCGGGCGAAAGCCCCGACCTCTGGGTGGTCGACCCGGTCGAGCGCAGCAACTGGTATCACATGCTGGCCGCCGCCGAGGCGGCGCTGGGCAACACCAAGGAGGCCGGCGAGTGGGCCGACCGGGCCTTCGCGCACGCCGCCGGACTGCCCAGGCGGACCGGGCTGGCGTACCTCGCCCGGGCGTACGCACTGCTGCCGGACGACCCCGCGGCGGCGGCCGCCGCGGCCGGGCAGGCGGCGAAACTCCTGCTCGGGGCGGGCGACCGGATCGCGGCCGGCCTGGCCGACGTGGTCGCCGGCACCGCACACGCCGCGGTGTCCGAACCGGACGCGGCCGGTCCGCGGTTCGCCGCGGCGGTCGCGCTGTTCACCGCGTGCGGCGCACCCCACCAGGTGGAGCGTGCCCTGCGGGAACAGCGCCGGGCCGGCGCCGCGCAGGCCGGGCCGGCCCGCCGGCTGACCGCCCGGGAGCAGGTCACGTTGAACCTGCTCGCCGAATCGCTGACCGCGGAGGCGATCGCCCGGCGGCTCGGCATCACCGTCGGCACCGTACACAAGCACCTGGCCAGCCTGTACCGGAAGCTGGGCACCAACGACCGGTTGGAGACGGTGCTGCGGGCGCAGCGCCTCGGTCTGCTGCCACCACCTGACGGCCGGCCGGGCGGGCCGGTGCGATGAGCCCTCGCTCGTGCGCAGCTCAAGGCGCGCACCGAGGGCGACGTCGTGACGTTCTGCACGACACGACTTAGCCCCGGGCGAGGTGGCCGCGGCAGGTCCGGCCGTTCTCGTCGCTGTTGGAGCCGTCCGGGCAGATCGTCGCCGACCAGGTCACGCCGGTCAGGGCCGCGCCGGTCAGGTCGGCGCCGGTGAGGTCGGCCCGGCTGAGGTCGGCGCCGTCGAGTTTGGCGCCGCGCAGGTCGGCGTCGCGCAGCACGGCGCCGGCCAGCCGCGCGCCGCGCAGATCGGCGGTGGTCGGCTTCGGCGGGGGATTGGCGGCCCAGGCGAAGGCCACGATGCCGATCGCGATCAGCGCCGCGGCGGCCAGCAGGCGGCGCAGCGAACGCTGGAACATGGCCTTGAGCGTCTGGTGGTTGGCCATGTCCTCGACCGCCTGGATGCGCTTGTCGACCTTGGCGATCTCGTCGGTCACGTCCTCCGCGGGCAGCCGGCGGATCAACTCCGCGCGCCGGTCGATCAGGCCGGCCGGGGAGTCCACGCCCTGGAGGAACTTGCGGTGCTCGCGAAAGAAGGTGACCGCCGGCCGCATGGCCGGCGACGGCTTGTCCCAGTGCTCGTCGAGGTCGGAGACCAGCACGAGGACCGGGAGCAGCACGGCGACCGAGGTCCAGATGACGTACGCCACGGCGGTCAGCCCGAGCAGGACGCCGGCGGCCGCCACCCACAGCCGGGCGGTCGCCACCGTGGTCGGCCAGCCCACGTCGAGCCGGCCGATGCTGGACAGCTGGCTGCCCGCGATGAGCGCCGCACCGACCGCGGCCGAGCTGGCGATCAGCCACTTCGCGGCGTCGCGGATGCGCTGGTTGCCGGCGGCCAGCGGATCGGGCGGCGGCGGCTCGGGCGCGGTCACCCCGCCGGGCCCACGATGCCGGGCCGGGTCACCACGATCGGGGGAAGGTCCCGGTCGCCGATGACCGGCGGGATCTCTCGTACGTCCGGGTTGTCCGCGGCGACGTCGCCAGTGTCGTCGCGCCGGTCGGTCACCTGCACCCCGCGCGGGTGCGGCCGGCCCGGACGGTAATGATCGAGGATGTAGCCGACCTCGCCGGCCGACAGCGTCGCATCGGCGTCCACTGTGGGGCCGTCGGCCACCGTGCCGGCCGGGTAGCCGAGGACCAGCCCGGTCGCGTCGAGCACGGCGTCGAACAACGGCGCAGCGTACGGCGTCCGGCTGTCCGCCGGGAAGGTGACCAGCAGCGGCTGGACGTTGCCGGCCGGCACGTGGACCGTGCCGACGCGGCCCAGCTCGGCGCCGTCGGCCGAACGCACCGGAGTCCCCAGCAGATCGGCAAGATCGGAAACTTGCACCGTCACCTCCCGGTAGGACAATCTCAGTGATCCCCCCGTCACGGAGGAGAGTAGTTGTCCGAGCCGGCGCAGCGACATGCCCACCTGCGGCTGTCGAGCGCCGACGGCTTGACCAACCCGATTCTGCACATCGAGGAGCTGGGCCGGTTCCCGGCCACGTCGTCGCGGGTCCCGGCGCCCGGCACGGCCCTGGTGTTCCGGTCGCGCGGCGGGCGGCTGCGGGTGCCGGCCGGCGGCTACACCGCGGGTGAGCTGTTCTGGTTGGGGCCGCGGCTGGTCTACCAGGTCGACACGAGCGTCCACCCGTTCGTGCTGAGCTTCGCCGCCGCCGACGAGCTCGTCGAGGTCTTCGGCGAGTGGCAGGTGGACGACCCGCGGGCGGTGGTGGCCCACCGGGTGAGCGACCTCGAACGGGTGGTGGTGGACGCGGTCCGGCACCGGGTCGGCGTCGATCTCCGGCTGCCGTGCGGGGTGCGGCTGAGCGGGGTACGCGCGGTGACCGTACCGGCCGTCCGGCCGTTGGACGCGGCGGCGGTGCGCTATCTGGCCGGCGACGACGAGGACGACGAACCGATGGACGCCCGGCGGCTGGTCGCGGAGTTGCGGGCGATCGCCGAGCGCGGGCTGGCCGCCCACGACGGGTCGGACGGGCCGGTCCGGGCGGCGCTCGACCGCCTCCACGAGCTGGTGACCCGGCTGGAGAGCGGCGATGCGCAGGATCGCTGACCTGTTCGACGACGTGTACGCCTGGCCGGCGGGCGAACTGGGCCGGGCCGTGGCCGTCCCGATGATCGTGCTCGGGTTGATCGTGCTGGTGCGGGTCGCCGTTCATCAGGTGCTGCCGTGGCTCGGCCGGGCCGCGCTGGGGCCGTCGGTCCGGCTGGCCGGTGCCGTCCTCACGATCGTCGTGCTGACCGTCGAGTTCGTACTCACCCAGGTGTTCCGGTTGCTGTGGCTGCCGCTCACCCCGGTGCACTACGCGATCGGTGACCTGGCCGTGGCCGGCGGCGCGGGGGCGCGCAGACTGGCCGCGGCCACGGTCCGGCAGATCGACCGGCTGGCCCGGTTCAGCCCGTTCCTGCTGCTGGCCGCGGCGGTCGCGGTGGTGGTGTGGTGGAACGGCGGATATTGCGACCGCCATCCGGCCACCGGCTGCACGGCCCCGGCCGTCGCCTGGGTGGACGCGGTCGGCGCCCTGTGGTGACCACGGCCCAGCAGTGCTCAGGGCCTCAGCGGTGCTCAGGGCATCGGCGGTGCTCTGGGCCTCAGCGGTGCTCGGGCCCGCAGCGGTGCTCTGGGCCGCAGCAGTGCTCACGGCCGCAGCGTCGCCAGCCGGACCAGGCAGGCGAGCCGGGCGGTGAGCGGCTGCCGCCGGTCGTGGGCGATCGAGCCGAGCAGCCGCCGGGCCTCGGCCCGGTGCGAGGTGGCGGCCAGCGCCAGGGCCGCGGTGGCGCGCAGCCGGGCCGGCAGGCCGGCGTCGCCGGCCAGGTCGACGGCCCGCTCCGGCTCGGATCGGCGCACCAGGTGGCGCAGCGCCGCCCGGCGCACCGCGGGCGGCTGCCGCTCGTCGCGAACCCACTGCCCGAGCAGATCTGCGATCCGCCCGGACCACCGGGGGACCCGGCGCTCGGCCATCGCGAGCAGCGCGATCCGCCGGTACGGCGGCTCCTGTGGGTCGCCGGCCAGCACCAGCACCGCCGCCCACGCCGCCGCGTCGTGGAACCTGCCGTGCGAGACGGCCGAGTGGGCGCGCTCCGCCCAGCCGAACGACCTGGTCCGCAGGTAGCGCCCGGGGAAGTGCGGAACGCCGCCGAAGTCGGACAAAGTCATTCGCCAGGCCGCGGCGCTGACCAGGCGGCCATGGCCACCGGCGCGTTCGGGTACGGCGCCGGCCGGCCGCCAGGTCAGGTTGTCGAAGGCGACGTCGCCGAGGTCGGCCGGCGGCCGGTCCAGTCGACCGCCGCCGTTCAGATAGAGATCGAGCAGGTACGCCGTCTGCACCCGATCGGAGCGGGGAAGCCGCATGTCCAGCGCCCGGCGCAGCAGCGCCGCCGCCCCGGCGGCGCCCTCGTCGGAGCGGATGAGCAACCGCAGGCCGAGCATCCGCACGTCGTCGCGCCGCGTGGTCTGTACGCTCTGCGCCAGATGCTGCAACGCGTGCCGCCGCTCGTGCGCCGGGCCGGACTCGACCAGGACGTGCAGCGTCCACAGGCGTTCCTCGTCGGACAGCGGAACCACGTACGCCAGCCGGATCAGTTCGGCGAGCCCGGTCGCCGGGTCGCCGGCGTCCGGGCTGGTGATCAGCACGCGGGCGGCCTCGGCCCGCTTCGGTACCGACAGGTCACGGTCCAGGACGAGGCGCAGGATCCGGGCGGTGTCCCGGGTGCGCTGCAGGATCGCCCGCAGCGCCTGCTGGATCGCGGGGGTCGCGGCGTCGCCGGCCCGGCGCACCGCGGTCTCGGCCATCTCGATGATCTCCGGCCCGCCGCTGCCGGCCACCACGCCGCCGTCCCGGATCAGCGTCGCGACCACGCCGAGGTGGCCGGAGTCGAGCAGGTCGTGCACCATCGGCCGGGGATCGTTGCCCGGCTCCCGGCGCCACCCGGCCAGCGTGAACAGGCCCAGGCTGTCCGCGCCGGCCTGGCGTGCCGAGGCCGCCCACTCGCCGGGCTCGAACTCGGCGGCCAGCGGCAGCGAGGCGAGATACTCGGCGAAGCTCTGGTGGATGAAGACGAGGTCGTCGCCGTGCGCCGCGACCAGCCCGGAGTCGAGCAGGAGCGCGCGCATGTGGTCGACGGTGACCCCGACCGGCAGCCGGCGGTAGCGTTCGGCCAGCCAGCCCGGCAGCACGTCGCCGATCCGCCGGCCGTGCCGCAACTGCTGGACGGCCAGGAAGCTGAGGCAGTCGAGGCGGTCGTCGAGCATTTGTTCGCCCGCGTCCTCGGCCTGCCGGCCCAGCGGGGCGAGCTGCTCGCGCAGCGCGGCCCGCACCCCGAGCCGTTGGATGCGCAGGGTCAGCAGGGTACGGACAAAGGTCTCGTACAGGCCGGCCCGGTCCAACGGCAGCGGGCTCGCCGGCCGCTCCTCGAAGACGATCGCGCTGATCGTGGCGAGCAGCGGCACCTCCACCAGCGGCCCCAGCCCGGCCGCGGTGATCCCGTCGAGGTACGCCTGCGGCGCGACCCGGGACTCCTGGCCGCCGGCCGGGCCGAACCAGTTGTGCGCGAAGGTGCGCACCGCCGGCCAGTCGAACGGGTGCAGGTCGTACTCGCCGAGCCGGTCGCCGTGTTGTGCGGTGAGATCCTCCCGCAGGATGACGAACTCGCGGTCGTCCAGCGGCCGGGTCGCGATCAGGAACCGGGTGGCGGAGCCGAACCGGCCGATCCGGTAGCGCAGCCGCCGGATCAGCTTGCGCCGGCGGTCTCGGTCGAGCAGCTCGTCCAGGCCGTCCACCAGGATCAGCCACTCCGCGCCGGGGGCGGGGTGCTGCCGGAACGCCGCCGCGGTCAGCGGGTCGTCGAGCCACTCGGCCAGGTCGGCGTTCACCGCCCGGGCCAGCGCGTCGTACCAGGAGTGGTCGACCAGGTCCTGGGCGGCGGCGCGGACGGCGACCACCCGGCCCAGCGGCGGCGGGTCCGCGGTCTCGGCGAGCCACCATTGTGCCGAGGCGGCGACCATCTGCTGGATGAGGGTGCTCTTGCCGCCGCCGGGGCCGCCGACGATCACGGCGTTGCGGTGCTTGCGCAGCATCGCCGGCGGGCTGATCGCCGGGGCGCCCGCGTCCGTCGAGCGGGTGCGCTGCTCCACGTACACGCTGGACAGCGGCGGCGGTTCCCGCCCGGTCAGGGTCGCCACCCGGTACGGGTAGCGCTCGGCCGCCTCCTGCTGGGCGGCGAACAGATCGCGCAGCGGCTCGCCCACGCGCGGCCGGACCAGGGCCGGCAGGTTGCGCCGGTGCGACCGCAGCCGTCGCCGATGCACCTGGTACGACTCGTCGATCTCCTGGACCGGTACGACGTACGCGTTGCGGCCCCGGGCGAGCCGCCCGGACTTGAGCATCCCGCGGATGCTCTCGTTGCCCTGCCACTCCACCACCGGCGAGCCGCTCATCCCGGGCACGAGGTGGGCGTCGTCGAGCGTCAGATAGCCGGCCGAGGTGCCGGTCGTGCGGACCCGGCGCTGTTCGAGGGCCACCTGCCCGGTCGGATTGATCTCGCTGAACCCCTCGACGAAGACCGTCTCGACGTCCTTGCCCAGCGGCGTCGCCTCCAGGAACGGCAGCGGGTTGTCGAGCGTCTCGACGCCGAGGAAGGCCACGTCCGGCTTGGGGTAGTAGCGCCCGCCGTCGCGGCTCGGCGGATCCCGGACCAGTACGGTCGCGGCCAGTTCGCGGCCCGCCCACCGAACGAGCACGTCGTCGCCGCTCGCCTCGACCACGTGGGCGCAGGTCACCACGATCCGCCGCTGCAGGAAGAAGCCGGTGCCGAGGAAGCGGCCCGCCACCGACCACACCTGCACGACATGATCGCTCGGTCGGTCCACCGCCTCACCGAAGCACGAGGGCCGCCGCCGGAGCAATGCCCCGACGGTGCCGCCGAGATCCGGCTCACCCGACAGCTCAAACTAGGCGGCGGCCAGGGCGGCCCGGGCGGCGGGCAGCGCGGCCGCCCGGTCGGCCGGCACGAGACCGATGCGGGTGCGCCGGTCCAGCAAGTCCTCCTCGTCCAGGGCGCCCTCGTGCCGTACCGCCCACCGCAGCTCCGCGGCCGTGACCGGCACGCCGGGCGCGACCGGCCGCAGCAACGCCGGATCCCGGACGCCGAGCATCAGCACCGCCGGCGCCTCGGCGCCGTAGCGGCCGATCAGCCGGGCCGGTGCCGGCAGCCGGCCCAGCCGGGCGGCGGACGCCGCGCCGACCAGCGGCAGCCGGGCCGTCCGGCAGCGGCCCGCGGGCAGGCCGGCCGCGGCCGTCGCGGCGTCGACCGCGTCCCGGGCCATCCGCCGGTAGGTGGTCAGCTTGCCGCCCACCACAGTGGTCACCCCGCCGGCGGTGTGCACCGCGTGCCGGCGGGAGAGGTCGGCGGTGCGGTCGGCCGCGCCGGCCAGCAGCGGGCGCAGCCCGGCGAACGCGCCGACCACGTCGTCCGTGGTGAGTGCCGTGTCCAAGGCCGTGTCCAGCACGTCGAGCAGAAAGCCGATCTCGGCCGGGGTCGGCGACGGCACGTCGCTCACCGGGCCGTCGACCGGTTCGTCGGTGATCCCGGCGTAGACCAGGCCGTCGCGCTGCGGCAGGGCGAACACGAAGCGGTTGCGGTCGCCCGGCACCGGGATGATCATCGCGGCCGCCGGGTGGCCGAGCGCGGCGGCCCGCAGCACCAGGTGGGTGCCGCGGGACGGGCGCAGCCGCACTGCCGGGTCGAGCCGGCCGGCCCACACCCCGGTGGCGTTGACGACGGCCCGGGCCCGGATCTCGTGGCGTTCCCCGGTGAGCGTGTCGCGCACCGCGGCACCCCGGCCGTGCAGCTGCTCCACGGCGCAGCGGGTGAGGATCCGGGCGCCGTGGCCGGCCGCCGTCCGGGCCAGCGCCACCACCAGCCGGCAGTCGTCGACCAGCTGGCCGTCCCACTGCACGAGCCCGCCGCGCAGGCCGTCGCGGCGCACGGCGGGCGCGAGCCGACGCACCTCGGCGGCGCCGATCCGGCGGGAGCGTGGGAGCTCGGCCCGCGGCGTGCCGGCCGCCGCGCGCAGGGCGTCGCCGGCGGCGAAACCGGCGCGGGTCAGCCAGGCCCGGCCGGCCGGCACGAACGGGGTCAGCGGCAGCACGAAGGGCAGCGCGCTGACCAGGTGCGGGGCGGTGTGGCGGAGCAGCACCTCGCGTTCCGCCGCGCTCTCGTAGGCCAGCGCCACGTGCCCGCCGGCCAGGTAGCGCAGCCCGCCGTGCACCAGCTTGGAGCTCCACCGGGAGGTGCCGAAGGCGAGGTCGGCGGCGTCGACCGCGGCGACGCTCAGGCCGCGGGCGGCGGCGTCCAGCGCCACCCCAGCGCCGGTCACCCCGAGGCCGACCACGAGCAGGTCCACCGTGCTGCCGGCGGCCAGTTCGGCGAGCTCCCGGCGGCGGCGGGCGGCGTTCAGCGACGTACCGGTCATGGCCGCAGATACCGATCGAGCAGCAGCCGCAGTTCGTCGTCGAGCGCGGCCTCGCTGACGTCGTCGGTCATGGTGGCCGCCGACACGACGAAGCCGTGCGCGGTGAGCAGCGCCGTGCGGGCCAGCAGCGCCGGGTCGGCGGCCCGCAGCGAGCCGTCCTGCCCGTCGCGGAGCACGGCGACGGTCTGCGCGAGGATCGCGTCCTGCACGCTGCCGCGCCGGTCCACCAGGTAGGGCAGCAGCACCTCGGGGTCCAGCTCGACGATGCGCCGGAACATCGGATGCCGCCGCAGCGACCGCACCCCGCGCACCATGGTGTCGACGATCCGCTCGCGGGCGGTGTCGCCGGCCGCCTCGGCGCCCGCGGTGACCGCGAGGTTGCTCCACTCGCGAGTCATCAGGTCGGCCATCAGGGTGGCCATGTCGGGCCACCGCCTGTACATGGTCATCCGGGAGACGCCGGCCCGGCGGGCGACGTCGGTGAGCGTGGTCCGCCGCAGCCCCACGGCCAGCACGCAGTCGCGGGCGGCGTCCAGCAGCGCGTCCTCCGCCGAGGTGTTACGCCTTGACGTCATGTGTAACAGTGTAACCATGAGCGCCTTCCGCTGGGGCGACCCGGACTCCGCGATTTCGCTGCCGCCCGCGATCCGCGGGCTCCTCGGCTCGGCCCTGGGCGTCACCGCCCCGCGGCCCGTCACGCCGGTGGTCCTCCCGCCGCCGGCCCCGCTGCCCGCCGCCCTCGCGGCCGACACCTCCGACCAGGCCCGGCTCGCGCACGCCGCCGGCATGTCCACCGAGGACCTGCTGCGCGCCCGGCGCGGCGAGGCCCCCGGCGCCCCCGACGGGGTGGTCCGTCCCGCCTCCCACGACGAGGTCCTCGACGTGCTGCGGGTCGCCGCCGCCCAGCGCGTCGCGGTGGTGCCGTTCGGCGGCGGCACGTCGGTGGTCGGCGGCCTGCGCCCGGTGCGCGACGGCTTCCGCGCGGTGGTCGCGCTCGACCTGGCCGGTCTCGACCGGCTGGTCGCGGTCGACCCGGTATCCCGCACCGCGACCTTCGAGGCCGGCGTCCGCGGCCCCCGGGCCGAGGAACTCCTCGCCGCGCACGGCTTCACCCTGGGCCACTTCCCGCAGTCGTTCCAGTACGCGACGCTCGGCGGCTTCGCCGCCACGAGGTCCAGCGGCCAGGCGTCGGCCGGCTACGGCCGCTTCGACCAGATGGTGGTCGCGCTGCGCGCCGCGACCCCGGCGGGCAGCCTCGACCTGGGCCGCGCGCCCCACTCCGCGGCCGGCCCCGACCTGCGCCAGCTGCTCCTCGGGTCGGAGGGGGCGTTCGGCGTGATCACCGAGCTGACGCTGCGAGTGCGCCCGGCCGAAACCCTGCGGTACGAAGGCTGGTCGTTCCCCTCCTTCGCCGACGGCCTGCACGCCGTACGCGCGGTGGCCCAGGACGGCCCGCGGCCCGCCGTCCTCCGTCTCTCCGACGAGGCGGAGTCCGCGGTCACCGCGGCCACCACGCCCGGGTCCGACGCCGACGGCGGATGCCTCGCGGTGGTCGGCGCGGTCGGCCCGCTCGGCGATCGGTTCGCCGCGCACGGCGGCCGGCCGCTGGGTGCCGCGCCCGGCGAGGCCTGGCGGGACGGCCGGTTCCGGGCGCCCTACCTGCGCGACGCCCTGCTCGACGCGGGCGCGCTGGCCGAGACGCTGGAGACGGCCACGTTCTGGGACCGGCTGCCGGACACGTACGCGGCGGTGCGCGACGCCCTGATCGGCAGCCTCGGCGCGGCGCTGGTGATGTGCCACGTCTCGCACGTCTACGAGACCGGCGCGTCGCTCTACTTCACCGTGGTCGCGGCGCAGGCCGACGATCCGGTGGCGCAGTGGCGGCAGGCGAAGGCGGCGGCGAGCGACGCCATCGCCCGCAGCGGGGCGACCATCACCCACCATCACGGCGTCGGGCGCGACCACCTCCGGTGGTATGCCGACGAGATCGGCCCGGTCGGCGCCGGCCTGCTCCGGGCGGTCAAGCAGGCCGTCGACCCGGCGGGCGTGCTCAACCCCGGGATCCTGGTGCCGTGAGCCGGCCCGCCGAGCCGCCGGCCGCCCGCCGGATGCGCTTCACCGCCGTGGTCAATCCGGCGGCCGGCGCGGGCCGGGCGGCGACCATCATGATCGGTCTGGCCCGGTCGCTGCGGGAGCTCGGCGCGGACGTGCGGGTCGGCTACAGCCGGAGCCTCGGCCATGCGACCGAGCTGGCCGCCGGGGCGGCCGGCCGGACAGTGCTCGCGGTGGGCGGCGACGGCCTGGTCGGCGCGGTCGCCGCGGCCGTCGCCGGCACCGCCACCGAGCTGGCCGTGGTGCCGGCCGGCCGGGGCAACGACCTGGCCCGCGCGGTGCCGCCGCCGACCGCGGCCGGCCTGCTGAGCGCGCCGAGCCGGGCGATCGACGTGGCCGAGGCGAACGGCCGCGTGGTGATCGGCAGCGTCTGCGCCGGCCTCGACGCGGCGGCCAACGACGCCGCCAACCGCTGGCGGCTGCCCCGCCGGCCGATCGCCTACCAGCTGGCCGCCGCGGGCGTGCTGGCCCGCTGGCGGCCGGTCGACTACGACCTGGTGGTCGACGGCGAGCCGATGCGGCTGCGCGGGCACACCGTGGTGGTCGCGAACTGCCCCTGGTACGGCGGTGCGCTGCGGGTGGCGCCGGCGGCCCGGCTGGACGACGGCCTGCTCGACCTGGTGACGGTGGGGGCGATCGCCCGGCACCGGCTCGTCCCGGTGCTGGCCGCGATGCGCCGTGGCACGCATGTGGACCTGCCCGGCATCACCTGCCGCCGGATCCGCGAGATCACGATCGGCACGTCCCGCCCCACCCCGATCTATGCCGACGGCGAACCCCTTACGGCGGCACCGATGACGGTCCGAGTGCGGCCCGCCGCCGTCCGCCTCGTCGGCGCCTGACCCGGCGGTCTGGGTGCGGCCCCGCCTGACCCGGCGGTCCGGGTGCGGTCCGCCGCCGTGCGCCTCGTCGGCGGCGGACCGGTGATCCCGCACAATCGGAGGCTATGGGAGATCTGCGGGTAGTGGTGTGCGGTGGCGGTGCCGCCGCGGACGTGGTGCGGCTGATCGACGCGGCGACGGCTCGGGGCTGGACGGTGGACGTCACGGCCACCCGCAGCGCGATCGAGTTCATCGACGCCGCCGAGATCGCCCGGGCCAGCGGCCGGCCGGTCCGGACCACGTACAAGTTCGCGCCGGACGGCACCCGGATCTCGCCGCCGGCCGATGCGCTGATCATCGCGCCGGCCACCTTCAACACGATCAACAAGCTGGCGGCGGGCATCGCCGACACGTATGCGCTCAGCTCGGTCGCCGACGTGATCGGCCGGGGCGTGCCCACGGTCGTGGTGCCCGCCGTCAACGAGGCGCTCGCCGCCCGCCGCCCGTTCCGGCAGGCGCTCGACGACCTGCGCGCCGAGGGCGTACGTGTGCTCTTCGGCCCCGCCGACGGCTGGCTGCCCGGCGTCACCGAGTTTCCGTGGATCAAGGCGCTCGAGCTGGCCGAGGGTTTGACAATGGTCGATCGGGACGCTGCGATGAGGCCATGAGCCTTCTCCCACCTGGCTTCCGGCCCGAGGTTCCGGCTGCCCGCCCCGGCCACGTCGGCAAAGGTTCGATGCTTCGTCGGATGATCCTGTGGATCGCGGTGGTGGTGCCGGCGGTGACCATGGGCGGGTCGCCCGCGCGGGCGCAGGACCCGATCGGGCAACAGATCGCGGCCATGTCGCTCGCCGAAAAGGTCGGGCAGATGGTGGTCGCCTACGTCTACGGCGCCGACGCCGACACCGTCACCGAGGCGGACGCCGCGGCCAACCGGGCGATGTTCGGCGCCGACGTGAGCACCGGGGCGCAGGCGGTCGCCAAGCATCACCTCGGCGGGATCATCTATTTCACCTGGAGCCGCAACCTCGCCACGCCGCCGCAGATCGCCGCGCTCTCCAACGGCCTGCAACGCGCCGCGATGGCCGACACCGGCATCCCGCTGCAGATCAGCACCGACCAGGAGGGCGGGGTGGTCAACCGGATCGGCGCGCCGCTGGCCGTGTCGCCGGGCAACATGGCGATCGGGGCGACGTTCGACCCGCGTACCGCGTATGCCGCCGCCAAGGTCAGCGGCACCGAACTCAAGGCGCTCGGCATCAACGTCGTGCACGCGCCGGTCGTGGACGTCAACACCAACCCGCGCAACACCGCCGACGGCGTCCGCGCGTTCGGCGACCGCACCGTTCCGGTGGCCGCGTTCGGCGTCGCGGCTGTCCGCGGCTATCGCGCGGCCGGCATCGGCACCCAGGCCAAGCACTTCCCGGGACTGGGCGACACCACGGTGAACACCGACAACGGCGTCGCGGTCACCGACGAGAGCCGCGCGCAGATCATGGCCACCCACGTGCCACCGTTCCGGGCCGCGATCGCGGCCGGCACGCAGACCATCATGGCCGCGCACATCGTCGCGCCGTCCCTCGACCCCAGCGGCCGCCCGGCCAGCCTGTCCCGGCCGATCATCACCGGCCTGCTGCGCGATCAGCTGCACTTCCGCGGCGTGGTCATCACCGACGCGCTGGAGGCGGCCGCGCTCAGCGACTACAGCAACGAGCAGATCGTGCTGGACGCGGTCAACGCGGGCGTCGACCAGCTGCTCATGCCGCGCAACGTGCCCGGTGCCATCGCCGCGCTGACCGGCGCGGTACGGGCCGGGACGATCAGCGAACGCCGGATCGACGAGTCCGTCCGGCGCATCCTCAAGACCAAGACCTATGCCCCGTACGTGCCCGCGCAGCCGGTGGTCGGCACCCCCGAGCACCTGACCACCATGGCGGGGATCGCGGCCCGCTCGATCACCACCCTGCGCAACGCCGCCCTGCCGCTGCGGCCGGAGCAGAAGGTCCTGGTCACCGGCTGGGGAGTGAGCACCACGACCAACCTGGCCAACGCGCTGGGCGCGACCCGCTTCTACACCGGCTCGCCGAGCGACGCCGTCATCGCCCAGGCGGTCGCCGCGGCGCAGGCCGCCGACGTCACGGTCGTCACCACCTACAACGCCTGGGGCGACGTCACCCAGCAGCGGCTGGTGGCGGCGCTGCTCGCGACCGGGCGGCCGATCGTCGTGGCGGCGGTCGGCGGCCCGTACGACATCGCGTACTTCCCGCAGGCCACGACGTACGTCTGCGCCTACGGCTACCAACCGGTCTCGACGACCGCGCTGGCGGCGGTGCTGACCGGCCGGGCCACGGCGCCGGGCCGCCTGCCGGTCACCGTCGACGGCCTTTTCCCGTACGGCTCGGGCTTGTCCGAAAGGCGCTAGGAGTGGCTCTTCCCGGGGCTTAGCGTCGTCGTGATGGAGCTGCTGGAACGGTCGGCCGAGCTGACCACCCTCGATCGGCTGCTCGCGGAGAGTGCCGCCGGCGGCCGGATGGTCGTGCTCAGCGGCGAGGCCGGGGCCGGCAAGTCCACACTGGCCGCCGCGTTCGCCGAGGCCGCCGGGCCGCGCGCGCAGATGCTGTGGGGTGCCTGCGATCCGCTGCTCACCCCGCGCGCGCTGGGCCCGTTGCACGACATCGCCCGCCGGCTCCGCGGCGACCTGCCGAGACGCATCGCCGACGGGGCCCGCGCCGAGGTCTTCGAGCTGCTGCTGGCGGCGCTCGACCGGCCGCCGCAGACGGCCCGCCCGGTCGTCGTGCTGGAGGATCTGCACTGGGCCGACGAGGCGACGCTCGACATGGTGGTGTTCCTGGGCCGGCGCCTCGCGCTCTACCGGGCGCTGCTGCTGCTCACCTACCGGGAGGAGGAGATCGGCCCGGACCATCGCCTGCGGACCGTCCTCGCCGGACTGCCGCCGGCCCTGGTCCGGCGGGTACGCCTGGCGCCGCTCTCCCGCGAGGCCGTCGGCGAGCTCGCGCGGCGGGCCGGCCGATCGTCGTCCGAGGTGTTCGCGGTGACCGGGGGTAACCCGCTGCTCGTCACGGAATTGCTCGCCGCGGCGGACGCCGGCGTGCCGCCGACGGTCCGTGATCTCGTGCTCTCCCGGCTCGCCACCCTCTCCCCGCCGGCCCGCGAGGTCGCCCACCTGGTCTCCGTCGTGCCCACCCGGATGACGGCGGAGTCGCTCCGCGACCGGCTCGCCCCGGTGGAGGAGTGCCTGGCCCGGGGCGTGCTCACGGCGACCGGCGACGGCGTCGCGTTCCGTCACGAACTGTTGCGCCGAGCCGTCGAGGAATCTCTGTCCCCGGTACGCCGCGCGGCCCTGCACGCCGACGTCCTGGCCGCGCTCGCGGACCGGCCCGGCGTCGATCCGGCCCGGCTCGTCCACCACGCCCACCATGCCGGCGACGCCGCGGCCGTGCTGCGCTGGGCCCCGGTGGCGGCGCGCCGGGCGGCGAAGCTGGGCGCCCACCGGCAGGCCGCCGCGCACTACGCGACCGCGCTGCCGCTCGTCGCCGGCCAGCCGCCCGCCGTGCGCGCCGAGCTGCTCGAGGAGTATTCGCTGGCGGCCTATCACGGCGGGCTCACCACCGAGGCGATCGACGCGCGGCGGTCGGCGCTCGCGCTGCGCGGGGCGCTCGGCGACACCGTGCGATTCGGGGAGAACCTGCGCTGGGTGTCCCGGCTGAGCTGGTACGGCGGGCGGCCGCGGGAGGCGCGGGAGGCCGCGTACCGGGCCGTGGAGGTGCTGGAGGCCGAGCCGCCGGGTCGGGAACTCGCGGCCGCGTACAGTAATTTGTCGCAATTGTTCATGCTCAGCGACGAGCATCTGGCCGCGGTCACCTGGGGTGAGCGCGCCACCGAACTCGCCGTGCGGCTCGACGACACCGCGACCGAGATCCACGCGATGATCAACATCGGTTCGGCCCGGATGCACCTGGGCGACCCGGCCGGCGTCACCGAGTTGCGGCGCGCACACCACCTCGCGGTCGCCGCCGGGCTGCACGACGACGCCGGCCGGGCCCTGGTCAACCTCGCCAGCAGCGCCGTCGACCAGTACGACTTCGACGTCGCGGAGTCCACCCTGGAGCAGATCATGCCGTTCCTGGCCGCCCACGACCTGCACGGCTACACCCGGCATCTGCTCGGCCACCGCGCCCGGCTCCGCCTGCACCGCGGCGACTGGACCGGCGCGCTGGACGACGCCGAACAGGCCCTCGACGGCCTGGTGGAGCCGGGCGGTGGCTACGTGCCGGCGCTCGCGGTGCGCAGCCTGCTGCGCAGCAGGCGGGGCGAGGACGGCGGGCTCGAGGACGCGAAACTCGCCGCCGGGCGCGGCTATCCGACCGGGGAGATGCAGTTCGTCTGTCCCGCGGCGGTGGCGCTCGCCGAGGCGTACCTGCTGGCCGGCGAGCCGGAACTCGCCGCGGCCGAGGCGTCGTACGGCCTCAAGGTGGCGGTGGCGGCCGGGCACGCGTGGCTGGCCGGCGAGTTGGCGTCGCTGCTGTGGCGCTGCGCCGGCCTGACGACCACACCGGAGGGGCTCGGAGTAGGGCCAGGCATCGGCCTGAGCGCAGTGGCCGAGCCGTTCCGGCTGCTCATCGACGGCGACTGGCGGGCCGCGGCCGACGAATGGGGGCGCCGCGAATGCCCGTACGCGCGGGCCGAGGCGTTGTCCTTCGGCGATGCCGCCGCGGTGGCCGAGGCGTTGCGGATCTACGACCGGCTGGGCGCCGTGCGGCCGGCCCGCCGGCTCCGGGCCGGGCTGCGCGAACGCGGGATGCGGGTGCCGCGCGGCCCCCGCCCGTCGACCGTGGCCGACCCGACCGGCCTCACCAACCGGCAGCACGAGGTGCTGGTGCTGCTCGCCGACGGCCTGACCAACGCGGACATCGCGGCCCGGCTCACCCTGTCGGCGAAGACCGTCGACCACCACGTCTCGGCCGTACTCGGCAAACTGGGCGTTCCCACCCGCGGCCAGGCGGCGGCCGCGGCCCGCCGGCGTGGCCTGCTCTGACCGCGCTCCCAACATAGGGAAGTCTCCCCATGTGATCGGGCCGCGGCATCCCTAGCGTTCCCGGCATGACGACACTTCACCTGGACGGCCTCAAGGCCAAGCAGCAGAAGACCTGGGCCAGCGGCGACTTCGCCCAGGTCGCCACGCTCATCCACCCGATGGCCGAGGACCTGGTGCAGGCCGCTGACCTCTCCGCCGGAGCGCGCGTGCTCGACGTGGCCGCCGGTACCGGCAACGCGGCGATCGCGGCGGCCCGATGTCTGTGCGAGGTCACCGCCACCGACTACGTACCCGAACTGCTCGACCGCGGCCGGCAGCGGGCCGAGGCCGAACAGCTGCCGATCACCTTCGAGGTCGCCGACGCCGAGAACCTGCCGTACGCCGACGGCTCGTTCGACGCGGTGCTCTCCGTCGTCGGCGCCATGTTCGCGCCCGACCAGGAACGCGCCGCGGCCGAACTGGCCCGGGTGTGCCGCCCCGGCGGCACGATCGGCATGGCGAACTGGACCCCGGACGGCTTCATCGGCGAGATGTTCCGCACCGTGGGCCGGCGCGTCCCGCCGCCGCCCGGCATCCGCGGCCCGATCGAGTGGGGCAACGCCGGCCGGGTCCGTGAGCTGTTCGGCGACCGGGTCAGCGACCTGCGCATCGAGGAGCGCACGTTCACCTTCCGGTACGCCTCGCCGGAGGCGTTCGTCGACTACTTCCGGGAGTTCTACGGTCCGACGGTGAAGGCCTTCGAGGCGCTCGGCCCGGACGGCGCCAAGCCCCTCTACGACGACCTGGTCGACCTGGCGAGCCGGCACAACGTCGCCGCCGACGGCACCGCGAAGATCCCGGCGGCGTACCTGCGGATCGTCGCGGTCCGCGGCTGACCCTCCCCGATGGACGGTGGGCCCTGGTTACGCCTGGGCCTCCCGGCTGCGGCTGGGTGCGGTGTTGCGCGGCGTGCTGGGAAAATGCAGCTCGGTGGCGCGCGGCGCGGCGGCGAGGGCGTTCAGCGCCGCGGTGAGCCGCACCGCGCTCTCCGCGCCCAGCTTCTGGAACTCCACCCGCAGCACCGAGGTGGCCAGCTTGGCCAGGCCGTGCAACTCCAGCTCCACCCGGTACGTCACCTCGGTACCGGTCCCGGCCGGGCGCACCGACACGGTGTCGACGCAGGTGGCGCCCTCGTTGCGGCCGTGCAGGACGAGCCGGTCGGGCGCCACCGTGATCAGCGTGTAGGTCAGCTCCGCGGTGACGCCGAAGACCCGGCGGGCCTGATGCCAGCTGGCACCGGGGGCGAGCGGGCCGGGCTCGCGCCGGGTGATCCGCTCGACCCCCGGATCCCAGCGCGCGGTGTTGCCGAAGTCGGTGAGATAGCCGAGCACCGGACCCGGGGCAGCAGTCACGGCGAACGTGCGCTCCACGACGATCATCAGTCCCCCAGGCGTCGGCGTGCGGATCCCAGCGTAATGGCCGCTTCTGATCACCGCCCCGATTTCGCCCGGCTGAGTGCGCGGCCCCCGCGGGGCTCAGCCGGTGAACTGCCGGACGAACCTCCGCTGCCAGGGCGTTTCCACGGCCCGCGGGTGATAGCCGGCCCGGACGAAAGCCACCGCCTCGGCCGGCGGCACCCCGTCGAGCACCGCGAGGCAGGCCAGCGCCGTCCCGGTGCGCCCCCGGCCGCCGCCGCAGGCGACCTCCACCCGCTCGTCCGCGGCGCGCCGCAAGGCCTCCCGCAGAATCTCCGTGGCGGCCGCCGGGTCGGCCGGCAACCGGAAGTCCGGCCAGCGCACCCACCGGCTCGGCCAGCCGAAGTCCGGCGGTTGCGTGCCGAGCAGATAGACCCCGAACGTCGGCGGATGCCCCGACGGCATCGGGTCGCGCAGGCCGCGGCCGCGCACCAGCCGCCCGGACGGCAGCCGCAGCACCCCGGCCTCGCCGGCCCGCCACAGGTCCACGGCCGGCCGGTTGTCGCCGCCCGCCGAGATCATTTGCGCACCACCGCCGCGACGGCGCCGAGCCAGTCGGCCACCGCTCGCGCGCCCGGGTCGGGATGGCCCAGCACCCGGTCGCCCAGGTAACTCGACCGGCCCAGCCGGGCCCGCACGCTGCTGGTGCCGGCCGCACCGGCCGCGGCCGCCGCCACCGCGGCGTCCAGCGCCTCCGGCCCGGACACGCCCGCCGCCACCTGGTCGGCGAAGGTCGTCGCGGCCGGCAGCAGCGCGTCCACCATCGTGCGGTCGCCCGGACCGGCCCCGCCGACCTCGCGAACCCCGGCGACCCCGGCCTGGAAGGCCGCCGCCCAGTCCGCCGCGGACGGCGTCGCCGGAAGTGCCGACGCGGCGCGCAGCAGCAGCACCGCATACAGCGGACCGGACGTGCCGCCCACCGTGCGCCGCACCGTCGCCGACGCCGCGCGCAGCACCGCGCCGGGGCCCTCCGCACCGGGATACTCCGGGCACTCCGCCAGGATGGCCGCGGCACCGCGGGCCAGGCTGATGCCCATGTCGCCGTCGCCGACCTCGCGGTCCAGCTCGGTCAGTTCGTCGCGGGCCGAGATGAGCACCTCGGCCACCGCCTCCAGCGCCCGGCGCACCGGGTCGGTGCCGTCCAGCGAGCCGGCCGCCTCGCGCGTGGCCGGCGGCGCCGGGACGACCGCCGGCTCGGCCGCGCTCGCACCCGGTGGCCAGGCCGGCGCCGAGGTCGGCGCGTCCAGCGCGGCCAGCAACTCGTCGTCGACCGGCAGCAGGCTGAGCGACGCGCCGGCCATGTCGAGCGCGGTCAGGAAGTTGCCGGCCCAGAGCCGGGCGACCTCGATGTCCCGTTCGGCGAGGTGCCGCGCGGCCGCGTCGGCCATGATGGACAGTTCCATCGGCGGCGTCGCACCCAAGCCGTTGACCAGCACCGCGACCCGGCCGCCGGCGGCGATGCCGCGGTCGGCGACGATCGCGTCGGCCAGCCGGGCGACCACCTCCCGGGCGGCCGCGAGCGTGCCGCGCGCCACCCCGGGCTCGCCGTGAATGCCCAGGCCCCACTCGACCTCGCCGTCGTCGAGGAAGAAGCCGGGCTGCCCGGCGGCGGGGACCGTGCACGGGCTGAGCGCGACCCCCATCGTGCCGACCGCCCCGGCCGCCCGCCGGGCCCGCGCCGCCACCTCGGCCAACCCCAGGCCCGCGGCCGCCGCGGCCCCGGCCACCTTGTGCACCAGCACCGTGCCGGCGATGCCCCGCCGGCCGGCGCCGCCCTCGGCGGCCAGCGCCACGTCGTCGGCGACCACCACGGTCTCGCTCTCGATGCCCTCGGCCCGAGCCAGCTCGGCGGCCAGGCCGAAGTTGAGCCGGTCGCCGGTGTAGTTCTTGACGATCAGCAGCACGCCGCCGGGCGAGGCCACCGCGCGGATCGCGTCGAGCACGGCGTCCACCGACGGTGAGGTGAAGACCTCGCCGGAGACGGCCGCGGTCAGCATGCCGTCGCCGACGTAACCGGCGTGCGCCGGCTCGTGCCCGGCCCCGCCGCCGGAGACCAGCGTCACCAGGCCCGCGGCCCGCACGGCGGCCACGTCTGCGCGGATCGCGGTGGTCGAGCCGGCGAGCCGGGCGACGCCGGCCGCGGTGCGGGTCAGACCGTCCAGGGCGTCACCGACCACGTCGCCGGCCGCGTTGATGAGCTTCTTCACGTCCCCTATCTTGCTACGCCGCGGGCGACCCGTGCGGTACAGTCGCGGCCATGTGCAGCTTCAGCGAGCGACGCCGGCGTTCCGCCGACCGCCGCTGATCTCTGCTTCCGTCCCGGCGGGTCGATCCCGCCGGACGTCTTCCCGCTCGCCCGGTCGACCCGCTTCCGCGTCCGTCGATGGGTTGTCTGATGAATCTGGAAACTCTGCTCGCCGACCGGCTGGCGCCGGCGTTCTACGCCGTGGCCGGCGAGCCGGTCGATCCGGTCGTGCGCGCGTCCCAGCACGCCGACTTCCAGTCCGGGGCCGCGCTGGCGCTGGCCCGGCGGCTCGGGCGGCCACCGCGCGAGATCGCGGCCGAGGTGGCCGGAAAGGCCGATCTCGACGGCGTGGCCACGGTCGAGGTGTCCGGGCCCGGCTTCCTCAACCTGACCGTTTCCGATGATCTGATCGCGGCGGCGGTGACCGCCCTGGACGACCGGCTCGGCGTGCCGCGCACGACCGCACCGGAGCGGGTGGTGATCGACTACTCGGCGCCGAACGTGGCCAAGGAGATGCACGTCGGCCACCTGCGTTCGACGATCATCGGGGACGCGCTGGCCCGGCTGTTCTCGTGGATCGGGCACGACGTTGTCCGGGTCAACCACCTCGGTGACTGGGGTACCCAGTTCGGCATGCTGATCGAGCACCTGGCCGACCTCGGCGGCACTGCGGCGGGGGACCATACGATCAGTGACCTGACCGATTTCTATCGGGCGGCGCGGGTGCAGTTCGATAGTGACGAAGAGTTCCGGACCCGGGCGCGGCTGCGGGTCGTGGCGCTGCAGAGCGGCGACGAGGTGAGCCGGGAGCTCTGGCGGCGGCTGGTCGGCCAGTCGGAGAAGTACCTCATGGACATTTATCGCCGGCTCCGGGTGACCCTGGTGCCGGC
>Ga0070668_100000373_pt1 | contig 29627 bp, 20 predicted proteins | sample KBSS43metaG_FD_64661 | JGI IMG/M metagenome (GOLD analysis project Ga0070668, IMG submission 64661) | Switchgrass rhizosphere microbial communities from Kellogg Biological Station, Michigan, USA - KBS S4-3 metaG | ecosystem: Host-associated > Plants > Roots > Rhizosphere > Soil ...
TGTTTTAAATAAACCTGTAGCACAAAGATGACAAAGGAAAATCGTTTGGACAGGTGGCATATGTGACAGTTTAGCGGGTGGATTGTGACAGGAAAACGGGTTATCTTTAGTTTCATGAAAAAGGTATCCATCTTAGTGCCTGAATCATCAGTGATGCAGGCTATTGCAGACCCGCAGTATTTATTCACGGCCGTAAATCAATTCCTGGTAGCGGCAGGAAAACCTGCCTTGTTCGAGGTGGAGCTGGTAGGTATAAAAAAGGAAATAAAACTAAATAACGGGATGTTTTCTGTGCATACGGACAGGCAGCTGAAAGAGATAAAGAAAACTGATTTGGTTTTTATACCTGCGTTGTTTGGTGATATGTCTTCTGCCGTTGCCAAAAACAAAGCAGCTGTTCCCTGGATAGTTGAGCAATATAATAATGGTGCAGAAGTGGCATCACTCTGTGTGGGCGCATTTTTATTGGCATCAACAGGTTTATTGAACGGAAAAAAATGTTCAACACATTGGGGTTTTCAAAATGAATTCAGGGAAATGTATCCTGATGTTGAGGTAGTGGAAGGAAGTATTGTAACAGAAGAAAAAAGACTTTACTCCAGCGGTGGTGCAAACTCTTACTGGAATTTGCTGTTGCACCTTGTTGAAAAATATACCAGCAGGGAAACCGCTATTCTTGCTTCAAAATATTTTGCTATCGATATTGACAGAGATAGTCAGTCTGCTTTTTCGATGTTTAAAGGTCAAAAAGGCCATAACGATAAAGAAATATTAAAAGCGCAGGAGTATATAGAAAAAAATATTCATGAAAAAATCTCAATAGATGAGCTTGCAGAACTGGCAGCAACGGGTCGACGCACGTTTGAAAGAAGATTTAAGCAGGCAACCGGCAATTCTGTACTGGAATATATACATCGGATAAAAATAGAAGCCGCTAAACGGCAATTTGAAACCAGCCGTAAAAATATTAATGAAGTGATGTTTAATATCGGTTATACGGACACAAAAGCTTTCCGCGAATTATTTAAAAAAATAACCGGTCTTACCCCGATTGAATACAGGAACAAGTACAATAAAATGGCTATGATGGATGCATAACGTCGAAGATCTTTCGAAAGGAGTTGAAAGACGATAAAGGAATTTGAGAATCAGTCAAATTATACGAACTTTTAGTTCTTATAAGTTTAAACCTCTTTATGAAATTCATCCTCACTCTCCTGGCAGTTTTGGTTATCACCGGTTGCAAAAGAGATAATTTTTCTGAACCTAATCATGTTTATGTCGCAGGGCACGGTTTGGAAGGCGCACTGTCTGTCGCCAAATATTGGAAGGACGGGCACGAAGTAATTCTTCCCGGTGATGGCGTACTTCATTCGGTAGCTACCGGTATCGCAGTATCGGCTAATGACGTGTATGTATGCGGTACTTATGCAGGCAGAGCAGCGTACTGGAAAAACACGTTACCTGTTCCTCTCTCGGATCAAATAGTTCCCAGTTATGCAAGTAGTATTGTCGTTTCAGGTGGTGATGTGTATGTTGCAGGATCACTCAATGGTAAAGCCACCTATTGGAAAAACAATCAACCGATAGTGCTTCTGGATACCGACTCATTTGCAGCCGGTATTGCAGTTTCAGGAAACGATGTATATGTAGCGGGTTTTCTTTCCAATAAGACGGTTTACTGGAAAAACGGACAAATGGTTACTCTCGGCGATACCACCAATGGTTTTTGGGCCAAAGGCATTTGCGTATCGGGAAACGATGTTTATGTAGCCGACCAGCGACCCGGAGATTTGGGGTTTTTCACAGAATACTGGAAGAATGGGCAGTCAGTAAAACTTGACATTGACAACCATGTGATATTACAGGGAAACTTTCCTGTCGGCATAACAGTTTCGAATAACGATGTGTACCTGGTAACAACATTAAGTCATCTGTCAAATACCGGCGGCGGAACAGATAGTTTCATTGTTTACTGGAAAAATGGTCAACCCTTTACTATCAATACGCAGATGTATGCATATGCTACAGGTATCGCCGTGTTGGGAAGTGACGTTTATGTGTCAGGATATGAAATAAGCAATGGAAAATATATTGCCAGGTATTGGCGAAACGGGCGCGGTGTAAGCTTGAGTGATGGAAACTATGACGAATTTGCCGATGGTATCGTAGTGGTGCCACAATAATAAGGCTTAACGGTAATTATCAAGAAGCTCCTGCGATTTCTATTTTGAACCGGGCAAACCGGGGATCAGTCACACTAGCGATGATGTACAGCCGCAATGGATGCATTGCTGCTTTGTCGACAACTGCAAGTAACAAACAATGTTGGAAATTATTTTAAATACAAAGTCATTCAAAAGTGTAGAACATTTCGGAATCGTAGGGCATGTAACAACATGTAAGTTCCAAATTTAATTTTTGAGCGAACATCAATAGTGAGCAGCCTCTCTGTTAATCAATTATTTTTTTTCCTGTTGAAATACCACTTCTCAGCATTCTTATAATAAATCTTATCCACTACTTCTTTGGGAAGTTGAAGGCCTTTGAATTTTTTGTTGACAAAGGGAGACTGAAGGCTATCGCCTGAAGTAAGGTAAGTCCAATCCCGCGTCCATACATCATGGGTTCTTTTTTTTACGGAGTCGGGATTATCGGATTGTATGGCTTGCACGTCAGTTCCATACATAATTCTATCCTGGTACTTGATAAAAAAGTCATGCACTTTTTGCCAGTTTGTTAGCGATTGAAATTGTAACTGACCCATTCTTTCTGCAGGTTCCACGGATAGGTTTGGAAACTTATCCAATCGTTTGGCAATCTCATCTACATTCCATTCCAGGCTCGCCAGGTGCGCGCCGATAAACCGTAAGTTGGGATGTTTTTCAAGCAGGTGATCTCTTGCGCTGATAATTGCATCATATGAAGGATATTCAGGATGAAGATACATGTGGTACTGCGGATGATCCTTGAAATAGTTTCTGTCATTGTTAGTGGTCATCTGGTCGAGCGGCAGCCAGCAGTTCTTTGGTTCACCAAGATGACCGATCACAGGGATATTATTCTTTTCGAGATAATTGAATATGGGATCGAAAACGGGATTGTCAATCATGATAAAATTGCTATCCTTATCCTTAATCGTCATCCCGATATTTTTCCAAACCTTTATTCCCAACGCCCCACTATCAAAACAATTTTTTAAATAAGTGAGCTGCCTGTCACTCCACCCGGGCTCGTTGATCGTTGCTGTTTCAAACGTTGTAACATAGTAAATGACATCGGGGAATTTTTCTCGTTGCCGAAGTACATAGTATTGTTGTGTATCGATCGGCGGTTCATCAGGTACTTCTACATTCACACTTACTAAGAGCACATTATCTTTCTTCGCCTGCTCTACCATTGCGGGATCATCCGTTTCCACATGCGCGTGCACATCTATTTTTTTTACGCTTAAAAAATCGTCTGCACTGTAGTATTCCTCTTTGTTGCCTGCTGTTGAATTGCAGCTTATTACTGCAACCACGCAGGCAATTGCCAACGGCGCATATAGTCGATTTAATTTCATGGCAACTCGCTTTATATTTTGTTGAATTGTTCAGTCTGGATAGCCCGCAATTTTTCCTTCACCAAATGAGCCACTGCATCTGTTGCAACAGGAAATACTTTTCGCAGATCAATTTCATCCTCGTTGGCCAATTTGCTTCTCAGCGATTGCATAAAACAATTTTTGATCTCCGTCGCCAGGTTTATTTTGCAAATGCCTCTTTGAACAGCCTCGCGCAATACAATATGGGGAATACCCGATGCGCCATGCAATACCAGGGCTGCATCTGTAACATTATGAATTGCTGAAAGACGGTCAAGATCCAATTTGGGTTCTTCTTTATAAAAACCATGTGCTGAACCGATAGCCACCGCCAGTGCATTCACGCCAGTCTCTTCTACAAAAAATTTCGCTTCGGCTGGTTCGGTGAAACCGGTTTTACCCGCATCCTGGCCCAGTTTGGCAACATAACCAAGCTCTGCTTCTACATTGGCTCCATATTTTTCTGCGAGCTTCACCACTTTTTTCGTGACCTGGATATTTTCTTCCAGCGATTTTTCACTGGCGTCGATCATCACAGATTGAAACCCGGCATCAAGACAATTGGCTACCAGATCATGCGAATCTCCATGATCCAGGTGCAACCATGCCTCAACGTTATGTTGAACAAGCATTGACCTCGCCATATCAACCGCCACGGCAAGACCCATATAGTCAATTGAACTTTTTGTAAGTTGGAGTATCAGCGGCTTATTTACCGCTGCGGCCGCCGTTACTACAGCTTTCAACGTTTCGAAGTTGTAAAAATTGGTCGCAAGCAATGCCTGTTTTTGTTGCTGAAGCGTTTTGAATTTTTCCTGTAATGAAATCTTACTTGTCATAACCAAATTTTTCCCGTGCAACTTTCATCGTTGTTGTTAAATCGGTAAACGCATTTGTTCCCCCTGCGGCAGTAGTGGAAATGGCACCGATAAGGTTGCCAAATTCCATACATGTTTCCAGCGGGAAGTCGTTGATAAATTTTGATATAAAACCGGCATTGAAACTATCGCCCGCACCAATTGCATCTACAACTTTACCATTCAGGAACGCGGGCTTCATTATTTTTTTTCCCTGTTGATAACAAACAGCGCCCTGGTTGCCCTGTTTTACCGCAACGATGGTTGCATCCTCTTTTATTAAATCAATGGCGCTATCGATCTCCGTTTTGTTGGTCAGCCCAAGTAATTCTTTTTCATTGGGAAGAAATACATCTACAAAGGGTAATACTCTTTTATGATCAAATTCCCATTCCTCTTTTGGATCCCACTGCACATCCAGCGAAGTGGTCATACCGGCGTTCTTTGCCATTTTAAACAAAATAGCGAGATCCGTTTTAAAACCGGGCTGAAGAAAATAAGAAGAGAAATGTAAATGTTTCGCTTTGCTCAGCTTTTCTTGTGTTATGTCTGCAACACCCAAATGGCTCATTGCTCCCTGGTACGTGACGTTTGCTCGATCTTCTCCAAAATTGAGCACAACCGTGGCTCCTGTTTTCAATGTATCATCCATCAGCAGCATGGATGTATCCACTCTTTTTGATTCCAGTTCCGATTTACAAAAACGACCAAAAACGTCGTTGCCGATTTTGCCGATAAACGATACGCTTACCCCTAATGCACTTAAATTACTCGCGAATATCGCTGCGGAACTTCCCAACGTCAGGATCATTTCGCCCGCCAGCTTTTCTTTACCTACTTCCGGTAATGATTCAACCCGGTTAAAGATCAGGTCGATATTGAGCTCGCCTACGACGATAACATCAAAAACTTTTTTCACGTTGTGCCGTTTCGTTGTTGATTGTATGTTCAGCGACCGGAAGCAATGGGTGGCGTTTTAAATGGATAAATCGTTACGCCCTGCACTACTCTGTGGATGCCTCCTGTCTTAGACGGCGAATCGGGTGTTAATCCTACTTCAATGGATTTATAAAATCCGATGATCTGGGCAGGCAGCACACTGCAAATGGAAAAATATTCATCCGGAATTTTAGCATTGGTGGCGATGAACGGATCAATTGTTAGGTCCAGTTCGAGGTCTTTGAATCCGGTTAGCGACTGACCGATACCTATACTGTACAGGAAATCTTCCGTCGAATTGATGGATTTAACCAGGTCCACTTCGTAGCTGTATACATAAGGATCGCTCGAAAATAAATAGACGAGCAACGTAAATGCATCAATCACGGCTTTCGGGCCATGCCGAAATCCGAGGAAAGAATCATAGTGAGCGAAGACGTGACCATCGGTAAGTTCTATGACCTTCAAATGCGATTCCTGCGCAGTTCCTTTCAACGGACCGGCACCCAGGAAGACAACCCGTTTAAATTTGAGGTCAGCTATTTCACTCAATTTCTCCGCATAGTTGTCAAGGATATATTTACCATACAGGATAAGCGCTGATACATTTTCCCGGTTACGTTCAATATTCGTGATATCAGAAATCAATAAACCGGCAAGTGTCATGGAAGTAAAGGAGCTGGTCATGGCCAACGCCTTATCATTTGTTTCGTCGGGAAGAAAAAAGACAAATGACTGTTTCGACTGCATTGCCATTTCGGCCAGCTTTCCCTCAGTATTGCAGGTAATGACCAGGTGATAGACTTCATCAAAAAGTTTATTGGCCAAATCGAAGGTAGCGAGACTTTCAGGACTGTCACCCGAACGCGCAAACGATACTAATAACGTTGAGGTTGATTGCTGGAAAAAATCCCGAGGATGGGTAACGATATCCGTAGTCGAAATAGCTTTCGTGGGAATGCCTGTGTTTTTGTAAAAAGGGTGTTGCAGAATTTCGCCGATAAATGCGGATGTACCTGCTCCTGTAAGGATGATCTGCAAATTGCGGATCTTATAAATCTTATCCAGGAAACTACTGATCTGTTCTTTTTTCGCTAAAATGGAATCGTAGGTATCCTGCCATAATTTGGGCTGGCTGGCAATTTCGGATGCGGTGTGGCTGGGCTCAATTGGCCCCGAAGACTTACTTGCTTTCATAAAAGCATTTTCTTTCTTTTCTTTACCTTTCAAATGTAAATATTTATTCTAGCTTTCAAATAATATATTTAACTTTTCTTTTTTCTTACTATTCAAGTCAGGGTTTTTACTTATCGGCGGTCAAAATCGTTGGGTTGCCCGACACATGGTTTGCGGGCACACTGCTTAATTAGCCAGGAGGAAAATTGCCATTACTGCCAGTAACATGCCGCTGAAAATGACGAAGTGCGGAAAGATGCCGTAAACCAGCAACGATAAAATAATCGTAATGACCGGCGCACCGGCATTGGTCAACGGGCTTACGATAATTGCCTTGCCATACCTGAACGCATATACGAGAAACAATGCTCCTATTGAGTTGAGAATTTGAATCCCTGCTGCCAGGTAGGGACCTTTAAAACCATAATTGATGTTGCTATTGAACTTCGTCATCCATAAAGCAGCAGGTATTAAGGCTATTCCTGTTATCATCATATAAAAAAATATGCTCTCCGCCTTCATGTGATTATTAGCAACTTTCATAAAATAAGCCTGTATGCCCCACGCAAGAAAGACAAACAATGCCAGGAGTATCCACATATAGCCGAACTTTTGCCCGCTGCCGGCAGGCTGATAAGCCAGGAGTGGAATGGCTGCCAGCGCGGTTATGATCCCGATCCATGCGCGGGTAGAGGCTTTCTCTTTTAGGATCCATAGCGACAATAGTATAGTAACCAAAGGCGATAGCGATACAAAAGGAAACACAAGGTATGCCGGGCCGGTCCGCAGCGCCTGGAAAAGGACCAACTGCCCGGCCGAACCGGTGAAACCGATCAATAAGCCATATATTATAGATTTCCGGTCTGTTTCGAGCTTCCAGTTGATAATTTTCAGAGCAGCAATGGCAGGGATGATCATCGTAATTGACCAGACAACATAGCCAAGCGTAGCAGGAAAACCGGCTTTTTCAGGTATTTCGATAAAAGCTCCCCAAATACCCCAGAAAATGGTCGTGATAAGTGCGTAGATCAGCCACGGTTTAGCCTTCATGTATGCGATAATGATAGGTTTTGAAATAAATTAGCCTTTTAAATATAAGTATAAAGTAAATAATTAATCAAAATGGAAAGGAAAATAAATAAATTGTAATTTTAAAATTGCATGTTTAAGTCATATTCGAATTCTGCCGTTATATCGCCACACAGCTCATTAAAAAAGAAAGTATGCGGTTATTTTTTATCCTGATAGCCTTGACCATCGGGTCAATATACCCCGGCCTGGCTTATACACAAATCGCTTCCGGCAGCCTGGTCGTCCGTCCCAAAGAAATAGATGACGTGTTGTTAAACCCGGGAATCGGTTTTACCACATTTCAGCGTTTCAACGGAGATACACTTACCACATTAAATAATTACCAGGGCTGGACGGAGGGACGACCAATCGTGTACCAGGAATTTAAAGGTGATGTTATCAATAAGGCACATCCGCAAACTTCTGTTGCTTACTGGAGAGTGTACTGGCGGTATGTAGAACCGGAAAAAGGAAAGTACCGGTGGGATATGATTGACCAGGCACTGGCCGCTGCGGGCGCACGGGGTCAAACCCTCATGTTGCGCATTGCCCCCTATGGTACGGTGCCCGATGAAGGAAGTTCTGACAACGACGTGCCGGATTGGTACCGGCAAATGGCCGGGCCAAAGAAGAACTGGAAATACAATAACCCGGTGAACCGCTGGGTGGTTGATGCAGAAGACCCGCGATACGTTGAATACTTTGGCGGTTTTATTGCTCAATTGGGAAAACGGTATGATGGCAATGCTGCCCTGGAAGCAGTTGATCTTTCTATTGTAGGTGCATGGGGTGAGGGTGGTGGTTCTGAAAAATTGAGCCGGAAAACCAGAGAGTTACTTGTACGATCCTATACGGATAATTTCAAAAAGACGCCCTTGATCGCTTTGTTGACGGATGAAAAGACGAACAAATTTGCAAGTGTTCAAAAAAATGTTGGATGGAGGGTCGATTGCATTGGTGATCTCGGTTTTTGGGCGAAAGATCAGAATGGATGGACGCATATGTATGATTACTACCCCGAATCCATCATCCGGTTTGGTGTAAAAGATGACTGGAAAAATGCGCCCGTAAGTTTGGAGATCTGCGGTACACTTTACTGGTGGAAAGACCGGGAACATTATACAACTGAGCAGGTAAAATATATTTTTGACCAAACATTGAAGTGGCACATTTCATCTTTCAATGCAAAGTCTTCACCGGTACCGCCGGAATGGGAGCCGTTGGTCAATGACTGGCTGAAAAAAATGGGTTACCGGTTCGTGCTGAGGAAATTTTCCTGCCCGGAAGCTGTGAACAGGAACAGCAAGTTAGTTTTCGAAACGTGGTGGGAAAATAAAGGTGTGGCTCCCTGTTATAAAAATTTTGCTTTTGCAATAAGATTGAGCAATGATAAAGACAGCATCACTTTTTTGACAGATGCCAACATCCGCAGCTGGCTCCCGGGCGATAACCTGTATGATAAAAGTGTGCTGATTCCTCAACGTTTAACGCCGGGCGATTATGATCTGCAGGTTGCCATCGTTGATCCAAAAACAAGAAAAGCTTCCATTCAATTAGCCATCGAAGGAAAAACTGCGGATGGATGGTATGGACTCGGGAAAATAAAAGTAAAATGATATCGATATAACGGAGTGCACTAAACGATTATCATATCCTTCAATTCTCCGCCGCTGGTATAATTTATCTTTCCACAATCACCCGGTGCTCAGGACCGGTAACGCCTGCAAGATTGACCGTCCGGAAAATCATTTCGTTCTTATCTTTTTTCAGCTCTGTTTCCACTATTGTTGATATATCTTTCCAGCTACCATCGGGCATTTCTTTCATCTGGTAAGTTTTGAGATTCGGTGTGTTGGAACTGAGTTCAATTTTTGCCTTGCTTCCATTGATCGTAACTTTTGATGCAACCGTATTTGGTGTCCACTGTATCGCTTTCCGGTCTGAAACAACCTTCATATATTTTGTATTGTAGGCCCAATGCGGTTTCTTATCCCACATCCAGGTATGATTCTTAAAGTAATCGTCGCCAAACATTGTGAGTATTCCCCTGTCATCGCTGTTGCCACCTTTGGGTGTGTACCGGTCTACATACGTATCCCATTCAATCCATGCATATGTCCGTGCGAAATGTTCTTTGCTGATTTTGTATTGTTCATCATAATCCACCGGTATTCTTTCGGGTCCATTCACCATCGTGATATCTGCGGCTTTATTTTTTAGATATTCATCCCGTATTTCAAGCGCAGACAATGGTACGCCGTTCTTCTCAAAATGATGATCATACTTTGCATCCGACAAAAACCATTTGTGATAGGAGTTCAACCATATTTCATCAATGCCATGATGGTTTTGCACGCCATCCTGTCCGCCGGGTCCTGCACCGAGGCATCTTGTTACATAACCGTATGCATTCATCACCGCATTCTGTACCACCATATAATGCCCGCAATGATACCCGGCCCCTTTTAATGCATGATCCAGAATACTTTCAGCAGAACCATCGCCGGGATGTGGCCCGGGATCATTTATTGGAATAACAGATCTTATCCAGTGACGCAACAATAATATTCTTTTCAGCTCATCCGTCTCTCCATGAAAGATCGTATCCAGCTGGTACTTCTCTTTGAGCGCTGCAAATTTTGGATTGGTTAAATCTTCGTACCCGATAAATGCAGTATTCGGAACAAACTCGGGATTGGTTACATCTGCTTCATGAAAGGGGCGCGGTGAATTACAACCAAGCATTAATGTTATAATGCCCGCGAAAACCAGTGTTATACTTTTCATATCAGGTTCTTTTAGAAACATCGTAGATTTCGTTAGTTGATAAAATGTATTGCCTGTTAACATCGATCGTTTTTTACCACCATCCCCCGGGCATATTTTCAATATCTTCGAATGCACCCGGAATGCCATCAGCCGGCCCGTAAAATACGCTGCCTCCATACGATGAAAGGAATAACATCCCCGGATGATTGATATCCGGTACAGCTTTTTGTCCCCATTTAAACCGGTAGCCTTCAATTCTCTTCCACGTAGCCCCATAGTCATCACTTCTGTACGCTGCATTCTGAAAAGTATTGATATAGATTTTATTGGGCTGTGCCGGATCCATGCCCGCTGCATTTACCCGAATACTTTCATCAAATACCTGTTTCCATGTTTTGCCGCCATCTTCTGTTTTAATAACACCGCCATGCGCATCTTTGTTATCATTGTTGTTAGGCCAGCAACTTACATACATGATATTGGTTCGTACAGGATCAATTAAAAGATCATGCGGACCATTTATTCCGTCGGGCAGTTTTAGTTGATGCCATGTTTCTGCTTTATCGTCGCTGTAATAAATCACACCGTCTACTGTTTGATCGTTGCGCTTACCGCGTGAGCATAATACAAATAGGCGACCATCTGCATTGCGACGTATTTCCCATGCGTAAAGATTCTCACCAAGGCCGCTATTTTTCTTTTGCCAGCTCATCCCTCCATCTGTTGATTTATAAATGCCTTTATCAAACACGCTGACATACAGTATGCGGGCGTCAACACTCGATGTTGAATCCAGTAAAATATTTGTACAGATCGCATTTGCAGGAATGCCGGCGTCAATCGTCTTCCAGCTCCGTCCGCCATCATCAGAAACAGCAACGCCACCCTGGAAATTATCAAACCCGCTTCGTTCAAACATTTTAGTCCGCGGAAGATCGTGTGCATTTGCCCATGCAGACCACACCCGTCCTTTTATTTTTGGATCAAACTCTACCTGGTAACATGTATTCAGCCAGTCGCGTAGTATACCTTTATTTGAATGAAACCAGCTTTCACCACCATTGAACGTGTGAAACAGCCCCATGTCTGTATAACAGATAAAAAAATGATTCTTATCGAAAGGATCAAAGTGAATACCATAACAGGTAGTGACATCGAGACCATTACTTGCATAAGAACTATCCGGCCTGTTTTTACTGTATACCTGCTGCCAGTTTTTTCCGCCATCAACTGTTTTGTAACCACGGCCATTATCACCGGCATAACATACATCCGGGTTATTGGGCGCCACACCCAGATCGATAGGATTACCTCCCCAACCGGGATCATAACTTTTTTCCATCCATGATCCTTTGAAGTTGTTGGTGATGTATCCGCGTTGTGTAGAAGATAAAAGTACCGGTGACCAATCCATTCCACCATTACTTGTTTTGAATACGCAATACACTTCTTCAACCTTTCCGTTACCATCATTCATCGGGTGGATCGTTGACAGGTAAGCTACCTCCGGTTTGTTTTCACAAGCGGCAAATCCTGACTCGCGTAAATAAGGTAAGCTGTTTGCAGCAAGCCCTTTCAGCAACCCGTTATTTACCTGTACCCATGTTGTTCCGCGATCTTTGCTTGCATACATGCCGCCTTTTATGGTGCCATTTTCATTTTTAAATTCCGATTCGATGTAAATGATATCATTTCCTCCATCTGCCGCATTTATTTTTTTTACAGGCAATGCCAATGCAGTTGTCTTACCTGTCTGTTCATTAATCCTCGTACAAGAGCTTTCGGTAAAAACAACCAGTTCATTTTTGATTGTGTTCTTACTGCCGGTGAAAATTGCTTTCACGTGCTGACCCGGTGCCTTCGCTATAAGCCTCCAGTTTTTTCCATAATCAGGAGATGCAATGATCATCACCGAATCAATGGTAGTTGTTTTGTCGCCGCCGAGGTACGACTTTAATGGAGCGAAACCGAGATAAATTTTTTTATTATCAATCCTATCAACTTCAACCTTATCAATCGTTCCATCAAAAGCACCTTCAACAATTTGAGAGGGGAGCAAATCTTTATTCTGTAAATGATCAATTTTTTTTGCTTTGCTTATATCGGGATAAATGATGCGCCAGTGCTTCCCTTTATCTTCCGAACGGTAAAGAATGCTAAGGCCCGAGCCCCTGTCTTCACTATAACGGTAACCGCGGGTTGCAGTATAGATAGTGTTTTCATTCATGGGGTCAAATTCAAAGTCTTCCGGAACGGTCCATAGATTGAACATCCGCCAATCATTGCCTGCATTATAAGAAATATAAGCGCCTGTCATATCGCAATGCGTGAGTACGATATTTTCATTGAAAGGACTGATGGTAGGGAGCATAACACCGCCACCGCCGCCGGGGCCGATAACTTTCCAGGTTTGTGTTTTGGACGCATCCGTCAGCTGTGTTTGAACATTGGTTGCTATGAACAATTGCGCAACGAGAGCTAACCATGGTAAATGTTTTTTCATTCTTCTCTTAGTAGAATTCATTTTCACGCTACTGAAATGTGTCTGGTCTTTGTCGATATTTGCTTGCATGGCTATGCTCATGATCGTGTATTAATTACTTAATTTTTTGTCAATTAAACGCGGTCCATAATGAGGAAGCTCCTGCCCGGTCTCATAGGCTCCGCAGTCAGGCGCCTTTCCTTTGAAATGATCATTGATATTGGGTATGTATACTGCAGCGTCGATTACTTTTGAACGCGATGCAGGACGGAGATCCGGTGCAGTATATTCAGGAAAGGGATCGTAGGGAAACTTTACTCCGGGAAATGTTTGCTCCATTGTTATACGTTCTATACCGTGTTTTTCTATTGCAGCAAAAGAAGTGTCGCCGATTTTTGCAATGTATGCTGTACCGCTAACTCCAACAGCATCGTAATCGAAACTGCAGTGACTGAGCGGTGATTTGATATCAGCGGCATAAGGATTGCCGGCACCCCAGCCACCCCAGTTTACTGTACCGGCAGGCCCACCAATGGCCAGGTTATTTCTGAAGTAAGTATAATCCATCGGGCTTTTTGCCGTGAGTCCCGTTCCCAACTTCACCATTGTATTATGTAACATCACATCACCCAGGCTATATCGTTGCAACTTGAACGACAAATGAATAGTATTGTATAGCACATTCCGTATAAAATAATTGGGGCCACCCAGGCAAGGTTGCGAACTTAAACCGACAAAACAATTGGTTAAACGATTTCGTACGACGCGGCAATTGGAAAAACAGAAATCTGCTTCAATACCGTCGTCCGTTGTTGTGTTGACATCGTTATTATAAATATCATCACAAACCTGGTTTGCTGCACGCTGATCTTCCATCAGGGAAATCCCATCCCGGTAATTGGAAACTTTGTTATAGCAAATCACGTTGCCCGGTCCCGTTAGTTGAATGCCTTCGCCCTGGTTCAACGAATCTTCATACAGCGTTTCAACGGACCATACTGATTTTCCCTTTACAATATTATCGCTGATATAACAATTAGTGGCACCCGGTAAATAAGCAACAATGCCATAAGATGCGTCGATGGTGCAATGCGTGATCGCACAATTGGATGCACCGCTTAATGTAATACCAAAACCATCGTGCACCGGGTTATTGATAATAAGACCATCAATATATACCCATTGTTTATTGTCGGCATCTATGCATTTGAATTCAGCCTTTCCTTTACTGCAGCGATAAACAACCGGGCGTTTCTCGGTTCCACTTTCTGCAAATAACGTATCGTAGTTGCCGGGTTTGATATCGATCGTCTTTGCGTCGGCAGTTATTTTCGGAACCGGCCTGGTACGTGCCGTAATTGTTTTTTCTGACGAACCACCGTCCGGATCGTTCAGTTTTAGATTGATTTCATAAGTCGTATTTGGCGTTAAATCAAAAATGCTTCCGGAGTGTTTGTTTTCCCAATGAAAATGAGGATAACCCGGTACACTATCCATCAGCGGTTTTAATGTTTCATTTTCTCCTGCCGGCACGCGCCGAAGCGGCATTGCCTGTTGCCATGCATTTTTTCCTTTTTCCCGAAACTTCACGTTAACGATCCCATTTTGATTGTCATCACCGGTGATCTTCCATTCAATGGCCAGATTAATCAGTGTAGGGTAGGGGGTTATAATTTCTCCCGGGATAGTTTTATTCTGGGCAATACATGACAGCGTACCTGAAAAAATTGTTGTAAAAACCAGCACAATGATGACCGTTAGTTTCGCTATATGAATTGCAATCTGTTTCATGTATTTGCTCTGTGTTATTATTTGAACAGTTATTGCTTTGCCTGGATAATTAGTTTATGTTCCGGCCCTGTAACCCCTGCAAGATTGACCGACCGGAAAATAAATTCATTTTTATCTTTTGTTAACTTCAATTTTACATTATCCGGTACGTCTGTCCAGTCTCTGCCGGGTAATATTTTCACCTGGTAGGTTTTAAAATTCGGTGTAACCGAGGTTAGCTCGACGTTGGCTTTATCTTTAACAATGACAACTTTTGACCGGATCGTATTCGGCGTCCACTCTATTGCTTTGCGATCGGCTACCCGGTTCATGTACTGTGTGTTGTACGCCCAATGCGGTTTCCCATCCCATAACCAGGTATGCGTTTTAAAATAATTGTCGTTATATACATTCATGTAATCCGTGTTGGTCTTTGGAAAGTTGCTATAACGGTTATCATACTTACCCCAGCTCAGCCATGTATAGATACTTGCAAACTGTGCGATGGTTATGGTTTTTAATTCAGGAACCTTTTCAGCGGGTATCCTACTGCTAATATCCTTTGCTTTGTTTTTAAAAAACTCATCACGGATCTCTAACGCGGATAATGGAATACCACCTTTGTCAAATTGGAAATCATATTTTGCATCGGACACAAACCATTTGTGATAACTGTTCAGCCAAACTTCATTGATCGCATGATGCCCGCCTCCTGCAATATAACCAACAGGTACACCTGTATCGGCAATGATGCAGCGGGATACATAACCATAACCATTTAATATCGCATTTTGTACCGCTGTAAAATGACCGCAATGAAACCCATGTCCTTTAAATGCTTCTTCAAGAATACTTTCCACCGAACCATCACCAGGATAAGGCCCGTCATTATCAATTTTTATATGCCTGTTGACCCAGCTCCTGATCAGCTGAATTCTTTTCAGTTCATTTGTTTCGCCGCGAAAGATGGTGTCCAGTTGATACTTTTTTTTCAATGCTGCAAATTTTGGATTGGACAGATCTTCATAGCCGGAAAAAGCGCTGTCGGGAATGAATGCAGGATTATCAACCTTCACTTCATAAAATGATTTTTTCGTGGTGCAGCTTAAGAGCAGCAAGCATACCATCGTTGATAAAATGAAGTTGCGGTTCATGTTTCAATTATTGACCTGCTGCACAACTATCGCTTGCAGTATTTATCGTTCAATAAGCACCTTGTGTTCAGGACCTGTAACGCCTGCCGTATTCATCGTACGAAAAATAAATTCATTCCTGTTGTTTTTTAGTTCCAGGTCTGAAGTTGCGGGTACATCTTTCCAACCGCTATCTGTTGGTTGCCTGTCTGAAATTTCTTTAACCTGGTAGCTTTTAAAGTTCGGTGTATTGGATGCAAGTTCAATCTTTACTTTGTCACCTTCAATGATAACCTTCGATGCTATCGTATTTGGTGTCCATTCTATTGCTTTGCGGTCAGATACCAGGTGCAGGTATTTTGTATTGTACGCCCAATGCGGTTTACCGTCCCTTATCCAGGTATGCGTCTTATAATAATCATCCTGGTACATCACAATGTCGCTGCTGTCGTGGGGCCAAAGGATATAGCGGTTATTATATTTTTCCCAGCTTATCCAGGTATATACTCTTGCAAAGTGTTCTTTACGGCGGTTGCCCAATTCGGGATACACTTCTGTCGGCATACGATCCGGGCCTTTTGCCAATGTAATATCTGCCGCCCCGTTTTTTAAATAGCTCTCACGAACTTCCAATGTGGAAAGCGGAATGCCATTTTTTTCAAAATGATAATCATACTTGGCGTCGGAAAGAAACCATTTGTGATAACCATTCAACCAGATCTCGTTGATGCCGTGATGCCCTTCCAAAAATCCATCAACTCCCGTTGGCGAACCTTCTCCTGCACCGATACAGCGTGTCACATAGCCGTATGCATTCATGATCGCATTTTGTACGGCCATATCGTGCCCGCAATGAAAGCCGTGTCCTTTCAATGCTTCATCCAAAATACATTCGGGAGAACCGCAACCGGGATAGGGACCGACATTATCAATTTTGATATGCTTCTTGATCCAGTTTCTTAATAAAAGAATTCTCTTCAGTTCATCTGTTTCGCCATGAAAGACTGTATCCAGCTGGTATTTCTCTTTCAGAGCAGCAAATTTTGGATTGGACAAATCTTCATACCCGGAAAATGCTGTATCCGGAACAAATGCAGGCTCGTTCGCATTCACCACATGAAATGGTTTTTTTGTCGTGCAGCCGAACCATAGAAATACCCCGGTGATCGTCGTGAAAATGATTCTTTTCATTGGCCCGATAGTGTTTGAGGTAAATTAAACGCACTCATTTTTAATTCAGGAGTTGTCAAAACTTAAGATTTCCTGATCACGCCGTGACGAAATTATTGCATTCATTTATTTTTTGAAAATATATTTTCCAATTTTTCTTTTATAACCTTTGTTTTTAAAAACAATTATTTATTTTACCTTATCTTCGGTAAATTACTTTCCTTTCTTATTAATCCTGAAAAATGGCCAAAACACTGCACCAATTCATACCAGGCAAAAGGAGTAAGTCTCGCCTGTATATGACTTTTTCGTTGATTTCAATGTTGATTTACTCATTGTTTCCAACATTGTCCCGTGCAACCGGCCTGGTCGATTCCGGCTTGTATATTATTCCCTATCCACAGCAGGTATTATTCGACGGTGATGCTTTCATGTTTCAAAGCGATCTGAACATTGTCTTGGATAAAGATCATTCGAAAGCGGATGAATTTACTGCAACAGAATTAATACGCGATCTGAAAAGCGAATGGAATATTGATGCGGCCCTCAATCAAAAAAGAAACAATTTTTCTGTCATTCTTTCGCGCAGGAAATCACTATCAAAACCCGGAAAACAGGGGTACGAATTGTCCGTTACAAAAAATGCGATTACTATTTCATCTGCTGGTGAAGAGGGATTATTTTATGGAACGCAGACATTACTGCAATTAATACAAAAGAGTGCCGGCGGTTATAAAGTTATTGGGTTAAAGATTACAGACTGGCCCGACATCGCTGAGCGTGCAGTTCATTACGATACAAAACACCACCAGGATAAAATGGAGTATGTCAGAAGTTTTATCAAAGAGCTGGCACGGTACAAGATCAACCTTTTTGTTTGGGAATGGGAAGATAAATTTTTGTATCCGAGTCATCCCGAGATAAGTGCGCCTGGTGCATTTACAACAAAAGAGATACAGGACCTGACAGATTATGCACGAAAATATCATATACAGATCGCGCCGCTGGTGCAGGGACTTGGGCATGTAAGCTTTATTTTAAAATGGCCTCAGTTTGCACCATGGAGAGAAGTAGCTGCATCCAATTGGGAATTTTGCCCGTTGAAAGAAGGCAGCTATAAATTATTGTTTGATTTGTGGAAAGATGCAATGGATGCAACAAAAGGTTCTACCTATTTCCATTTTGGATCCGATGAAACATATGAGCTCGGTGAATGTCCGGCGTGCAAACAGAAAGCGAGTGAAATTGGCAAAAAGGGAGTTTATCATTTATTCGGTGATAAAGCGGCAAAGTTTATTCAATCGCAGGGACGCAAACCGATGATGTGGGAAAGCTCGGCGGGACTGCTGCAGGCTTATGCGGAGAAAAAATTTACTCCCAATAAGAATATAGTGTTGACTGAAGAAATGGGCGAAGTAGGCGTTGACAAAGCGAGACAAGCGAAAAACCTTGGCTATAAAGTTTTTTTCTACGATCCCAATCCGGGTACCGAACCTTTATTTCTTCCTTATTTGTACCGGGAAGAAGATTATGTTATTGATGAGGCATCTGCGGCAGACAATCCTTATCCACAATTGAAAGGGAAAAGAAAAATAGCCGGTTGTCTTGAACATTCTTACGTTCAATTGAAAGAAGCGGCGGCATCGGGCCTGTTTGATGGTGTGATCCGCACATCATGGGACGATGCAGGGCTGCATAATCAGCAATGGATGCTTTGTTTTTTAACGACGGCCGAATCTTCGTGGAATGGACATGCACCCGATATGAATGAATTCAAAGAAACATTTTTCAACAATTACTATGGTGAAGCTGCTACCGGCATGAATGATCTTTATTACCTGTTGAATGAAGCCGCTTATTATTACTGGGATACGTTTGAACGGAAAGTCTGGCATTTTGGGGATGTAGGGAAAACGGTTATACCGGATCTTCCCAGCGGTGATGCGCTGGAATATGATCCATTCTGGAACAATCAAAACAAACAAATGATTCAACGTTCATTGCAGGAGCTGCAACAAATGGACAAAGCGATGGCGATTGTTGCTGCAAACAAAAAAGCTGCAGTTAAACATCCTTATGACTTTGACCTGTTTGAATCTATTATCCAGGTGGTTCGTCACACGTGCCAGACTTATCTTGATTTATCGGCACTGGAAAATGCGGTAAAGGATGCACACAATGAAACTTTTGTCAACCGGGACAGCGCCTATTATTACTTGGTAAAGGCGCAAAAAATAATAGAAGACAATGTAAAAAGAAGAGCGGATGTACTGAATCACGTTGTAACTGTATGGGAAAAAACAAGATTGCCAAAAGGTATGTCGACAGCAGATAAAAAATATTTTTTCCAGCAGGATAGAGCCAGGCATTTTGCCAACAGGAAACCAGATATGAGCTTTCTTATTTATGATGAACAACAACTGGACCTGGAAGGATACCTGGAAAAATTAAAAGCGTATTCGGAAAAATATAAGGCAAACACTTTATAGCCTATAAACAATTACGCAAAAGAAATCCATATGCGCTGGTTGATACTGGTTTTACTTTTTAGTTATTCAACATCGGGGGGTCCCGCATCGCAATCGAACTTATCTTACAGCAAATATTCTGATGAGTCATTGGGCAATTCTTCTGATGACGCCCCGGGCGGCATTGCTGCTCACTACACGGGTGATGTGAATATTGAAAACGATCCCAACGTGCTGTATGCTGAAAAATTTGATGGTCGCCTATCGGATGTTCAGGACCGTTATGACGACAAACTGAATGCGGCCGGTATGTCACTGGACGAAGATGTACCGCCGGGAAGTTTGAGCTCAGCATCGTTGAAAATGACAAGTACTACAGGTGGTGCGAATAACGGAGGCCATTTGTTTAAACATTTTACTCCGGGTTTTGACAGCGTCGTCTATGTCCGTTACTATGTCAAATATCCTGCTTCCTCCAATGGCTATTTTCATCACGAAGGCGTGTGGTTTGGCGGCTATAATCCCGGTACGGATTGGCCCAATCCCCGGGCCGGTACCTGTGGATTGAGCGCAGACAGGTTGAGTATTGCCTATGAAAATGTGTGGCCGGGTAGTAAACTACCGGGCATGGACACGTATTTATATTGGGGCGAAATGAAAAGTTTTGACGGGGGCAGGACATGCTATGGTAATACAATGATAAATGAAGGCAGAACGGGATACGGAAATGCGGCGTTATCAACAGCGCCGGTAGATACACTTGATCGTTGGATGTGCGTGGAAATAATGATAAAACTCAACAACCCGGTGACGGCCAGTAACGGTGAACTGAGAATATGGCAAAACGGGAAGGAGTTGGGGCATTGGGGCCCGGGATTTCCCCGTGGCCATTGGATGAAAGATAAATGGTACAACAATCAGGCAGATCCGCCTTTTAAAGGGTTTCAATGGAGAACGGATGCAAAGCTGAATATAAACTGGCTATGGTTTGAATTTTTTCATGATGATCCGCATGCCCCTTCCAGTTATATAAAATTTGCCAACCTGGTGATGGCAAAAAAATATATCGGGCCGATAAAGAATTTGTGACTCATGTTCGAATGGGGGTGATTAGGTTTATACAATGAAAAATAGTTTTTCAATTGTATTAAATAAAAAAACGTCAATATTTTTTTATTATGGAAAGAAGAAAATTTGTCAAAGATGCTATGCTGGCCACTACTGCTTTCAGCATTATTCCTTCAGCACGCCTGATGGCGAATGAAGAAAAGAAAGTAAAGATGGCGATGATCGGTGTTGGCCTGCGGGGACAAGCGCACCTCGATAATCTTCTTCGCAGAAGCGATGTAGATGTAATCGCAATTTGTGATATAGATGAGCGTATGCTGGGTATGGCTACCGATATTATCAAAAAGTCCGGCAAGGGCATGCCACAGGTTTTTAAAGGAGATCCTTATGCTTATAAAAAACTGCTCGGGTTGAAAAATATTGACGGTATTGTCATCGCCACACCATGGGAATGGCATACCACCATGATCATCGATAGCCTGCAGGCCGGAATTAAATATATAGGCACTGAAGTGATAGTGGGCATTACACTCGATGATCATTGGAAGGTGATACATGAAACAGAAAAGCAAAAGGCGAATGTAATGATGCTGGAAAATGCCTGCTACTTCAGGGATGTGCTGGCTGTTTTAAATATGGTGCGACAAAATGTGTTTGGAGAAATCGTTCACCTGCAATGCGGTTACCAGCATGACCTGCGCGGTGTAAAATTTAATAACGGCATTGAACCGTATGACAGCGGAGTGGAATTTGGTGAAAAAGGTTTTTCGGAAGCAAGATGGCGAACCAATCATTCTGTGCATCGCAATGGCGATCTGTATCCTACGCATGGAGTGGGCCCGGTGGCAACGATGATTAATATTAATAATGGTAATCGTTTTCTCTCGCTGAATTCATTTGCCACGAAGACAAGAGGACTTCATGATTACATTGTAAAAAAAGGTGGAGAAAATCATCCCAATGCAAAAGTAAAATTCAAATTGGGCGATATTGTAACGACGCAGCTGAATTGTGCCAATGGTGAAACGATATTGCTGCAGCACGATACGAATTTACCCAGGCCCTATTCATTGGGTTATCGTGTACAAGGCACCAAAGGATTGTGGATGCAGGTAAATCATTCCATTTATGTAGAAGATTTTTCAGAAAAACATAAATGGGATGATGAAAAATCGTGGTTAGAAAAATATGATCATCCGTTGTGGAAACGATGGGCCACCAAAGATACGGAGACTGCGGCCGGTCATGGCGGTATTGATTTTTTTGTATTGCATGGTTTTGTAGAAGCGATCAAACGTCGTACGGTTACGCCGCTCGATGTGTACGACGCCGCAGCATGGAGTGCAATTACGCCATTGAGTGAAAGGAGTATCGAGCTCGGCAACCAAACCGTTGACTTCCCTGATTTTACTAATGGTCAATGGATGTATCGCAAGAGTAAGTTTGTATCGACTGACGATTATTGATTTATTTCCACGTCAAATGGAAATTCCTGGTCTTCTGCTTTTAATGGTATCGTCAACCTTCCGATAGCCTGGGTTAATGCTGTTTCAGGTTTATCCTGGTAAGGATTAAAGGGAAAGACCGGCCATAATAAATGCATGCCGGGAGGAATATGCATCGTCCATCCATGATGTTTTATCCATCCTCCGATTTCATTATCGCTCCAATCGATTGATTCATCGCCCAACGTTATTTTTTTGCCGCTGCCGGTTTCCAATGTTTCTCCTGCTTTCAGCATCAATTGTAAGTTGAATTGCGATACGGCATCTCCCCATTTATAAACCGTAGCAAAACGGAAACTTAATTTAGTATTCGTTGGTTTGGGAACTTCCAAGGTGGCGAAGAATACATTATAGGCAAGGGCAAGCCGGTCTGTTTTGTCGTTCATTTGCAAACGGCTGCTAACGGCCATGTGTACACTATCTTTCCCAATGACTTCAGTGAATGTCGCCAGTTCCGGCTGCCGTTTTGAATTGGCGCCGCTGATGATTAACCCGGTTTTTTTATTGAATACGCTGAAGTTGCCCTGTCGATCGAGAAAAAAATTGTTGAGAGTAACCGCCGGTGCAATTATACCGGAATATGTGACCACCCAATCGCCGCTCTTGCGGATACCGGCAGCGATTTTCATTTTATGAGAATAATTTAATCGGTCCTGCGGAATAGCCATCGAAATTCCCTCATGATAATAAATGACATTCTGCGCTATACGGCCAAGAGATTGTATGTCGCCGCCATACGATTTTTTATCGCCGTCAAACGGAAAAAAGCTGGTAAGAAATGCGGCATATCGCCTTCCGTCTTTAAAATGAGAAAATCCAAAATGTCCCCACATCGAAACACCCCAATACCTGTTACGGTCATTAATCGTTTCAACAGGCGTACCGTCGGGATACGTATAGTGTTCGTGAAAATCTGTTGACCGCCGTAATGCCTTTAATGCATCAGGATCTTTGCTGAATTCCCAGTAAAGCGCAATTTGGGTCAATGTGATGTAATCGTAACCGGTAGTCGGACCATCCTGGCTATGTTCGCCCCAATAGCCGTCCGCTGTTTGTTCTTCAACGCAATAACGATGTAAAACTTTTGTTGCCACGCCGATCCATTCGGGTTTATTAAACACATGTCCCGCCACTAATAACGTTGATGCATAGATGGCATAATGATTCGGTGACGTGGTGATGAAAGGTGCGTTGTACCACGGATAATCGATACATTTTCTTAACATGGGTTCCAATAGGGAAACTTCTTTTTCGATCACATGCTTCCATTTCAGGCGTCTTTCTTCACCCAATTTACTTTCAAGCAACCGGTATGCTTCAAGCCACATATAAGTGTCCCAATCTGTATCACCACGCGACGTGTAATGACCTTTATCATATTCAGCCGCGAGAAAGTCGCCGATGCGCAGGGCCAACAACAAAAAGTTAGTGTCGTTGTAATGTTTGTTGGCCGGATGTTGTTTTGTATACAACACGGCAGGGAGCAAAACAGCATGAGGAAAGTGGCCATGCGTTGCACCTCCTTCCAGCGAAGCGATCGTTGCACCGGGTTCTGCATCCATTTTCTCTTTTACCCGTTGCGAACCCGCTTCCAGTAATTGAAAATACCGCGCCGGTAAATTTGCTGCACCGAGCGTTGCATGTTGTGTCTGTGCATTGATTTGGAAAACTGCAGCAATGACCGCACAAACAAAAACAATTTTTTGTTTCATGGTATTCTGATTGTAAACGATCCCAAATTATTTCACAAGGAGCGGTTGCATCACCTTTGCCATACGGGTATAACCGGTTTCATTCGGATGCACGCCATCTTCAGTAAATGAAGCCGCATCGATCGTTCCATCTTTATTCAACAATCCTTTTCCCGGATCAGTATAAGTTATGCGAAGTGAAGATGCAAGCATTGCGATACTTTTATTAAGCTGAACAATGCGTTTTTCTTTTTCCCGCCGGGGTATTAACCCCATGAGTAAAATCTTTGCGGCAGGTTGACGGATCTTGATTGCTTCCACCAGCAATTTCAATCCATCAATAATTTCTTTGTCCGGATTGTAATCAAGATTATTTGTACCGATCAGGATAACAACCTGTTTTGCGGCAAAGCCATCCAGTTCATCATGATACACCCTCCATAACACATTTTCAATTCTGTCCCATCCAAATCCTGCATTGATAACATTGGATGGAGCGATCATTTTCGTCCATGAATCGCTGCCACGGCTTATCGGTGCAGTTGGTTCACCGCTCCAGTAATGGGTGATGGAATTACCAATGAAAACTATTGCCGGCGATTTCTTTTCTTTTAAATCGATAAACTCATTATGACGGCTAAGCCAATCGTAGGTATTGGCATCGCGGTTTTGCGTGCAGGGTTTGGTGGTAGAAAAAACACCGGCAGGTTCATGTAAGATGAGCCGTAACTTTTTTTCGTATGCTTCTGCGTATTGAAACATACCAAGATCCGTTGGATGTGTTCCGTCCACTGTGGAATTATCATCCAGGTTTATTTCCTTCTTTGTTAACAGGAAAATATTTTTAACACCGTCTTGTTGCAACTGCCGGAATGCTTCCTGCAATTGGGTATTTATTGAATCCACTTTTCCACGGCTGCGGGGATTGATCAATGCATCAGTGTAACCCGCATGCTCCGTTAAAAGTACCGGTGTGAGCGGTTTACTATTCCTGATAATTTTTACCGATTGAATAATCCGTTCTTTCATTTCGGCGGGGGAATAATTTTTACCGATCAGGTTTGGCAGGCAATCCAGCACATACACTTTGGCATCGATCTCAACAAGAAAGTCCATCAGTTCTTTTTCAAGTAGTCCGTTACCTGAAAAACCGAGGTTTATTAATTGATGATCCAGTTTTCTGCCAAGGATGGCTGTCCAGGCCATGCCTGCACGGGAAGCGCAACCACCTTGCGCGATCGATGTGCCGTAAACAACGATTGGTTTATCTTTTCGCAAAGGTACTGGCCTGAAGGAAGTGCCTGCAACTGTGCCGATCTCGAGCCATGTAACGGTATTGTATAGTGGCAAATACAATTTGTATTCGCCACCTTTCGGATGAAAGGGGTAAAGCGAATCTTTACTGTCGATATTTCTAAAGCGATACGTGATTGTATCACCAAATGAATAATTGCCCTTACACCATAACCAGCCACCATCTTTGCCAATCCCATACAAATCGACACCGCTGACGCCTGTCGCGGGCATATGCGGGAAAGCCTGTTTTTCGCTTACCTTATATCGCACAACTATTTCCGGACTGTTGGAAAAGAAAGTGATAATTAAGCCTGCTGCATTTTCAGCCAGCTCCCAAACATCTTTGCGAACCAACTTCTCTGCTCGCTGCGGCAACCGGTCGTATCCTCCTTTCATTTCAGCCGGCCATGCCTGTCCTTCAATAACAGGAAATTCATTGGTAGCGGGGTTCCACCAGGTGAAGTCTTTGTTTTCCTGCGAATAACCGGTTACTGTTTTTAATAAAACAATTATCAGCAATGAAAAGCTGATCGGATTACACTTTCTATAAATCATTTTCGGTATAGTTGATATCCTTCTTAAATGTTTCTTCGAGATAAACCAGAGCAACCATCGCAATAAGGTACGTTAATACGCCAACGGTTAATGCACTGTAAATTGTTGTCGTGTGATTTTTTAATAGTACAAACAGCGACGTAAGAGGAATAGTTGTTCCTCTTACAAAATTCGGAACGGTTGTTGCCACCGTTGCCCGCAGGTTCGACCCAAACAGTTCAGCCGCAACCGTAATAAACAATGTCCAATAGCCGCTGCAAAAACCAAGGAAGGCAATGACTACATAAAGTAACGTTGCCTGTTTGAATGGAACAAGCAGGTATATCAATACAAACAGGAACGACATTGTCATAAACAGGAAGATCACTTTTTTCCTGCTCTGAAAATATTGACTCAGCGAACCGCTGACAATATTGCCTGCAACCTGGCTCGCAAAAACAAATAGGACAGCTTTCCCCGCATTAATCGGTGCATCAAGATTCATTGCCTTTCCCAATTCAGGTGAAAACGTTATTAATATGCCTACCACAAACCAGATAGGCATACCGATGATAATGCTCGTTACATATTTTTTTAACCGTGCTTTATTATTAAACAGCATCCGCATATCGCCGCGTTTGATACTTTTTTCTTTAAGCTTTAAAAAGATACCTGATTCAAAAACCTTTATGCGCATCAGCATCAGCAACAGGCCAAGCCCGCCGCCAATAAAATAAGAAGCACGCCAATCAAATAACCAGGATACGAGGTAAGCAAGTAATGCACCGAATACACCCATCGTTGCAACGAGTGTAGTACCATAGCCCCGTATTTTTGTTGGTAAAATTTCCGATACCAATGTTATCCCTGCACCTAATTCACCTGCCAATCCAAAGCCGGCGATAAAACGCAACACGGCATAAGCGGAAACAGAGGTTACAAAACCATTACCAATATTTGCGAGAGAATAAATCAAAATCGAACCGAACAATACTGATAACCTTCCTTTTTTGTCTCCTAAAATTCCCCACACTATGCCGCCCACCAGTAATCCGGCCATTTGAAGATTCAGCAGCATAAGACCATCTTTCAGAATGCTGTCTTCGGAAAGATGCAATGATTTTAAACTTGGCACGCGTACGATACTGAAAAGAAACAGGTCATACATGTCTACCATATAACCGAGTGCTGCCACGAGTACAGGAATACGCAGAATTTCCCGCGCAACAGATCTGGAAGATAGCCCCGATGCGGCCGTTGAATTTTCCATTGCTTGATTTTAATGCCTTATTGGTTACAGCATGTTACAACGCTATTGATTAGTCGCACTTACCATTTTGTACATTCTTCCATCTGCTTTGGTCAATACATACAATTCACCTTTCGTGTCTCTGCCGAAATGCAGGTCAACCCTGTCACTGCCACATACTTCTTTTAGTTTATGTGCAGCGCCATCAATTGTAATCTTCCATTCTTTAATTGTGGCCTGTTTTCCTTGTTTTATATCTGCTACATCTATGTAAAACAATCGACCCGATGGAATATCGCCGAATAAAAATTTGCCTTTCAATTGAGGTACAGATGTGCCCCAGTACTCATAACCCCCGGTAATCGCAAGTCCTTCGTCGTGATCAAACTGGGCAACAGGGTACGTGAATTTATTTATACTGTCATCTGCAGGAAGCGAATGGACTTTGCCCATATTCCCATTCAATTCAGTGGAAACAAAAGTTCCTTCGCGAAGCGGCCATCCATAATCGTGACCGGGCTCTATAAGATTAACAGACTCGATGTTAGCCTGGCCAATATTGCTGGCAAGCATTTTTCCCGACCGGGTCCAGGTGATCCGGTGCGGGTTCCTGAATCCATAGGCGTAAATTTCTTTCAACGCAGTGCTTTCTTTATCCTGTACGAATGGATTACCTTTTGGAATGCCATATTTTCCATTGCTGCTGTTACTACCGGTGGGATCTATACGAAGAATGGACCCCCATATTTTATCTTTACTATGTGCAAGAAAAGCATAATCGTTTTCAACGCTGCCACCATCGCCCACTCCTATATATAACAAGCCGTAATCCTCGTCGCCGGGTTTTGAAAGAGGATTGAACGTAATTTCCTGTACACCATGAATACCGGTAACAAAATTTGCACGGAATAACTCACGGCTTTCCTTAGCCGAAAATGTATCTGCTTTTGGATCGTTGACTTTCCACTCAGTAAGCACCCATTGAACCGTTGCCTCAATTGAATCGCTGTAGTCAAAATCAGGTTTTGTTGTACCGGGGGCCTCTGTATGTGTCGTATATAAAAGCCCGTTCTTAAAAAAATCAGGATGAAACGCAAAACTTCCTAAACCCGTAGCAAGACCGGGTTGATAAATAAATTTCGGGCGCAGCTTTGCCATATCCAGGTAAACAACAGGCTTATTGTTTTGCAGTTTGTATAGTTTGCCAAAAAGATCATTGATAAATAAATTATCCATGTTGGGTTGAGAACCGAGTTTTGTGATTCTGGTTAATGGTAATTGGCCGGCATCGTTTGTACGGGGAAACTGAACGACCGGCTTAAGGTTGACTGTAAGGGATGACATAGTAATCGGATCCGGTAGCGGGTTTTTTAAACCCGCGGTGGTATCCTTACTTACCTTTTCACGCGAAGCTTTGTTGGTATGCAAAAAAGCGATGATGGCATTCAGCTCATCATCTTTCAATGATGGAAATGACGGCATCACCACTTTGTATTGAGCAAAAAGTTCCTGTGCATGTTTATCACCTGAGGAAATGAGTTGCTGGGGGTCTTTTATAAATTGGCGAAGCCAGTCTTCGTGAACCTGGGCGGTAATACCGGCCAGCCTTGGCCCGATGCCATCCCGTTTTACTCCATGACATCCGCTGCAATGCTTGCTGAAAGCCGATTTGCCTTCGGCAATTATTGCGGGGTCATTCGGCAATGAACTATAATCTGACGTTGTTCCTGACTTGCAGGAATTCAGCAGGTGCATTACCGGTATAACAAAAAGGGAGATGTATAAAATACTTTTTTTCATGATGGTTTATTATTTGAATCACTCAGCGCGGTTTTTTTGAATTCTTTAAGTTGTGCCGCCTGCGGAAGATTTTTATACAATGCATCCAGTGGGTAACAACCGGATATTATTCCATTTCTTGGTGCTGTTGTGCAATCTGAAAACGTTCGGCAAATTTGTTTTCGTTCCAATGTTCTGCCATTTAATATATCGTCGGCCATTGTTGGATAAGAAAGCACCATTCTTCCCATACCAATAAAATCGGCCATATTGTTTCTTAATACATAGTGACCAACATTAGGTAACCACTCCTGCAGATAAGAATAGCCTGAGCCAACTATCATCATGCCCGGAAAATCTTTCTTAAGTTGTCCGGTAACCTGTATCAAACGGGCAACACCTGCCAATGGTTCTTCGGGCGGCGAGTAACCATCTGACGGAGGGAACAATGCCGGCCGCGTCAAATGCGGATTGTAATATGGGCTTGCTGCAGTGATACATATTAATTGAATGCCGAGACTTTCAGCTAATGCAAGAAAAGATTTTGTCTCCTTTAAATCAATAGTGAGACCGTTACCGGTACAACCAAAAGCACTTTCATATGTATTATTGCCGTTAAAATCAGGTACGCCGACATCATCGGGTCCTTTTTTAAATGGTATAAAATCAAAACCGGACAAGCGAACACCGATTTCCAATCCCGGGGCATTCGTCCTGATGCCTTCAACGATATTTTTGAAAAACCGTGTGCGGTTTTCGAAAGGTCCGCCATATTTTCCCTGCCGGTTAAACGCACTCAAAAATTCATGTCCCAGATAACCATGGCAATGTTTGACATCAACAAAATCAAATCCTGCTTTTTGCGCTAACATGGCAGCTTTTATATATTTTTCAATGAGCTCATCAATTTCGCCATCAGTCATTAATGGATACGTTTCACCCAATCCAAATTTGGTATTCAATACCGGGTGATGATATAAAATTTTTGATTCAAATTTTTTGCTGTCGTTCGGTTTGCAAAATCTTCCTGAATGGGTTAACTGCAGACCTACCACGAGGTCATTGGCATGTCCAAATTTTTCGG
>Ga0070668_100000374_pt1 | contig 29621 bp, 28 predicted proteins | sample KBSS43metaG_FD_64661 | JGI IMG/M metagenome (GOLD analysis project Ga0070668, IMG submission 64661) | Switchgrass rhizosphere microbial communities from Kellogg Biological Station, Michigan, USA - KBS S4-3 metaG | ecosystem: Host-associated > Plants > Roots > Rhizosphere > Soil ...
CACGTTGCGTCGGTGTGCCAGGCGTTCTCGTAGCGGTCGTTGGGCTGTTCCGGCGATTTGTAGATGCGCACGAGCCCCGGATTCTCGGGGTCGCTGCCGGCGACGGGGTGGTCCTCGAGCTCGCCGAAGCGACGTGCGAACGCGACGTGCTCGGCACGGGTGATGTCCTGGTTGCGCAGGAACAGGACCTTGTGCGTGAGCAGCAGCGCGCGGACCGCCTGGAACAGGCCGTCGTCGCGCGACGCATCGCCGAGGTTCACGTTCGACACCTCGGCACCAAGCGCGCAGGTCAGCGGCGCGACCTTGATGCTCGCGCGAACGACAGCGGGCGAAGCGGCAATCGCGTCGGTCATCATTGGACTCCCGGGCCGTCGACCTCGAAAATGGACGAGCCCATCGTCTTGCGTGATTCGAGGTCGCGGTGCGCCTGCGGCGCATCCTGCAGCCGGTAGCGCTGGTTGATCTCGATCCTGATCCGGCCCGCGGCGACGTGGTCGAACAACTCACGCGCCAGCGCAGTCTTCTCCTTCGGATCCGCGATGTAGTCGGCAAGTGCCGGCCGCGTTACGTAAACCGAGCCCTTGACGGCCAGCTGCGTGGCCTCGATCGGCGGCACGGGACCGGATGCGGTTCCGACGCACACCAGGAGACCGCGTTTCTTCAGCGAGTCGATGGAGCCGGCAAATGTGTCCTTGCCGACGCTGTCGTAGACGACCGCGACGCCGGCGCCGTCGGTCAGCTCGCGCACGCGCTTGGCGACGTCTTCGCGACCGTAGATGATCACGTGATCACAGCCGTGCGTACGCGCGATGTGGGCCTTCGCCTCGGTCGAGACGGTGCCGATCACGTTGAGACCCAGAAGCCTCGCCCATTGCGAAACGATGAGCCCGACTCCGCCTGCGGCGGCGTGCAGCAGGATCGTATCGCCGGTCTTGAGCGGCCAGATGCGGCGCACGAGGTACGCCGACGTCAGCCCGCGCATCGTCATCGCGGCCGCCGTCTGGAACGAGATCGCCGGCGGCAGCTTGATCAGCGGCGCCGCAGGAATGAGGCGCTCGGTGCTGTACGCGCCGAGCGTGTTGACGAAACCGGTGTAGGTGACGCGGTCGCCGGGGGCGACGTTCGTCACGCCGTCACCGACGGCTTCCACGATGCCCGCCGCTTCGACGCCGATGCCGTTCGGCAGCGCGACAGGATAAAGGCCGGTGCGGAAATATGTGTCCGCGAAGTTGAGACCGACCGCCACGTGGCGAAGCCGTGCCTGGCCCGGGCCGGGATCGCCGACGGCAACCTCTTCCCAGCGCATGACATCGGGCCCGCCGGCTTGGTGCATTCGAATCGCGTGTGCCATGGTCCGCCTCACGCGACTTTGCGCAGGAAACCCTGCTGCCGGCCCTTGGCATTCGGGGCGAAACCGTTGGCGGCCAGCGTCTCTTCCACGGTGTCGTAGAACACGCCGATCTTGCAGATCTCGCGCGCTTCCTTGCCGTTGGCCACCTCGCGGCCGAATTCGCGGGCGATGCGCACCAGCTGCTCGATCTGCTGCACGGTGGTCATCTTGCCCGTACGTGTCTGGTTCCAGAGGTTGTCCTCGATGCCGCAACGAACGTGCAGGCCCATCGCGATGCCCATCATATTGATCGGCAGCGTGTTGAGCATGCTGCTCTCGACCGTCAGCATCGTGCCGTCGGGAATGGCGCGCAGGAAGTTGGCCAGGCTGTAGATCGTCGGCTGGTCCATGCCGCCGCCGATCGCCACCCAGTTGCACACCAGCGGGCCCCTGTAGATTCCGCGGCGGATCAGGCGCTCGACGGTTTCGTAGCTATTCACGTTGTAGAACTGGAAGGCGCTCTGGATGCCGGCCTTCGTGAGGCGACGCACGTGCTCCTCGAAGAAGCTGGGCGTCGAGGGCACGATCATGTTCGAGTAGGCGCGGAAGCCATCGGGCTCGGCCAGCGAGGTGCCGGCGATGTCCTTGACGTCCATCTGCTCGATGACGTTCATCTGCGAGGTGTTGACGGTCACCGTCACCTGATCCGGCTTCGGATCGAGGTCGGCCAGCATGTGGCGCGTGTCGTCGGACAGCCACTTGGCGGCCGCACCGTCGGTCTCGGGTGCGAATGAGATCGAGCCGCCGACCTGAATGATCATGTCCGGCACAGCCTTGCGCACCCCGGCGATCAGCTCGTTGAACATGGACAGACGCTTGGACCCCTTGCCGTCGAGCTCGCGCACGTGCAGGTGCAGCGCCGTGGCGCCCGCGTTGTAGCAGTCGACCGCCTTCTGGACCTGCTCTTCCATCGTGACCGGGATGTCTTCCGGAAAGTCCGAGGGCATCCACTCGGGGCCGTACGGTGCGGCCGTGATGACGAGTTTGTCCTGGTTTTCGGGGAACAGCGATCCGTCTAAGAAGTTCATGGTGATCCTTTTTTGGTCAGTCGGCAGCTTGATCGCGGGCGTCGAGCTCCGCGATCAGGATGGGTGCAGCAACGCACATGCTGTGCAGGCCCTGCATGCAGGCAAGTTGCAGCACGGCAGTGATTTCTTCGCGCGTGGCACCCGCCTTCAGGGCGCGCTGGATGTGCCGGCGCACGCCGGGTGCATACAAGTGCGTGCACGACGCGTCCAGCGCGATGCCGATGAGCTCGATCGTCTTCTTGTCGAGCGCGCCGGATACGGCGGGCGTGATGGCGAAGGCAATGGCCTTCTCGGTCCACGCGGGGTCGAGTTGCGCAAACGGTTCCCAGTCCGGGTTCCAGTTGCCGCTCGCAAGCCGACGGGTGCGCGTCGGCAGCGGATCGACGTTGGACTTGGTCCTCATGGCAGTGCGGTCCTTGGTCTTCATCACGCGGGTTGGGGCGCGAGCCCTTTATCAAGTTGCGCCCTGGCGCTTTCGGCCTCTTTGAGGTCGGAAACGTACGTGCGGGCGGCGAGTGCGAAGAACACGGCAGCGAGCAGCGAGAAAGCCGGTACGACGGTGAGCGCGAACGGCAACCCGTACTTGTCGGACAGGAGCCCGGCGAGCAGCGGACCGCCGGCGAGGCCGAACAGGTTCTGGACGAGCGACAGGACCGAGGCGGCCGTGGCACGGATGCTCGGATGCACGACGTCGATGACGACGGCGGTGATCGGTCCGACGTTGACGGCCATCATCAGGCCGCCGGCGATGATCAGCGCGAATTGTGCGTTCCCCGGCGGAAGCAGGCCGAACGCCGCGGCCATGAAGACCGTGGTCAGCACGGCGCCGACAACCGGAACAAAGAGCCGCGCGCGTGCGAAGCGGGGCGTCAGCCGGTCCGCCACCACACCCCAGATCAGAGCCCCGACGCCACCGACCAGCACGACGAGCGCGGCCTTGGCGCCCGCGAGGTCCGGCGCGATTCCATAGTAGCGGGTGAAATAGGTCGGCAGCCACGCGTAGGTCATCGACAGCGTGAGAAGCTGAAAACCGGCGCCTACACACGCGATCAGCGCTGAACGCGGCCGCAGCAGCGAGGCCACGATCGCACGTGCCGCAACCCGCGCGTTTCCGCGTTCGCTGCTCGCGACGGGCAGGGCGACGGTCTTGTAGTCGCGGACCACGAACAGGAACACAAACGCAAGTACCAGCCCGGGCACGCCGACCGCGCCGAATCCGGCCTGCCAGCCCCAGCGCTCGGCAATGAACCCGCCGAGCATGATGCCCAGCACCGAGCCCAGGATCGCGGCAAGGAAGAATGCGCCGAGTACCGAGCTCCGCATCCGCATCGGAAACAGCGTCGCGAGGAAAGCAGCGCCGACGGTTCCGTACGCGGCTTCGCCCAGGCCGATGACGCTGCGCGCCGTCAACAGTTGCGAGTAGCTTGCGGCAAAGGCGCAGGAGATCGTAGCGAGACTCCATACCAGCGCCATCAGGAAAATGCTCTTGACGCGGCTCCAGCGGTCCGCCAGCAGCGACAGGGGTACCGCGCCCAGTGCCACGGTGACCGATACGACCGACACGAGCGCGCCGAGCTGGCCGTCCGACAGGTCCCACTGGGCTTTCAGGTGCGAGAACATCGAGACGACGACCTGACGGTCCACGTAGTCGACGACCATCAGCGCGAACAGGATCGCGAACACCGACCACGCGTAGAGGGGTGCCGCTGGGCGATCGGGGCCGACGTCGATGGTGGGGGTATGGAAAGCCACGGCTTTGCTTGGTCCTGTGGTTCGGGTTTACCGACTAGGCCTGCATTGTCGGCAATCACCCGTCCGGACGATTGATGCGGCGTGACAGGAACTTGCTCACTCGGGACATCGCCGCTCGGCGTCCATCCGTTGCCCAACCTCCGATTGTCGAAAGGTCGTGCTCGTCGGCACTTGTCGCGACGGGACACAAGATGGTTGCTTCGGGACGCCGGACGAGGTCAGGCGGCGAGGGGGGCAGGCTGGCGGCGTGGGCCGCGAACGCTTCGGAGGGCATCGACGCCCCCTTTCGCCCCACGGTCGCGCACGCCGTTGCAGCGTGCGCGCAGGGCTTGGGTGTTACAAGAGCGCGGGCACGATGTCCACGAAAATGATCTTCACAATGGTCATCCCCGGAAAGATCATCGCGTACCCGATATCCGGCCGTTCGGTCGGCGTGAGCTTGTTCGAGTAGGCGAGGATTGCAGGATTTCCGCAGGCACCCGACACGATGCCGGCAACTTCATCATACGGCATCTTGAAGATCCAGAGTCCGAGAATCAGGATCGGCACGACCAGCGCGATCAGCACCAGCGCGCCGAGACCGAGCATCATGAATCCGGTCTGCGTGACGGTCGCGGCGAACTTCGGGCCCGACGACATGCCGACCTGCGCCAGGAACAGCGTGAGCCCGAGGTTGCGCAGCACGAGGTTGGCGGAGAGCGGAATCGTCCAGTTCATGCCGCCCGTGCGGCGCATGTTGCCGAGGATCAACGCGACGATCAGCACGCCCGAGAGACCGACGGCGATCTTGCCGATGCCGGGGATCGGGATCTGGATCGCGCCGATCAGGAAGCCGAGCGCCATGCCCAGGCCGATCGAAACGTAGCTGAACTCGGCGGTACCCTTGATTGAGTCGCCGAAGTACTTCCGCAGCGCGGCGAAATCGGCCCGGTTGGCGAGCATCCCGATCCGGTCGCCGAACTCGAGGACGAGGTCGGGGCGCGGCATGAGGTCGGCATCGCCGCGGCGAACGTGGGCGATGACCGAGGCTTTCTCGCCCGGCAGCTCGATATCGCTGAGCGCGCGCCCCACGACCAGCGCGCGCGACGCGAATACACGGATGTAGTCGAGGTCGCGGCGATCCTTGGCAAGGCGTCCTGGCGCCCCTTCGCCGATCCGCGCGCGGGCTTGATCGAGCGTCGCCTTGCTGGCGCTGACGAGGAGCAGCACGTCGTCCTCGCCGACGATCGTGCTCTCGAATGCCGGCTCGTTCTGGCTTTGACGGCGCACGGCGGCGATGTGCACGCCCGCCGGCAGTTCGGTCATCATCTCGCTCACCGACTTGCCGAAGAACGCCGGGTTGCGGACGGCCACTTCGAGAAGCTCCATGCCCGAGCCCGAGGGCACGTCGATCTTCGGCTTCAGAAACATGAAGGCCACGTACAGGAACAGGATCGGCCCGGCGACGCCGAACGGATAGGAAACCGAATAGCCGACCGCCGGATCGTCGTTGCCGAGCGTCGCGATCGCCGCCTGCAGCGTCGGCGTGCTGGTTCCCGAGCCCGCGAACAACCCCATCGCGTGCCCTACAGGGAGATTCATAATCTTGACGAACAGAATGCTCACGATGCCCGCGGCGAGCACGCCAGTGAGGGCCATCAGATTGGCTCGGCGACCGTTGGCGCTCGTCAACCCGAGAATGAACTGCTTGCCGTACTGAATACCCACCGCGTAGAGGAAAAGCGCGAGACCCAGCGTTCCGACCATTGGGGCGGGCGCGGACTTGGGCGCGAACCATCCGATCCCGAGAGCCACGAACAGGACCGCTCCGACGCCGAGCGAGAATCCCTTGATGTTGACCTCGCCGACCAGGTAGCCGATCGCAATCGTCAGGAACAACGTCATCAGCGGCTGCTGCTCGAGCAGCGTGCGAACGAATTCCATCTGCGTTGCCTTCTGTCAGTAGACGGTGAGGCCGCGATTGCGGAATTGCCCGCGCACGCGCTCGGTCAGCGCAGCATCGGGCGGCTCGACGTTCTCGAGCGGATACTCGAGCCCGAGCTTGTGCCACTTTTCCTTACCCATCTGGTGGAAGCGCAGGATCTCCACCCGTTCCAACGACGCCAGGCCGGCGGCGAACTCGGCCACGCTCTCGACGTTGTCGAAGTCGTCGGTCAGACCCGGCACCAGGACGTAGCGGACCCACATCGGCCGGCGCAGCGCCGACAGCCTTCGTGCGTAGTCCAGCGTGGGCTTCAGCGGCTGGCGCGTGACCTTCTCATAGGTGGCAGGGTCGCCCGACTTGATGTCGAGGATGTTGAGGTCGATGTGCGCGAGGTCGTCGTCGGTGAGCTTGTCGCCCAGGCGCCCCGACGTATCGAGGCACGTGTGGACACCGAGTTGCTTGGTGCGCCGGAAGATCTGCATCAGGAAGGGTCGCTGGACGACCGGCTCGCCGCCCGAGATCGTCAGGCCCCCTTTGCTGAGCTTCAGCACCTGCGCGTACTTGCCGATCGTCCGCATCGCCTGCGCGACGGTGACCGGATTGCCGTTGTATTTGTGCCAGGTGTCGGGGTTGTGACAATACTGGCACCGCAGCAGGCAGCCGGTGAGGAAGGCGACCATGCGGATTCCCGGGCCGTCGACCGTGCTGCCCACCTCGTACGAGTGCACGTAGCCGGTGATGTCGTCGCCGTCGGCGGACTCCTCGACATCGCCGGGATGGACGGCGTAATAGTCGTGAGCGGCCTTGCTTTCGGTTGCGCCCGCACGTGCGACGTGCAGCTGGTAGCGACTGCCGATCAGCGACTGGCTCATGGGACTCTCTACATGCCGCCGTGGAACGTCCGGTTGATGACGTCGAGCTGCTGCTCCTTCGTCAGCTTGACGAAATTCACCGCGTAGCCTGACACACGGATCGTCAGCTGCGGATACTTGTCCGGATTCTTCATCGCATCCTGCAGCGTCTCGCGGTTCAGCACGTTGATGTTGACGTGGAAGCCGCCGGTGCCGAAGTACGCGTCCAGCGCGTTGACGCCGCGCTCGAGCCGTTCGTCCAGGCTGCCGAGCGCCGAAGGCACGACCGAGAGCGTGAGCGAGATGCCGTCCTCGGCGTCGTCGTACGGAATCTTGGCAACCGACATCAGCGCGGCCAGCGCTCCGTGCGTGTCCTTCCCGTTCGACGGGTTGGCGCCGGGCGCGAACGGCTGCCCCTTCTTGCGGCCATCCGGCGTGTTGCCCGTCGCCTTTCCGTACACGACGTTCGAGGTAATGGTGAGCACCGACTGCGTGTGCACCGAATTGCGATAGCTGGGGTACATCCGGATCTTGTTCATCATCATCGACACCAACGTCTTCGCGATGTCGTCGGCGCGGTCGTCGTTGTTGCCGAAACACGGGAATTCGCCGTCGGTCTTGAAGTCGACGATGATGCCGCGCTCGTCGCGTACCGGCGCGACCTTGGCGTACTTGATCGCCGACAGGCTGTCGGCCGAGTGCGACAGACCGGCGATGCCGCACGCAAGCGTGCGCAGGATGTCGCGGTCGTGCAGCGCCATCTCGATCGCCTCGTAGCAGTACTTGTCGTGCATGTAATGGATGACGTTGAGCGCGTTGACGTACGTCTTCGCGAGCCAGTCCATCATCGGATCGAGCCGCTCCATGACTTCGTCGTAGTCGAGCACGTCCCCGCTGATCGGCGCCAGGTTCGGCCCGACCTGCTGACCGCTGACTTCATCGCGCCCGCCGTTGAGGGCGTAGAGCAGCGTCTTCGGCAGGTTCACGCGCGCGCCGAAGAACTGCATCTGCTTGCCGACCCGCATGGCCGAGACGCAGCAGGCGATCGCGCAGTCGTCCCCCCACTTGGGCCGCATCAGGTCGTCGGACTCATACTGGATGGCGCTGGTGTCGATCGACGTCTTGATCGCGAACCGCTTGAAACCGTCCGGCAGACGTGTCGACCAGAAGACCGTGATATTGGGCTCGGGCGCCGGGCCGAGGTTGTAGAGCGTGTGGAGCATGCGGAAGGCGGATTTGGTCACCAGCGTGCGACCGTCCTCACCCTGCCCGCCGATGACCTCGGTGACCCACACGGGATCGCCGGAAAAGAGCAGGTTGTACTCGGGCGCACGCAGGAAGCGGACGATGCGCCACTTGATCACGACGTCGTCGACGATCTCCTGCGCCTGCGCTTCGGTCAGCACGCCCTCGCGAAGGTCGCGCTCGAAGTAGATGTCCCAGAACGTCGACAGCCGCCCGGCGGACATCGCCGCCCCGTTCTGCTGCTTGATCGCGGCGAGGTAGCCGAAATACGTCCACTGCACGGCCTCGCGGGCATTCGTCGCGGGGACCGATATGTCGTAGCCGTAGCGCGTCGCCATCACTTTCAACTCTTCCAGCGAGCGGATCTGCTCGGAGAGTTCCTCGCGCGAGCGGATGATCTCCTCGGTCGAGTGCCGGTCGTCGAGCTCCTGCTTCTCGCGCTTCTTGTCGGCGATCAGAAAATCGACGCCGTACAGCGCGACGCGCCGGTAGTCTCCGATGATGCGGCCGCGGCCGTAGGCGTCGGGGAGGCCGGTGACGATTCCCGAAGAGCGGGCCTTGCGGATTTCTGGCGTATACGCGTCGAACACGCCGTCGTTGTGCGTCCTGCGGTACTTGGTGAAGATCTCGCCGACTTTTTCGTCCGGCTTGTAGCCGTAGGCCTCGAGGCTGTTGGCGACGACGCGCCAGCCCCCGAACGGCATGATCGCGCGCTTCAGCGGCGCGTCGGTTTGCAGCCCGACGATGATCTCGCGGTCCTTGTCGATATAACCGGGATCGTGCGCCAGGATGCTCGAGGGAACCTGCGAGACGTCGAGGATGCCTTTTTCGCGCTCCTTGGCGAGGAGGGGCGCGAGCTTTTTCCATAGATTGGTCGTGCGCTCGGTCGGGCCCGCCAGGAACGCGCCGTCACCTTCGTAGGGCGTGTAATTCCTCTGGATGAAGTCACGGACGTTGACCCGGGATTGCCACGCGCCGGGCACAAAGCCACGCCACGCGCTGGCCGCCTGATCGTTCGCCGGCTTGAGAACCGTTGCCATGTTTCGCTCCTTACAACTTCGATGACGAGTGCGCGTGCGGTTACGCAAGGCGTGACGCGGCGGGGTACCGAAGTACCCGCCGGTCGCGGCGCCCAATGCGGCTACGGCACGACTTTTTTCATTTCAGGCGATCCCGACTGTGGCTTGGGCGCCTGGGTGCGGGGGGACGTGTCCTGTGCGGCCCTCGCCGATCCCTCAGCCGCCGCTCCGGTGTATCCCTTCGCGGTGCCTTCGGTCGCCGATTGAACGGCCTTCTGCTTCGAGGCCTTGTCGGGCGTGACCTTGGGCGTGTTCTTCGTCTTGGCGGCCTTCGCCGATCCCTCAGCCGCCGCTCCGGTATATCCCTTTGCCGTTCCTTCCGTCGCGTCTTTCACCTGTTCCTGCTTGGTTTTGTTTTTCACGGCCTGGACGTCAGCGTCTGTCGGCGCCGGCGCTTGAGCGCCAGCCGCCATCGGCAGCGCCAGGGTCATCGCGATGGCGCTCGCGACCAGCGAGAATCGAAAGTCGTTCATTGCCGTTCCTCCTTCAATGTCTTGCGTTCGAGAGTCGCCGTTGCGTGTATCCGTGGATCAGCGCACGCGTCCTGTTGGTTCGATCTTGAACTTGCGGGAGTCGGCGCAGCGTGACACGCATCACACAACGCCATTAGAAGATACGCCTATCGCAATGCAGCAGGTTCGACAGACGCGGCGGAGCGTTATCTCCCCCGAGACGTCGTTACAGAAAATCGACGGATCCGGCGCACCGAAGGTTCAAAGGCCCTGAAGCGCCACCCGGTCGAGGATTGCCAGTTCTCGTCCCTTTACTCGGACAAGGCGTTGCCGATGAAAGTTCGACAACAGGCGGCTCACCGTCTCGTGCGAGAGCCCGAGATGGATGCCGATCTCGTGTCGGGTCATCCGTAGGACGAACTCGTGCGACGAGTAACCGCGCGCGCCGTAGCGATCCGCGAGGTCGAGCAGGAACGCTGCGACCCGCTGCTCGGCCCGCATCGTCGTAACCCAGAAGGTTACCTTGCGCTCGCGCCGGATCTGGCGCGACATCAACGAATCGAAACTGCGCCGGAAGTAGTCATTGCACTGCGCAAGTGCCTCGACACGGTCGAATGGCATCGAACGGAATTCACTATCCTCGAGCGCGACGACCGTGGCGTCGTAGACGTGCTCGCAAATGGCTTCGGTGCCAAGGATTTCGCCTGCGATATGAAAGGCGGCGATCTGCTCGTGGCCGCTCGCCGTAGTCACCACCGACTTGCAGGACCCGGACTGCACGGCGAACAGCGCGGTGAACGGTTGCCCGGCCAGGAGCAGCACGGCACCCTTGCGGACGCGAATGTGCTTGGCGACGAGATCGTCCTCGTGCCAGCTGACGTGGCTCTGCAACGACAAGCCCGAGTCCTCCGGCGCGAAAGCCGGGCAGGGCGGGCTGGTGCTGCCGACCGCCCGAAGGCGAACTGCGGGCGGTGGCACCGTTTTCGGTACCGGGACTATCGTCTGTTCGCGCGCGCTGCCTGCCATCGCTCGCTCCGTGGCCGCTTGGCGGCCTTGTTCTTGCCTTCTTCCCGGTATCTTACCTGTAGACGTCAACTGGGCTATTCTTGCTCATTCGGGACATGAGGAGAAGTCCCTTGGCCAGTGGCGTCATCCGCAGCGCAAGCCTCACGGACTACGCCGAGGTCGCCCGCAAGTTCGGGCTCGACCCGACGCGGATGCTGCGGGAATTCGGCCTTCCGGCGCAGTGCCTGGAGAGACCGGACGTGTTCATTCCGCTCGAGGCGGTGCGCCGGCTGCTCGAAGCGTCGGCCGAGCGCAGCGGCGTCGAAGGCTTCGGACTGCTGATGGCGGAGGCACGCCGCCTGTCCAATCTCGGAGCTCTGGGGCTCCTCATCCGCGAGCAGCCGACCCTTCGCCTGGCGCTCGACGTGTTCCTGGCCTATGGCCGTCGACTCAACGAAGCGCTGTTTCTCGACGTCGAAGAACTCGCCGATGTGGTCGTGCTGCGCGAGGAATTGGTGATCGGGCACGGCGGTGCCGTTCGCCAGTCCACCGAACTTGCCGTAGGTGTCGCCTTCCGCATGCTGCGGCAGTTCCTGGGCCCCGCATGGCGTCCCCGACGCGTCTGCTTTGCCCACGACACGCCGAGAGACCTTTCCATCCATCAGCGCATCTTCGGGAGCCACGTCGAGTTCGGACACGACTTCAATGGCATCGTGTGCGCACGGGCCGACCTTGCGCGCCCCAATCCCGAGGCCGATCCCGAGTTGGCACGTCTCGCGAAGCGCCTGCTGGATGCGGAGACGCCCGGCATCCAGGCCGAGAGCAGTCGAGGCGTGCGGGAGATCGTCCTGATCCTGCTGGGAACCGGCGCATGCTCGGTCGATCGCGTGGCCCAGCACATGGGTATCGATCGGCGCACGATCCATCGCCGCCTGGCAAGCGAGGGTCAGACGTTTTCGCGGATCGTCGATGCCGTGCGTCGCGAACTCGTGGAGCGCTACCTGAAGGACGGCCGCAAGCTCACCGAAGTGGCCTCGCTGCTCGGCTTCTCGACGGCGAGCGGGTTTTCACACTGGTATCGGCGGCAGCACCAGGAGCGACCTTCACAGCGCCGCTCCGCGATCAAGGCGCCCGCGCGGCAGCGGAAGTAAGGGCAGGGTGGTGGCGCGCCGCCCGCGCGGCAGCGGAAGTAAGGGCAGGGTGGTGGCGCGCCGCCCGCGCGGGGTCCGGCCGCTCAGGCGTGTCCACGTATCCGCGCCCAGGCCCGGCGAACGCGGCGCGCGCGATCCTCGAACACGAACGAGCCGACCAACGCCAGAATCCCTGAGACCAGCCCCGTCAGCAGCGCCTCGCCGTAGGCGAGGCCGAAGCGGCCTGGGTGCGACCACGCATCGGCGAGCGCCGTCAGGCCGCCCACCATCAGCGCGTTCCCATACCGATGCGCGAACAGTCTTCCGACGGGCGTAAGCGTGAGCAACAACGCGAGAATCCCCGTGGCGAGACCCGTTTGCAGTGCGATCTTCCAGTGCACGGCACTCACCAGGTTGGCGAAGCTGGGCGCGGTCATGCAGGTCATGCATGCGCAAGTGGGCTGCCACAGGCGCTCGATGAACACTTTCGTGCGAAGCTTCCAGTCCACGATTCCCATCCCGATCTCTTAGCGAGGAGGTCGCGGGCAGGCGACGATCCTTACAACTCTTGCAAAGCGCGCGAAGGGCGACTGTCGCGTCGATGTCGCGCCGGCTCACGCGCGGTGATTGTGCCATTCCGTCGCCCTGGGCGATCGACAGAGCCGAATCGCCGCAGCCCCGCAGGGCGCACGACGCGAGTCCGCCACCCGACGCGGCACTCGGCCGACCGTTCTCGCGGGAGCCCCCGGTTTGCGTCTAGAATCCGACCCGCCATCGCCGCAGCGGCTGATGCCTTCGCGCAGTCAGCACATGTTGGCCGTCCTGCCTGCCGTGTCCAATGTGAAGAAGGAGAGAACCTGATGTCACGTCCGACCCGCCTGGTTAGGGCAGGCGCGCTCATCGCAGTGCTCGGGGCGACGCCGCTCGCATTCGCTCAGAAAGCTTCCCCGGCCGACGCGCAGTCGCTCGAGCGGGGCCGCTATATCGCCAGGATCGCCGGTTGCAACGATTGCCATACGCCCGGTTATCCGGAGAGCGGCGGCAACCTGCCGGAGAAGCAGTGGATGACCGGCGACCGTGTGGGATGGCGCGGGCCCTGGGGCACGACGTACCCGGCCAATCTGCGGCTGTACATGCAAACGGTCAGCGAAGAGCAGTGGGTCCAGGTCGCGCGCACCGTCCAATTCCGGCCGCCGATGCCGTGGTTCGCGCTGCGCGACATGAGCAGCCAGGATCTGCGCGCGCTCTACCGCTTGATCAGGCACCTCGGACCTGCCGGCGAAGCTGCGCCTGCCTACGTTCCGCCCGACCAGATGCCGAAGGGACCCGTCGTGCAGTTCCCAGCGCCGCCGAAGTAGATCGAGCTCCCTACTGGACGCACTTCCAGACATGGTTCGGCCGACGTCCTGCGAGGGAATGCGTTTACGTTTCGTCGATACGATGACGGTGGGGGCTGCATTGCTGTTCGGTGCGGTGCTCAGCGTGCTCGCGGGCTGTACGGCGGTACCGCAGCGCGAGAGCACCTCTCGTCCGAAGACCAACAGCGCTGAAGGCGCCGAAACGGCGGTTGCCGACGCGACCGGCGCGGCACTTCAGGGCGATGCGCAGGCCGCAGTCGTCGCACTCGCGCAAGTGCCCGCCGCGGCGTTTACCGGGGATGCGCGCGCATTCCGCGACTGCATGCTCGAGCGCTTCGGTTATCAGACCGCGCCCGCGCTCCCTCTCGGCGACGATTCGTGGATCGCATCGCTCGCCCAAGCGTATGTCACGTACTGGCGCAGCGTGCTGACGCGGTCCGTCCCCGAGCAGACCGCCGAAGTCCGTCTCGCGACTACCGTTGGGTCGCTGATCGGGCGGCCGCTGGCCAGCGCGGCGGCCCTCGACGACGCCGAAGAAGACATCCAGGCCGCGGTGCGACGGCGGGGTTATTACGCGTTGCTCGGCCGCACGCCCCCGCTGCGGGAACTGATGCTGTGGCGCGTGCAGGACGTGCAGCAGCGCGCCGTCGACCTTCCGGGAGGACGGGAAATCGTGACCGTCAACCTGCTGGACGACTTCCTGCTGCGCGGCTGGGGCTATTACGCAACCTGCGGCCGTCGATCGGCAGGCGGCTGGGCAACGGACACCGCGCTGTTCGCTGTCGTCCCGGCCTACAAGAACCGCGACGATGAAGTGTTCTCGGTTCGCTTCCTCGGCCACGAGGCGCAGCACTTCGCCGACAAGCGTGCCTTTCGTGGCCTGGAAAGCTGGGAGCTCGAGTACCGGGCGAAACTCGTCGAGCTCGCGCTGGGGACGTATTCGCAGCCGAGCACGCTGATGTTGTTCTGCGAAAACCGCGCCGCGTCGAAATCGTCGCCACACGGATATGCGAATGCCCGGGTCGTGCGCGAGGTTTCCGCGCGGATAGGCATCGACGAGGCCGCGTTGTGCGGGCCGGGAACGTTGCCGGAACAAGCGATTCGCCAGCAGAGCCGGGCGCTGCTGGAAGAGGACACGACAAGGCAAATCCGTTCCGGCACCGCACCCGGTACGCGCTGAATATCCCGCGATGCGCGGTTTAGCTCGGTTGAGCGCGGTGCGGGTGCGCGTGCTACCTTTCCCCGTCAACGCAGAAGAAGCCGGACCTGGGCCACGAACGCCTTGGCCGCTCGGCGCCCGGCGCCCGATCGGTCCCCGCGCAATCCACCGATGATCGCTCCCAACGACGACGCGACGCTACGCATCAAGGCGGCGTACGACGCCGTCGACTATCAATGCTCGGCGTATCCGTCCAGCCATCCCGATCGACTGGCCACGGTGGCGACGCTGCTCGGCGTCAATCCGCCGGCGCTTGCCACGTCGCGGGTTCTGGAAATCGGGTGTGCCGACGGCAGCAACATCATTCCGATCGCCGCCGCGTGGCCGGACGCGTTCGTCGTCGGTTGCGACCTTTCGCCGCGTCCGATCGAGCATGCGAAGCGGCTGGCGGACGAAATCGGACTGCGCAACCTCACGCTGCTGCAGACCGACATCCGCGCGCTGCCCGAGGAGCTGGGCTCGTTCGATTACATCATCGCGCACGGCTTCTACTCGTGGGTGCCGTCGGAGGTGCGCGATGCGTTGATGGCGCTGATCGCGGCGCGCCTGACGCCGAACGGCGTCGCCTACGTCAGCTATAACGCGCTGCCAGGTAGCCGCATCCGGCAGATCGCCTGGGACGCGCTGCACTTCCACACCGATCGCATCGACGACGCCAGAGGCAAGATCGAGGCGGCGCGCACGCTGATGCAGTTGCTGGCCGAGCCGCAGCTTGCGCAATGGAAGGCCGACGGCCAGTTGCGCGCCGAGTTCGCCGACCTCGCCGTGCGCCACGAGAGCGCGTTGTTCCACGACGACATCTCGACTCCCAACGATGCGTTCTACTTCCACGAATTCGAGGCGCACGCGCGCCGTCACGGCCTGACATTTCTCTCCGAGGCCGAGTCGCGGTTCATGGGCGGGAGCGGACTTACGCCGGCCATGAAGCGGATGGTCGCGCAATGCGACCGCATCACCCGCGAGCAGTACCTCGACTTCGCGCGTTTCCGGCGTTTCCGCGTGTCGTTGCTGACGAAGGCGCCATCGGTTTCCAATTACGGGTTTATCCCCGGACGGATCGCCAACCTGCAGGTCGCCGCCGCAGCGACGCTGATCCGGTCGATGGCGGAAGCGGAGCAACAGGGGCAGCCGCGCGAATCGGTGCTGCGTGAGGGGGAACCGTTGGTGACCCGGATGCTGCTGTGGCTCGCCGAGCTGTCGCCGCGCACGGTCTCCGTCGCCGACATCGTCGCCTGGCTCGCAACACAGCAGGCGCCGAACGACCGGCGTCCCATCGAGCTGCTGCTGACGGAGGTCTACATCGGCGGCGTCATCGAGTTCTATGTGCAGCCGGCAGCGCTGACCACCACCGTATCCGAGCGGCCGCTGGCAAGTCCGGTGGCGCGTGCGATGGCGAGAACGCAGGCGCGCGTCGTGAACCTGCGGCACGAGATGGTCAACTTGAGCGATCCGTTTGCGCGCCGGCTTGTGCCGTTGCTCGACGGCACGCGCAACCGCCGCACGCTGATCGAGGCGCTCGGCAGCGACTACGACCGCGGCGAAGAGGGACTCGACGCGATGCTGCGTTTTTTCGGCAAGGTCTCGCTGCTCGCCGGCTGACGCGGGCGCCGCTCGCGACGACAGAAAAGGAATCACTTGATGAGCGTCACCGCGCTGGAACGCCACATCGCTTCGCAATGGGACGGCGACATCATCCCGCAGCTCGTCGACTACATCCGGGTGCCGGCGAAATCGCCGCATTTCGACCCTTCGTGGGAATCCCATGGGCACATCGAGCGCGTGATCCAGCAGGCGCTGGCGTGGGTGAAGGCGCAGCCCGTGAAAGGCCTCGCGGTCGAGATCGTCAGGCTGCCCGGGCGCACGCCGCTCCTGTTATTCGACGTGCAGGCGACGAGCCCCGCGGCAGGCGATCGGACCGCCGTGCTGTACGGACATCTCGACAAGCAGCCGGAGATGACGGGCTGGCACGCCGACGGCGGTCCATGGGTGCCGGTCATCCAGGACGGAAAGCTCTATGGACGCGGCGGCGCCGACGACGGCTACGCCGTATTCGCCGCGTTGTCGGCGATCGGCGCGTTGCAGGCGCAAGGTCTTCCGCACGCGCGCTGCGTGGGCATCATCGAGACCTGCGAAGAAAGCGGCAGCTACGACCTGCCGTTCTACCTCGAAGCGCTGGCATCGCGGATGGGCCGCGTCGACTTCGTCGTCGGGCTCGATTCCGGGTGCGGCGACTACGAGCGGTTGTGGCAAACGACGTCGCTGCGCGGTCTCGCCGGGGGCACGCTCGGCGTTTACGTGCTGACCGAAGGCGTGCATTCGGGTCACGCGAGCGGCATCGTGCCCTCCTCTTTCCGGATCGCGCGGATCGTGCTCGACCGGCTCGAGGATGCGACGACCGGTCGGATCCTGCCGGCGGTATTCCATGCACCCATTCCTTCCGAGCGCGTGGATCAGGCGGACGCGACGGCGCAATTGCTGGGCGACATCGTGTTCGGCGAATATCCGTTCGCCGGCAGCACGCGCGCAATGTCGGAGAATCCGCGCGAAGCGCTGCTCAACCGTTCGTGGCGGCCAGCCTTGTCGGTGACCGGCGCCGACGGATTGTCCCCGATCGCCAGCGCCGGCAACGTCCTTCGCCCCGGAACCGCGCTGAAGCTGTCATTGCGCTTGCCGCCGACGGTCGACGGCGAATTGGCGACGCGCGAATTGGGGCGCCTGCTCGAAGCCGATCCGCCGTACGGTGCAACGGTGACGTTCCACAGCGATTCCGCGGCATCGGGCTGGAATGCGCCGCCGACGGCGCCTTGGCTCGCCGGGGCAATCGTCGATGCGTCACAGGCGTTCTACGGCAAGCCGGCAGCCGCGATCGGCGAAGGCGGCACGATTCCGTTCATGGCGATGCTCGGCAAGCATTTTCCCGCCGCGCAGTTCCTCATCACCGGCGTCCTTGGTCCGCATTCCAATGCGCACGGACCGAACGAATTCATCCATCTTCCGTACGCGAAGAAGTTGACGGCGAGCGTTGCCCACGTGCTTGCCGCGCACGCGCGGCAATAGGGTTCCCAGCTTCAGTGTCGGGTCGATTGCAACTGCGCGCGCAGTTGTGGTCAGGTGTGCGCTGCTCGACGCCCATCCCGTAGAATCGGAGTGCTAGCCGTGCACGACCAACGCTCGTCGATCGTGATACCTGCACTTCGAGATCGCTTTCTTGCCCATTGCGCCTGTTCGAACGACGGTGCGACCCCCATTGCAAACCGCCTCAACGGGAGATTTCGATGAAACTCAGCGCACGCAACGTACTTCCAGGAACCGTCACCACCGTCGTCCGCGGACAGACGACCGCACATGTAAAGATCGATATCGGAGGCAAGACCCTTACCGCTTCGATCACCGTAGAAGCGGTCGACGAGCTGGTGTTGAAGCCCGGCGACAAGGTGTCCGCGGTGATCAAGGCTTCGGACATCATCGTCGGCAAATAGCACGAACGCTTGTGCCGTGAGACTTGCGACACTCGCGCTTGCGTTGCTGCTGGCGACCAGCGGCGCCGCGGCGCGCGTCTTTGTCGAGGACGGGGGGCGGCGTCGTGCTGCCCAACAAGGTCGAACGCGTGCATGCGGCAGGGCCGCCGGCATCGGCGCAACCTGTTCTTGCCATGCGTATTTGCTCCGCATGGTCGGACTGCGGGTTGCGCGAACGATCGTATTGCAAGACGATAAACGCTTGGCGCATAACGCCGGGAGGCTTTGATGCTTACGTTCCTGTCGAAGAACTGGTGGATTCTGGTGGTGCGCGGCGTTGCGGCGATCGCGTTCGGCATCCTGACGTTCATGCAGCCGGCGATGTCGCTCGCCGTGCTCGTGCTGTTCTGGGGCGCCTATGCGCTGGTCGATGGTGTGTTCGGCGTGATCGCAGCGTTCAAGGGACCGCATGCCGACGGCTTCCCCTGGTGGATGCTGATCACCGGGCTGGCCGGTATTGCCGCCGGCGTATTCACGTTCATGTCGCCGGCGATCACTGCGATGGCGCTCCTGTACTTGATCGCGGCGTTCGCGATCGTGCGCGGCGTATTCGAGATCGCCGCGGCGATCCGGCTGCGCAAGCAGATCGACAACGAATGGCTGCTCATTCTCGCCGGCGCGATCTCGATCGTTTTCGGCGTCGTGCTGATCGGCTTCCCTGGCGCGGGCGCGCTGGCGATCGTGCTGTGGATCGCGGTATTCGCGGTCATCGTCGGCGTGATCGAAATCATCCTCGGCTTCAAGCTCAAGGGACGCGCCGAGCGAGCAGCACCGGTGTAAATCGCCGGATATGCGGCGGGCTTCATATTGCCGCTCGCCCTCCGTTCTTCTAGCGTTCCGGTGCCGACGCGCGGCTCGCGCCGCGCGGCCGGTCGCCATGCGCACGGTCGCCAGGCGCACGGTCGCCCACCCAAAGGAGAACCAAGAAAATGAAACTCAGCGCCCGCAACGTGCTTCCCGGCAAGGTGATCGAAGTACGGGCCGGCATGACGACGTCGCACGTCCGCATCGAAGTCGCCGGCGGTGCAATCATTACGGCGTCGATCACCAACGAAGCCGTTGGGGAACTGCGGCTCCAGCCCGGCGACAGCGCCGCCGCGATCATCAAGGCCAGCGACGTGATCGTCGGGAAGGGCTGACCACAGCGCTAGCTGGCGCTCGGGAAGAACAGCTGCTGGCCGTCGATCTTGTAATCGGCGATCGATTTCTGTCCGGCGGGCGATACCAGCCAATCGATGAAGCGCTGGGCGTCCGCCTGCTTGACGTGCGGGTGCTTCGCCGGGTTGACCAGCATCACGCCGTACGGATTGAACAGCACGCGGTCGCCTTCGACGACGACGGTCAGGTCGCCCTTGTTCTTGAACGACAGCCACGTGCCGCGGTCGCTCAGGATGTAGCCGCCGATGCTCGACGCCGTATTGAGCGCCGGTCCCATTCCCGACCCCGTGTCGCGGTACCACGGGCCCTTCGCCGCGTCGAGATCAACGCCTGCCGATTTCCACAGCCGCAACTCTGCCGCATGCGTGCCGCTCTTGTCGCCGCGCGAGACGAACGGCGCCTTGGCGTCGGCGATCTTCTTCAGCGCCGCGGCAGCGTCCTTGCCGCCGGCAACCTTTGCGGGGTCCGACTTCGGGCCGATGATCACGAAATCGTTGTACATGACGTCCTTGCGATTGATGCCCGCTCCCTCGGCGACGAATTTGTCCTCGGCCGGACGGTCATGAACGAACGCGATATCGGCGTCACCGCGCCGCGCCATGTCGAGCGCCTGGCCGGTACCCAGCGCCACCACGCGAACGTCGATGCCGGTGTCCTTCTTGAACGCGGGAAGGATGCATCCGAACAGGCCCGTTTGCTCGGTAGACGTCGTCGACGCAACGGTGATGAAGCGATCCTGCGCCGCAACCGGCAACGCGAGCAGGGCGATGAGCAGCAGCCGAATCAGTGCCACGGCAACTCTCCTTCGATGAACGCACGCGCTTCCGGCGTGCGCGGAACCGGGAAAAAAAGGGCGGCCGGCGTCGTTTCGACGAGCCGGCCGCCTTGGAGAAAGAGGATCTCGTCGGCCAGCCGCCGCGCCTGGCCGAGGTTGTGCGTCGTCATCACGACCTTGGTGCCGGCTTCGTGGATCGACTGCACGATCGACTCGACCTGTCGCGCCGCGCCGGGATCGAGATTGGCCGTGGGCTCGTCGAGGAACAGGATTCGCGGACGAACTGCCCACGCACGGGCCAGTGCGAGCCGTTGTTGCTCGCCGCCGGACAGCACGCGCGCCGGCGACCCGGCGACACCGAGCAGTCCCACGCGCGCCAGCGCCTCGTCGCTGCGGTCACGTCGCTCGCGCGGCGAGATCCCGCGCAGTGACAGCGCGTAGTCGATATTGGCGCGCGCCGACCGCCGCAGCATCACCGGCCGCTGGAACACCATCGCCTGCGCCGCCGGCCGCGCATCGCCCGTGTTCCAGCGCACGCGTCCGGACGTCGGCGCGATCAACCCGTGGCAAAGGCGCATCAGCACGCTCTTGCCCGATCCGTTGGGACCGAGGATGACTGTCCGCGACCCGGCACTGAACGTCGCGTCGACGGCGTCGAGCACCATGCGCGTCCCAGCCGCGAAGGCGACTCGCTCGAGACGCAACGGCAGGATGTCCGTCGAATTCATCCGTAGCGGCGCTGGGCCGTCTGCTTGACCGCGTATGCGGCCGCATTCACGCTGATGACGATGGCGATCAGGATCATCCCCAGCGCCAGTGCCAGCGGCAGGTCGCCTTTCGTGGTCTCGAGCGCGATGGCGGTCGTCATCACGCGCGTCACGCCGGCAATGTTGCCACCGACGATCATCACCGCGCCGACTTCGGCCGCCGCGCGGCCGAATCCCGCCAGCACGACGGTCAGCAGCGAATAGCGCGTGTCCCACAGCAGCGTCAACGCTGCCCGCACGCCGCGCGCTCCCAGCGACGTCAGCTGCTCTTGGTATTCGCGCCAGGCATCCTCGATCACTTGCCGCGTTAGCGCGGCGACGATCGGCGCGATCAGGAATGTCTGTGCGATGACCATCGCCGTGGGGGTGAACAGCAGCCCATATCGGCCGAGCGGGCCCGCGCGCGACAACAGCAGGTAAACGATGAGCCCGACGACGACCGGTGGCAGGCCCATGAATGCGTTGAGGACCACGATCGCGGTTCGTCGGCCGGGAAAGCGGCCAATCGCGAGCGCCGCGCCGATCGGCGCGCCGATCAGCGTCGCGCACAACGTCGCCGTAAGCGAAACGGCAAGCGAAAGTCCGACGATCCCCAGCAGCGTGGGGTCGCCGCCGCCGACCAGATGAAGCGCGGCGGAAAAAGCGAGCGCCAGGTCCTGCATCGGTTACGGGCGCCAGCGGTGGGTAGCGACCGCGCCTCGCGTCGATGCGCTCACCCGAAAGTTGCAGGCCGACAGTTTGTCGGCAGGATAGCGTTCTGCATCGTTGCATCGTAATGGTGGCTGACTGCCGATCCAATATGCAATACTGTGCATATGATCGAATGGCGTCCGGTGCTGCGGCTCGAGTGGGCCTGGGAGGGCGGTGACGGCCGGGTCGCGGACACGCGATTGCCGGCGCTGCTGGCGGCCGTCTCGGCGACCGGATCGTTGCGGCGCGCGGCGCGAACGTGCGGGCTGTCGTACCGGCATGCATGGACGCTGCTGCAGCCGTGGACCGAGCCGGCCGAGCATGCGCTGCTGGCGATGAAGCGCGGCCACGGCGCCACGCTGACTCCGCGCGGCGAGGCGTTGCTGGCGCTCGAGCGCGCGGCGCAGGACCCCGTTCGCGATTTGTCGCCGCGGCTGGCGGCGATCGCCGCGACGCACGGTGCCGCGTTCGGCGCGCGGCACCTCTGCGAAGCGAGCCACGATCTCGCGCTCGTCTCACTCCCCGAGTGCGCGCGCGCCAACGGGCTCGCGCTGGACCTCAAGTTTCGCGGCAGTTCGGACGCCGTGGCCGCATTGTCCGCAGGCCGGTGCGCGATGGCCGGCTTCCACGTGCCGCTTGCGCGCGCGCATCTGCTGCGCCGGACATTGCTGGCGCCGCTGCTGGCCCTGGCACGCGAGGTCGACATCGCCATCATCCCGGTGCTCAGGCGGACGCAGGGACTGATCATCGCCAAACGCAATCCGCGCCGCCTGTCCGCGCTCGCGGACCTGACGGGCCGCGGCGTGCGTTTCGTCAATCGTCAACGCGGCGCCGGAACGCGGCTGTTGCTCGACACGCTGCTGGCCGAGGCGGGCATCACGCCGCGAGCGATCGCCGGTTATGAACAGGAAGAATTCACGCACGCTGCCGTGGCCGCGACGGTTGCGGCCGGTGGCGCCCATGCCGGGTTTGGCATCGCCGCGGCGGCCGCCCAGTTCGGGCTGGGCTTCGTGCCGCTGGCCGAGGAAACGTACGCGCTGGCGTTTCGGCGCGACGCGCTGACCGCGCGCGACGAGGCATTGCTGGTCGCTACGCTCCGCGCCCGGTCGTGGCGCGACAGCGTCGGCCGACTGGCCGGCTACCGCGCGCCAGCGCGGCCGTCAGTGCAGTCGCTCGACCGTTTCGTCGGCTGAACGCGGCGCGGCGACGAACGCCCCCGGCGATCGCTTCCACGTTCGCAGCAGCAGCTTCGTAACGTCGGCATCGAACGCCGGGCGCTGCGGCGCCGTCAGCAGTTCCGCCAACTCGGACTCGTCTCGCGCGGTGCCGAGCCAGCACCAGTCACGGGCTACATGGACGTCGGTACGCGAAACCGTGGCTTCACGGATCAATGCCGCGCTCGCGAACGGCCACACCGGAATCGCGAACGTCGCCAGCGCGTCGCGCAATCGGGCATCGTGATCGGCGGACGTCTCGGCCCCGACACAGGCGCCGGCGCAGCGGCCAAGCTGCCTCGCGAAACATGGACCGGTACGCCGCTCGAAGCCGAGTCGTGTCAGGCACAGCCGATGATCGCCGGCCAGTGCGCGCAATGTCTCGCGCGCACTGCGGCGCGACGCAAATGGACCGTAGCCGCCGATCAGGCGATCGGTCTCGACCGCGGCCGCGGGCAGCCACGAAGGTGCGCAGTCGTCGTGCAACCGCAACACGCCGGCATCGCACTTGCGGCGCAGCGCGCGATTGTGCGCGGGCAACAGCGCCTTGATCAGCGTCGACTCGCGGATCAGCGCGCCCAGCTCGCCGGCGGTCTCCTCGAATTCGATCCGCCGGATCTCGGCCGACAGCCGGAGGTCGGTCTCGTTGCGCCAGTCGCCGGAGAAATGCGCCGCCACGCGTTCGCGGAGGTCGACGCTCTTCCCGATGTAGAGCGGTAGCGGGTTGTCGCCGTAGAAACGATAGACGCCCGGCGCTTCGGGAATCCGGTCGAGGCTGTCCGGCGGCAATTGCGGCGGCAAGCTCGGTATCTTCAGGATCCTCCGGGCCGCGGCGTCGATGTCCGATGCGGCGAGCGTCGCATACAGCGCCTGGACGAACGCCCAGGCCGCCTGCGCGTCGCCGAGCGCGCGATGGCGGTTGGCGATCTCGATGCCGTGGCGGGCGACGACGGCGTCCAAACCATGGCCGTCGGCGTTGGGGAACAGCCGGCGCGACAGCCGCACCGTGCACATCACCGGTGCCCGGAATGGCCGCTGGAGGCGCCCGAATGCCTGCTTGAGGAACCCGTAGTCGAAGCGGGCGTTGTGGGCGACGAACACGCAGCCGTCAAGCAGGGCGGCGATCTCCCGGGCAACCGTCGAGAACGTCGGGGCCCCACGCACCATCGCGTCAGTGATGCCGGTCAGCGCCTGGATCGCCGGCGGGATCGGGGTCTCGGGGTCGACCAGCGAGCTCCAGGCGTCGACACGGGGCGGCCCTCCAGCCGGGTCGGCATCGACGCGGACGATACCCACCTCGGTAATTCGGTCGGCAGCCGCCCGGGTGCCGGTCGTTTCCAGGTCGACGAAAGCCAGGTGGTCGGCAAACAGGCGCACGGCGGCAATAAAACGAGGAGGGGGTTGACCGGCGAACGAACGTTCGCTATGGTAGCAGCATGTCGAACGATCGTTCCTACCTCGAGTCGCTGCAGGATTATTATGCGCAGCATCGGGCGTTGCCGTCGTACGCGTCGATCGGGGGGCTGCTCGGCCTTAAGTCGAAGTCGTCCGTGGCGGCGCTGGTCGCGCGCCTCAAGCTCGCCGGGTTCCTGGATTCGACCCCCGACCGCCGGCTGGCGCCGACCAAGCGGTTCTTCGCGCGGCCGCTGGCGCTGTCGCCGGTCCGGGCCGGGTTGCCGGAGGCGACCGACGACGGCGATGCCGACGCGCTGACGCTCGACGACTACCTGATCGAGCGGCCGTCGCAGACGGTGCTGATCCGCGTGAAGGGCGACTCGATGATCGACGCCGGCATCTTCGAAGGCGACCTGGTGGTCGTCGAAAAACGCGCGACGGCGCAGAAGGGCGAGATCGTCGTTGCCATCGTCGACAACCAGTTCACGCTGAAGCGGCTCGATGTCGAGCGCGGCGAGTTCCTGTTGCGGGCCGAGAACAAGGCGTACCCGCCGATCCGTCCCGAAGGCTCGCTCGAGATCTTCGGCGTGATGGTGGGCCTCGTCCGGAAACTGTAGGAACGCTACACTCGCCGGCATGGCCGGCCCGAGCGCGACCACCCCAGAGGTGCTGCCGTACGACGCGAAGGCGCAGGCCGAATGGCTGCGCGCCTTGCGTGACGCCGTCCGCAAGGAGCCGAACGCGCTGCCGTCGGCGCAGCGGGCGCGCATCGAACTGCTCGAAGCCGATGTGGCCTGGCTGCAGCGTGTCGACGACGGCAGCCGCGGTGACGACCGGACGTTCTTGCGCAGCGTGTTCTCTGGATTCGAAACGCTGTGGGGAACGACCGGCTCCTTCTGGCAGCGGCTCCGGCGAACGATGCGCGACAGCGCCACGCGGTTGCCGATGACAGTCGCGGCGGAGAAGCCGCGCAACGATTTCGAGCGCGACTACACACTGTTCGACCGGCTGTCCACGCACTACGGGGGACAATACCGCGGCGCCATCGTCTTCAGCTACCGGCTGGCGATCGTTGCCGTCGTGCTGGCGCTGCTGTCGCGCCTCGCGCACGAAATCGGGCTCGACGCGATCAGCCACGACGCGGGCCTCAACCTCGGCATCGCCGAGTTTGTCGTCGTCGGCGCGATCTTCCTGCTGTACCTCGTCGGCTACACGCCCGAGTCGGGCGCCCGGCGCCGCGGCTGGCGTCGTTACTTCGGCCGCGGCTGGCGACAGCGCTGGCTCGAGTACCGGCTGCTCGCCGAGCGGTTCCGCTTCGCCGAACTGCTTCGGGTCACGGGACTGCCGCTCGCCGACGCGTGGCGCCGTGTGCTCGCGTCGCACCCCGGTGCGCACTGGCTCGAGCGACATGGTCGCGTCCCGGGCGAGCTGTGGCACGAGCGTCTTTTTCTCGCGCGCATGGGGGAAGCGTCGGTGAAGCCGGCGACCGCTGAATTCGCGGCGGAGTTCACCCGGCTCCTCGACGAACAGCGCGCGTATCACCAAAGGGTCAAGGAGCGTCGCGGGCGCATCGCGCACCGGTTGCACGCGCTGGCGTCGTGGTGCTTCGTCGCCGCGTTGCTGTTCACGCTGCTGCACGTGCCTCTGCTGGCCGAGCGCGCCGAGGACTGGATCAAGGCCGGCATCGATCGCCTGCCCGCGGCGTTGCAGTTCAATGTGGCGATTCATCCGCTGAAAGGAGTGATCATCCTGGTCGCCGGCGTGCTGACCGGCCTCGCCGCCGCCGTGCATGGCACGCTGGCCACCAGCGAATATTCGAAACTCGCTGAAATTTCCGGCGAAATGGTGCGCGAGCTCGACATGCTGAGCGAGCTGACCGCGGAAAAGCTCGTCGCCAGTCCCGACATCGCGGGGCTTGCGCCTGAAGTGGAAGCGTTCTGCCGGCTGGTTACCGAGGACGCCAGCGGCTGGACGCTGCTGCTGCGCGACAAGGACCTGCCGCGCGGCGGGCACTGATGGTTCCGACGGCGATGCCGGAGACGCTCGACCTCGCCGCCGATCCCGCGGCGCGGCGCGCGCGCAAACGGCCGGTCGCGGTCGCGGTGACGTTCGCGCCGTCGGCCGGCACGCTCGCGACGCGCGAAGGCGACGTTCGATACGCGGCGGGCGACGCGCTCTTGACCGGCGAGGCCGGCGATCGCTGGCCGGTGGCGCGCGCGACCTTCGATGCCGGTTACGAGCCGATCGCTCCCACCGTTGCTGGACGCGACGGCACGTATCGGAAGCAACCCCGCGACGTGCTTGCGAAGCAATTGGCCGCGCCGTTGTCCGTCGAGCTGTCCGCCGGTCGCGGCACGCTGCGCGGCGGCGTCGGCGACTGGCTCGTCCAATACGCGCCGGGCGACGTCGCGGTGGTCGGGGGATCGATCTTCGCCCGCACGTACGAACTGGCGGACTGATACGTGGAGATCCCCAAGGCGCCCAGGCTCGCGGTCGTTCTGTCAGGCGGCGGCGCACGCGCCGCCTACCAGGCCGGCGTGCTCGCGGCCATTGCCGACATGCTGCCGGCGGCGCGGCCGCTGCCGTTCCGGATCGTGTGCGGCACCTCCGCCGGCGCGATCAACGCCGGCGCAATTGCCGCCGGCGCGCGTCATTTCCGCGCTGCGACGCACGCGCTGTGCGACATCTGGTCGCGGCTGCACGTTCACGATATCTATCGATCCGACGCTGCGCACCTGGTCGCCAGCGGCGGACGCTGGTTCTCGTCGATGCTCCCCGGCCTCGGGCATCGCCGGCCGCGGAGCCTGCTCGACAACGCGCCGCTGGCCGAGTTGCTGACGCGCGAGATCCGGTTCAACGCGATCCATGATGCGATCGACTCGCGACTGCTCGACGCGCTCACGGTGACGGCGTCGAGTTACACGACGGGACTGTCGGTGAGCTTCTGCACGGCGGGACCCGACATTGCGATGTGGCAGCGCGCGCAGCGTGTCGGCATCCGCACCGACATCCGCGTGCCGCACCTCGTCGCGTCGACGGCGATCCCGTTCGTGTTCGCGCCGATGCGGATCGGCGACGAATACTTCGGCGACGGCGCCGTGCGCCAGGTCGCCCCGACGGCGCCGGCGCTGCACCTGGGCGCCGACCGCATCCTGGTGATCGGCGCGGCGCGCGCGAGCGAAGATGCCGACGCGCCGCGCGGCGGACCGTCGCCGTCGGTGGCGCAGATCGGCGGCCACGTGCTGTCGAGCATCTTCACCGATGCGCTCGGCACCGACCTCGAGAAAGTGCGGCTGATCAACATTGCGGTCGGTCACATCGGCGAGGAACGGCTGGCGGCGCGCAAGGTCCCGATGTGGAACGTTCAGCTGATCGCCGTCGCGCCATCGACGCCGCTCGAGGACATCGCGCTCGAGCACGTTGGCGAGTTGCCGCGCGCGATGCGCATCCTGCTGGGAAGCCTCGGCGGCACGCGCGAGGGCGGGTCGGGTCTCTTGTCGTACCTGCTGTTCGAGCAGGGGTTCATGCGCCGGCTCATCGCCGAAGGGCGGCGTGATGCGGAAGCGAAGCGCGACGAACTGCTGGCGTTCTTCGACGGCGCCCTGTGATCGCTACGGCTGCGCCGCGCGCGTCACCTCGACCAGGCAATCGTAGAACGTCGCCGCGCGTCCGAGGTCGGTGAGCGCCTGGCCGGTCACCGCGTTGGCGTTCTCCCCGCCCGGCGCCAGCTTCTTCCACCAGATCGACGGCGCGACGGCAACACCGACCTTGACGCGGTCGCTGACCCGGGCCGAGGCGTGGAACGCGCCGCGGTCGTTGTGGATCCGGACCCAATCACCGGCGGCGATGCCGCGCGCCGCGGCATCGTCCGGGTGCAGCCACAACTGCGGCACTTTTTCGCTGACGACGAACTCGTGCTGGTTGGCGAACGAGGAATTGAGGAAGTTGCGCGCCGGCGGCGAGATGAATGCCAGCGGATAGCGGCGGGCGAGGTCCGGATTGCTCTGCACGGACTCGCGCGGCGGCACGAACGTCGGCAACGGATCGTGACCTTGCGCGGCCAGCGAGGCCGACACGAACTCGCATTTGCCTGACGGCGTCGGGAAGCCGCCGTGCGCGAACGGTGCGTACGGCGTGGGGACGTTCAGCCGGCGAAAGCCGTCGCGCTTCAGTTCGTCCCAGTCCCAGCCGGCCATCCGCGGATCGCTGCCGACGAATGCAGCGCGCGCCAGGTCGTCGTCGCTGTCGCGGAAACAGGGCTCGGTGAAGCCCATCGCCGACGCCAGCCGCCGGAAGACCTCGGTGTTGGGCAGCGCCTCGCCGACCGGCGCGATCGACGGGTTGTTGGCGAGTGCGTACAGGTGGCCATACGAGCTGTGGATGTCCGTGTGCTCGAGCTGCGTCGTCGCGGGCAGCAGGATGTCGGCGTGATCCGCGGTGTCGGTGCGAAAGATCTCGTGGACGACGCAGAACAGGTCGTCGCGCGCGAATCCGCGCGCGACCTTCGCCGACTCCGGCGCTACGGCGACCGGATTCGAGTTGTAGACGTAGATCGCGCGGATCGGCGGCGTCGCGTCAGCCAGCGCATCGCCGATCGCCGACATGTTGATCGTCCGCGGCGACCCGCGGATCAGGTCGGGCCGCTCCAGCGCATGCGTGGCGACAGGGTATGTGCCCGACGACGACAGCAGCGCGCCGCCGGCCGGATCGCGCCAGGCACCGACCAGCGCCGGCAGGCAGGCGATCGCGCGCATCGCGTTGCCGCCGCCCGCGTGCCGCTGCAGCCCGTAGTTGACGCGGATTGCCGCCGGCCGCGTCGTCCCATATTCACGTGCCAGTCGGATCACCGTCTCCGGCGCGATCCCGCATACACCGGCGACACGCGCCGGCGTCCATTCGGCGGCGCGCGTCTTCAGCGCGTCGTACCCCAGCGTGTACCGCGCAACGTAGTCGGCATCGACCAAGTCCTCGGCGATCAGCACGTGCATCAGCCCCAGCGCCAGCGCGGCGTCGGTGCCCGGCAGCACGGCGATGTGCTCGTGGCATTTCTCGGCGGTGACGCTGCGGAACGGGTCGATCGCGATCAGCTTCGCGCCGCGGCGCTTCGCTTCCTGTGCGCGGGTCCAGAAATGGAGGTTCGACGTCACGGGGTTGCTGCCCCAGATCAGGATCAGCCGGCTGTGTTCATACTGCTCGACGTCCATGCCGACCGATGCGCCGATGGTCGCTCCCCAGCCGGCCTTGCCGGCCGTCGCGCAGATCGTCCGGTCGAGCAGCGACGCGCCGAGGCGGTGGAAGAAGCGGCGGTCCATCGAGCCGTACTGCAACAGGCCCATCGTGCCCGCGTAACTGTATGGAACGATCGCTTCCGGACCGTCCGCTGACGCAGCGATCTCGGTGAAGCGCTCGGCGATCGTCGCCAGCGCCTCGTCCCAGGAAATGCGCGCGAATTCACCGCTACCCTTGGGCCCGACGCGCTTCATCGGGTGCAGCACGCGCTCGGCCGAGTACGTGCGATCGAGATAACGCGCGACTTTCGTGCAGAGCGCGCCGCCGGTGGGCGGATGATCAGGGGCGCCGCGAATGTCGATGGCGCGACCGTCCTCGACCGTCACCAGCATCGCGCAGGTATCGGGGCAATCGTGCGGGCAGGCGCCACGAACTACGTGAC
>Ga0070668_100000381_pt1 | contig 29235 bp, 28 predicted proteins | sample KBSS43metaG_FD_64661 | JGI IMG/M metagenome (GOLD analysis project Ga0070668, IMG submission 64661) | Switchgrass rhizosphere microbial communities from Kellogg Biological Station, Michigan, USA - KBS S4-3 metaG | ecosystem: Host-associated > Plants > Roots > Rhizosphere > Soil ...
CTCCAACCGGCCGGCAAGGCCTATCCTTTCGTCCCCGCCGGGAACTTCTCCGAGTAGTAGGCGTGCTCGCTGAGCCCGGCCATCGACAGGAACCGGCCGAGTCCGCGGACGGCCGGCTCGGCGACGTGGGCCCGCCATCGGTCGACGTCGCCACGCCACGCGGCGACGAAGTCGCGGCACACCCAGGGCTTGATGAAGGCGCTGCGGCGGCGGGCCGCCCTGAGCGCGGCCCGGATCGCCGGGCGCCGCTCGTCGTCGCCGCCGACCGCCGCCATCACATGGTCGAGCAACTGCCGCCGCCGGTGCAGGGCCGGCCCCCAATACGACCACTCCGCCGTCGCGTCCAGGCTGTCCCCGCCGTCGAGCAGCCAGAACAGGCCCTCGGCCAGGGTGTCGCCGAGTTCCTCCGCGGTGGCCCGGCCGGGATTGGCGAACGGGTCGTAGCGCCGCTGCCGCATCCGGCCGGCGCGCGCCGCGCGTACCGGAACGCCCTTGCCGAGCAGGAAGAACCAGTCCTCGTTGTAGATGTTCGGGAAGAACGAGTCGACCTTGTCGGTACGGACCAGCATGCCCCCGCCGCCGATGAAACTCTCCTGCTCGCCGCCGATGTGCCGGTAGGCGTGGCAGACCACCGAGTTGTCCGGGAAGCCCTCGTTGGCCAGCCCGACCGCGTCGAAGTCGTCCAGCAGCGCGGCCACCCGGCCCAGGTCGCCGGCGTCGGGCACCTGGATGTCGTCGTCCAGGAAGAGGATGCGCCGCCAGCCCGCGCGATGCGCGAGCAGCAGGCCGAGGTTGCGTTTGAGGCTCAGGTCGCTGGTGGGGGCGAGGGTGGTGCCGGCCAGCAGCCGGTCGGTGGCGAAGTCCGGCAGCGTACGGGCGGAGGTGTGCGGCCCCACGTCGATCGCGAGGACCGCGGCGCCCTCGTGGTTGGCCAGCTTGGCGGCCTGTTCCGCGGTCGCCGACCGGCTGCACAGGGCGACCATCGGACAGCCCGCCTCGGTCGCCACCCGCATCGACTCGCGCAGCGCGTCGACCGGCCACGCGGTGGGGACGACGATGGCGTCGAGCGGCTCGGTGCGCTCGCCGAGCGGGGGAGCGGCGAGCAGATGATTGTGCGAGCCGTGATGCCAATCGGCGGCGTCGATCACGAAGCGGCTTCTTCCGCCCAGGTGTGCAGCACCGTGTCCGGAGCGGTCCAGTCGGGCGTGGCGACCACCCCGGGCTGCAGCATCCGTACCCGGAAGAGCAGGCTGAACGCCTGAGCGCCGGCGAACCGCGCGGTCAGGAAGTCGGTGTTGCGCTGGCGGAACTCCTGGTCGGTCAGGGTCCGGACGGCTCCGTACACGCCACGACTGAACATGCCATTGCATACGGTCACGGAGCGTTCCCGGTTGAGCGGATTGGCAGCCCGGAAGAAATGGCCCACGTCTTCGGCGAGAATGCGGTGATTCTCCTGTTCTGTGAAGGTGGGCCCGAACAGGTCGCCGGGGGTGTCCGCGACCCGGAAGCAGCCCCGGTTCGGATCGTCGTCGTCGGAGATCTGGGCGACCGGCACCTTGGTCATCTCGAGGACGAGCTTGGTGACGCCGTTCCAGTCCACTCCACCCAGGAGAACGAGGTGGGCGTTGGAATCGTCACTGTCCACCCGGGTGGCGCCGCGATACTCCACGTGCAGGTCGGGATTGACCGCACGGATGTGCCCGAACAGCTCGATGAGCGCGTCCAGGTCGGTGAGCCGGGACAGAGCGGTGAAGTCGGGGTCGCTCTCGTCGGCGAACGGCAGGCCGGCCCGCAGCGTGTCGGGCAGGTCGGGACACACGATGATCACCCGGGCGCCGCCGGGGAAGTGCCACGGGCCGTGGCCGACGATGCTGCGCTGGTCGGCGGGCGACGCGGCCGCGCCGGTCGCCACCGCCTCGCGCAGGTCGAGCAGCTCCCGGCGCAGTTCCTCGCGGGCGGCGCGCTCCTCGGGGGTGAGGGCGGCCTCGTCGATCAGCCGGTAGGGACGGGTTTCGACGGAGCGCCGGGTGCTGAAGAAAGTGGCATATGCGCTCAATCGGTCGGCCGGCGGCAGCTGCGGATCGGCGCGGTGCTCCCACGACGAGATCAGCGGAACGCTCGCCGGCTTGCGCGCGCTCAGTGCCCGGGCGAGATCGCCCTGGGTGATCCGCACGTCGGGCCAGCGCCCACGCCGCAGCTCACGGAGCCGAGCGGCGAGGTCGGCGGCCGCCTGCGACGGTGTCGGCACAACCCTCTCCCGAAATTACAGTCGAGCGGACTGAATTGTTGTACCGCAGTCGGCCGCCCGCCGCCATAGGGTTTGCACCCTGCGTCTGAGCTGTTATGGACGTGAGTGAACAGGCGGGAGTCGCAGTCATCGTTGCCGCGCGATCGGACGGCTACTTATAGTAGATACAGCTAGCCCAACCTAGAACTTCAGAATTACTGAAGTTGATATGTAGCGGGACCTCCTCCACTACGAAAGGCATCGTCCGATGCAGACGCTAGCCGGTGACTATTTATCCCAATTGACCGCGGCCCTGAACGCCGTCGCCGACCTCGTGGTCGTGCTCACCCTCGTCGTTGTCGTCTTCGCCGCCGTCTACCAGCTGCTCGCCGCCTTCGTGCGCTTCGCCGGCCTGATCACCGCGCTGCTGTTCGTCGCCTTCGTCGTCATCGGGGTCGCGAACAGCTGACTTTCCCGGCCGTGCCGCGTGGCACTCACCCCGGCCCCCGCCCGTCCGGTAGAAGTCAGCGACGGAACATCCGCTCCACGGAAGGGAACCCGGTGGCCTGGGTGGTGACCGGCGGCGCCGGCTACATCGGTGCGCACGTGGTCCGGGCCCTGCGACCCGCCCACGACGTCGTGGTCTTCGACGACCTGTCCACCGGCCGGCTCGAACGCCTGCCCGGCGACGTCCCGCTGATCAAGGGGTCGATCGGCGATCCCGGCGACGTCGCCCGGCTGCTGCACGACCACCCCGTCGACGGCGTCATCCACCTGGCCGCCCGCAAGGCCGCCGGCGAGTCGGTCGCGGATCCGGCCCCGTACGGGCGGGACGCGGACGGCGTACGGAACCTGCTGCGCGCCATGTCCGCGGCCGGCGTGAACCGGTTGGTCTTCGCGTCGTCCGCGGCCGTCTACGGCGACGTGCCCGGCGAGCCGGCCGGCGAGTCGCGGCCGCCGCGCCCGCTGAACCCGTACGGCGTCGCCAAGGCCTCCGGCGAGCGGCTGATCCGGGCCGCGCGGCGCCCCGGCTTCCGGTCGCTGATCTTCCGCGCGTTCAACGTGATCGGGGCCGGACCGCATCCGTACGCGATGGACACCGGCCCCGGCGGCCTGCTGCCCGCGGCGTTCCGCGCGGCGGCGGGCGGCCCGGCCTTCACCGTGCACGGCACCGGCCTGCCCACCGCCGACGGCACCGCGGTCCGCGACTACGTGCACGTCACCGACGTGGCCCGGGCCTACGCCCGGGCGGTGGACGCGCTGCGCGGCGACGGGCCGGCGGGCCGGGTGCTGAACCTCGGCTCGGGCGCGGGCAGTTCGGTCCTCGACGTGGTGCGGGCGGTCGAGGAGGTGACCGGGCGGCGGCTGGCCCCGGTGGCCGCGCCGCCCCGGCCCGGTGACGCGGCCGAGGTGGTCGCGGACGTGCGGCGGGCCCGGCAGTGGGGTTGGGCGGCGACCGTTCCGCTGACCGAGGCGGTGCGGTCGGCGTGGACCTCCTTCGTCGCCGCCGACGAGTACGCGATCCGGCGGCGGCCGTAGGTCGTACCGTTGTCGTGATGACGTATGGTGCCTGAGTCGTTGCTTTCCGTCGCTGCTTCGTCATTGCGAGGGTTCGATGATTCGCCGGTGGCATCTCGCGGTGCTCGCGCTTCTCGGTGTCTTCGCGCTGGCCTGCGAGGGCGCCGGCGGTGCGACGCCCGGGCCGAGCGGCTCGGCCGGCGCGAAGAAATACCCCTCGTCGATGGCCGCGCTCGGCGATTCGATCACCGTGGGTTTCGGCAGCTGCGGCTCGTACGTGGCGTGCGAGCGCAATTCCTGGTCGACCGGGACGGCCGACGCGGTGGACAGCCATTACCGGCGCATTCTGGCCAAGAACCCGAAGATCAAGGGGCGGGCGCACAATTATGCCCGGCCCGGCGCCGAGGCGGACGACCTGGCGGATCAGGCGGCCAGGGCGGTCGACGCCAAGGTGGAGTATGTGACGGTGCTGATCGGCGCGAACGACGCCTGCGCCCCGAGCCCGGCCGGCATGACCTCGGTGGCGGCGTTCCGCACCGAGGTGGACGACGCGCTGGCGCGGCTGAAGGCGGGCCTGCCCAAGGCCGCGGTGCTGGTCGCCAGCGTCCCGGATCTCTACCGCCTGTGGCAGCTCGGCCGCCGCGACGAGCGGGTGGTCGCGGTGTGGAACCGGCTCGGGGTCTGCCCGTCGATGTTCGCCGGCCCGACGTCGACGGCCCCGGCCGACGACGAGCGCCGGCGGGCCGTCCGGGACCGGATCAACGACTACAACGACCAGCTCCGGCAGGCGTGCCGCGGCTACGGCAAGCGCTGCCGCTGGGACGGCGGGCGGGTGCACGAGGCGCGTTACAACCTCGACCTGGTCAACCACAACGACTACTTCCACCCGAACGCCGCGGGTCAGCGCGAACTGGCCGAGGTCACCTACTCGGGCCGGTTCGCCTGACCGCGTGCGGCTAGGCCGGCAGCCGGCCGGCCGCCTGCCGCATGACGTCGAAGATCGCGGTGGAACGGCTCGGCCGGCCCTCCCAGCCCTGGTCGAACACCACCGACACGTACGAATCCTTCCGGACGACCGAGATGAAGAACGTGGCGCTCCGCGGCACGAGGTCCGGTTCCGCCTGCTGGAACGTCCGGCGCAGGCGGAGGCGGATCGAGTCGTCGCCGAGCCGGGCGGCGGAGACGATCGCGTACTCGTACTTCACGCCGCCGTCGAGGTAGCCACCGCACCGCTGCGCCGCCTGGCGCAGCTCCGCGAGATAGGACTGCGCGCCGGTGCCGCGGTATTTCGTCACCGTGTGCGCGTAGACCCGCGGTGTGGTGCTGTCCTCGTACGAGAACATGACGTTGACCCCGCGGCGGTCGGCGATCAGCGCGTCGCTGGCGTGGCTCGGCCGGGCGCAGATCGTGGGCAGCACGGGCTGGGGCCGCGGTTCGCCGGCGGCCGGGCTCGGCGGGGCGTAGCAGATGGTGTTGTCGGCGGTGACCTCGGTCAGGAAGACGCCGGCGGGGATCTGCGCGGGATAGCGGTCGAGGCAGTCGGAGCCCGGCGACGGTTCGGGTGCCACCGATGGCGATGGCGAAGGCGATGGCGAAGGCGAAGGCGCCGGGGTGACGGCCGGGCCGGCCGGTGCCGCCGCCTGGCGGTGGACCAGCGGCAGCACGCCGACGGCGGCAACGGTGCCGAGGACCACGGCGGCGAGGGCGCCGACCGCCGTGCGGCGGGCCCGCCGGTCACTGTTCCGGCGGATCTGCTCGGCCACCGGCAGGTTCCGTCGTTCGGCCTCGCCGCGGAGCCGAGCGAACGCGGTCTCGATGTCATTCACCGGCGTGCACCTCTTTCGCCTCGAGTGCGGCCGACATCGCCGCGCGACCCCGGGCCAGCCAGGTGGTGACGGTGCTGACCGGCATGCCGGTGTCGACCGCTATCTGGGCGACCGGCAGATCGAACAGGTAGTGCAGGGCCATGACCCGGCGCTGCGCCACCGGTAGCTCCCGGAGGGCCTGGCTGACCACCACTGTCAACTCGTCGGCCCCGTCGACCCGCTCCGGGGTGGTGAGCAACGGCATCGCCCGGCGCCAGCGCCGCAGCCGGCGCCAGGAATCGACCGTCTGGCGGTGCACGATCAGCCGTAGCCATCCCTCGACGTCCTGGTATCGCGACAACCGGCTCCACTGGCGCCAGGCCTTGGCATAGGCCTCCTGCACCACGTCCTGGGCCTCCGCCCAGTCGCCGGTGAGGGCGTACGCGTAGCTGAACAATCGCCGCGAGGTCGTTCGGTAGCACTCGTCGAAGTCACTCGCGTCGCGCACCGCTCACCCCCGTCCCGGTAGTAGTTGCGAGGGACACGCCCGAAGCGGAGACGATGTCTCGGCCGGTGACCGGCATCACATCGATCCGCGGGACCTGTCTAGCAACCACCGGCAAGGCCGAGCGGCGTGGCTACCCGCCGGTGCCTCAGCGGGCGCAGACCGGGTCGATGGGCGCCGGGGTCTCGCCGGCGACCAGCATGCCGAAGGTTGTCGAGCCGCCGGGCGCCAGTGTGCCGTTGTACGCGGCGTTGCGTACCGTGACGTCGGCACCGCTGACCTGCACGACCCCGTGCCAGGCCGACACGATCCGCTGGTCGCCGGGCCACCGCCAGGAGACCCGCCAGCCGTCGAGCGTCGCGGTCCCCACGTTGCGCACGGTGACCGTGGCGATGAAGCCGCCACTCCACCGGTTGTCGATCGCGAAAGTCGCGGTGCAGGCCGGCAGCGGCGCGGTGCGCCCGGAGCCGATGACGTACGGATCACGGCGGCCGTCGGCGCTGAACCGGAACCAGTACATGGTGTCGGGGGTCAGCCCGCCGACGGTCACCTTTCCGTACCGCTCCGGCCCGGACACCGCCTCGGCCACCGGATCCCGCCACTGCTGGGCGTCCTCGCCGGCGGCGAAGAGGGTGACCGTGACCGGCGGGTTGTAGCCGCAGGGCGGGGTGAGCAGCATCGAGTAGCTGATCGTCAGGCTGGTGGCCGTCGCCGCGGACACCCCGCCGCTGATCGGCAGCGCCGGCGGGCAGGTCAGCGTCGGCGCTGGCGTGGGCGCGGCCGATCGGGTGCCGGGCGCCGCCGCGGCACTGCCCGGCCCGGCGGCGACCAGTCCGGCGAGGGCGAGCACCGCGCCGGCGAGGAGGACGCTGAACCTGTGCGGCATCGGGACCTCCGTGGCGTTCTCCCGGTACGAACTGCATCGAAGGATACCAATGGAAGCGCGTCTTGAGGAGGACCCCGCTCAGGCGGCCTGCCAGGGGCAGGCCGCGGCGGCGAGCACGCACGCGCACAGCTGCCGGCACCAGTCGCGGGTGCGGTCGCCGTCGAGCAGATCCAGGACCATGATCCGGTATCGGGTGTGGCCCGCGCCGTAGGACAGGCGGGGCCAGGGGCGGTAGCCCAGGCGCTCGTAGAGGCGTACGGCGTCCTTGTTGGCGGTGTCGACGCCGAGCGCGACCCGGTCGTGCCCCAGGCGCCGCAGCAGCTCGTGGGTGCAGCCGAGCAGCTGGGTGCCGACCCGGCGGTTGCGCACCGCCTCGGCCACGAACGCCTTGTACAGCATCGGCACGCCGGGCAGCTCCACCCGGACCTCACGCTCGTCGGGCGCGTCGCGCAGCACGAAGACGCCGCCGACCGGTTCGGCCGAGTGGCGCGCCATCGCCAGCAGGGTGAAGCCGCGGCCGTCGCGCTGCAGCGGCATCCGGCCGGCGTAGAAGTCGGCGTACGGGCCGTCCAGCGCACGCGCCAGGATCGGAAGGTGCTCGTCGGCGAGCCGGTGGATCGTGACCGGCAGCGGGCCGGCCGGGTCGCAGAGAGGTACGCGCACGAGTCGTTGTCCTCACCAGGTCGGCGGGGTCGAGACGGCCATCCGGACTCGACGGTAGTGTCCGGCCGCCGTACCCGCCAAGGGGCACCGGTCGAGCCGGGAGTCGTGCGGGCCGGCGCCGCCGGGCATATGGTCGGCAGGTGGGTGTTCGTACCTGGATCGAGGGCTGGCCGGTCTACCGGCAGCTGACCGGCACCGACCCGCTCGGCCGTGGCGCGGCGGCGCAGTCCGCTCGCTCCGCGCAGCTCACCGCCCGGACCCGGACGGCCGACAAGGTGGCCCGCTCGGTCTGCCCCTACTGCGCCGTCGGGTGCGGGCAGCGGATCTTCGTCAAGGACGGCGAGGTCGTGCAGATCGAGGGCGACCCGGACAGCCCGATCTCACGCGGGCGGCTCTGCCCCAAGGGGTCGGCCAGCAAGAGCCTGGTCACCAGCGAGCGCCGGCTGCGGCGGGTGCTTTACCGCAGGCCGTACGGGACCGAGTGGGAGTCGCTCGACCTGGACACCGCGATGGACATGATCGCCGACCGGGTGCTCGCCGCGCGCGACGCGACCTGGGCGGACACCGACGACGCGGGCCGGCCGCTCAACCGTACGCTCGGCATCTCCAGCCTCGGCGGGGCCACCCTGGACAACGAGGAAAACTACCTGATCAAGAAGTTGTTCACGGCGCTCGGCGCGATCCAGATCGAGAACCAGGCGCGTATTTGACACTCCGCCACCGTCCCCGGTCTGGGGACCTCCTTCGGCCGTGGCGGGGCCACCAGCTTCCAGCAGGATCTGGCGAACGCGGACTGCATCATCATCCAGGGCTCCAACATGGCGGAGGCCCACCCGGTGGGCTTCCAGTGGGTGGTGGAGGCCAAGAAACGCGGCGCGAAGGTCATCCACATCGACCCGCGCTTCACCCGGACCAGCGCGCTCGCGCACACCTTCGTGCCGGTGCGGGCCGGGGCCGATATCGCGTTCCTCGGCGGCGTGATCAACTACATCCTCGGCAACGAGAAGGACTTCCGCGAGTACGTGCTGGCGTACACCAACGCGGCCATGCTGGTCAGTGCGGACTTCCGGGACACCGAGGACCTCGGCGGGCTGTTCTCCGGGTTCGACCCGGAGACCGGCACCTACGACCAGTCCAGCTGGATGTACGCCGGGCACGAGGAGCACGGCCAGGAGGAGGACGACTCGGAGACCGGCCGGGACACGGCGGCCGCCCTGCGGCACGAGTCGCACGGCCCGCCGGTGCCGGCCGACGTGCCGCGGGACGAGACCCTCAAGGACCCGCGCTGCGTGTACCAGATCCTCAAGCGGCACTACTCCCGGTACACGCCGGAGGTCGTCGAGCAGCTGTGCGGCGTACCGAAGGAGAAGTTCCTCGAAGTCTGCGAGGCGTGGACCGCCAATTCCGGGCGGGAGCGCACCACCGCCCTGGTCTACTCGGTCGGCTGGACCCAGCACAGCGTCGGCGTCCAGTACATCCGCACCGGCGCGATCATCCAGCTGCTGCTCGGCAACATGGGCCGGCCCGGCGGCGGGGTGCTCGCGCTGCGCGGGCACGCCAGCATCCAGGGCTCCACCGACATCCCGACCCTGTTCAACCTCCTGCCCGGCTACCTGCCGATGCCGCACCACGAACAGCACGAGACGTTCCGGCAGTGGGTGGACGCCATCCGCCATCCGGGGCAGAAGGGGTTCTGGGCGAACGCCGAGTCGTTCGCGGTCAGCCTGCTCAAGGCCTACTTCGGCGACGCGGCGACGGCCGAGAACGACTGGGGGTACGGCTGGCTGCCGCGACTCACCGGCGATCACGGTACGTACCGGCAGACGCTCGACATGATCGACGGCAAGATCAAGGGTTTCTTCCTGCTCGGCCAGAACCCGGCGGTCGGATCGGCGCACGGCCGCGCCCAGCGCATCGGCATGGCCAACCTGGACTGGCTCGTGGTCCGCGACCTCTACCTGATCGAGAGCGCCACCTTCTGGAAGAACGGGCCCGAGGTGGCCACCGGCGAGATCGTGCCCGCCGAGTGCCGGACCGAGGTGTTCGTGCTGCCGGCCGCGTCGCACGCCGAGAAGGAGGGCACCTTCACCCAGACCCAGCGGATGCTGCAGTGGCGGGAGAAGGCGGTCGAGCCGCCCGGCGACGCCCGCAGCGAGCTGTGGTTCTTCTACCACCTGGGCCGCCGGATCCGGGACCGGCTGGCCGGCTCCACCCGGCCCCGCGACCAGGGCGTGCTCAACCTGACCTGGGACTACGGCGACGACGAACCGAGCGGCGAGGCCGTCCTCCAGGAGATCAACGGGTACGACCTGACCACCGGCCGGCTGGTGAACGGCTTCGCCGAGCTGAAGGCCGACGGCTCCACGTCGTGCGGCTGCTGGATCTACTCCGGGGTGTTCGCCGGCGGGGTCAACCAGGCCGCCCGCCGCAAGCCCGGCCGCGAGCAGCACTGGGTCGCGCCCGAGTGGGGCTGGGCCTGGCCGGCCAACCGGCGCACGCTGTACAACCGCGCCTCCGCCGACCCGGACGGCAAACCCTGGTCGGAACGGAAGAAATACGTCTGGTGGGACCCCGAGGCCGGCGAGTGGACCGGTTACGACGTGCCCGACTTCGAGAAGACCAAGCCACCGGATTACCGGCCGCCCGACGGCGCGTCCGGCGTCGCGGCGATCGCCGGCGACGACGCGTTCATCATGCAGGGCGACGGGAAGGGCTGGCTGTACGCCCCGAACGGGCTCATCGACGGGCCGATGCCCACCCACTACGAGCCGGTCGAGTCGCCGGTCCGCAACGCGCTCTACGACCAGCAGGCCAACCCGGCCCGCAAGGTCTATCCGCGCCCCGACAACCCCGTGAACCCGGGCTCGTCCGAGGTTTTCCCGTTCGTGTTCAGCACCAGCCGGCTCACCGAGCACCACACCGCCGGCGGGATGAGCCGGCAGCTCGCGTACCTGTCGGAACTGCAGCCGGAGATGTTCGTCGAGGTCTCCCCGGCGCTCGCCGCGGAACGCGGCCTAAGCCACCTGGGCTGGGCGCACATCGTCACGGCCCGCGCCGCGATCGAGGCCCGGGTGATGGTCACCGAACGGCTCCGGCCGCTGCGCATCGACGGCCGCACCGTGCACCAGCTCTGGCTGCCCTACCACTGGGGCGGCGAGGGCCTGATCACCGGCGATCCGGCGAACGACCTGATCGGGATCACGCTCGACCCGAACGTGCTCATCCAGGAGAGCAAGGTGGGCACCTGCGACATCCGGCCCGGCCGCCGGCCGGTGGGACCCGAACTCCTGGCGTACGTCCGGGAGTACCGCCGGCGTGCCGGCCTGACCGCTGAGGATCCCCATGGGCGCCAATAGCCTGTACGGACCGCTCGACCCGGCGCCGGACGCCGGATACCCGGACGCGCCGCCCCGGATGGGGTTCTTCACCGACACGTCGGTGTGCATCGGGTGCAAGTCGTGCGAGGTGGCCTGCAAGGAGTGGAACCTCGTCCCGGACGACGGGTTCGACCTGCTCGGCCGCTCCTACGACAACACCGGCGGGCTGAGCGCGAACTCGTGGCGGCACGTCGCGTTCGTGGAGCAGCCGGCCGCCCCGGCCCCGCCGGCCCCCGGCCCGCAGTTCCTCGGCATGCCGCTGCGCGACCTGCCCGGCCGGGTCGCCGACGCGCCGCGCACCGACTTCCGCTGGCTGATGATGTCGAACGTGTGCAAGCACTGCACGCACGCCGCCTGCCTGGACGTGTGCCCGACCGGTGCGTTGTTCCGCACCGAGTTCGGCACGGTCGTCGTGCAGGAGGACATCTGCAACGGCTGCGGCTACTGCGTGCCGGCCTGCCCGTACGGGGTGATCGACCGGCGCGAGGAGGACGGGCGCGCCTGGAAGTGCACGCTCTGCTACGACCGCATCGGCGACGGCGGCACGCCCGCCTGCGCGCAGGCCTGCCCGACCGAGTCGATCCAGTTCGGCGAGCTGGACGAGCTGCGGGAACGCGCCGAGCAGCGGGTCGCCCGGCTGCACGAGCAGGGCGTCGAATCGGCCCGCCTCTACGGGCACGACCCCGGCGACGGCGTCGGCGGCGACGGTGCGTTCTTCCTGCTGCTCGACGAGCCCGAGGTGTACGGGCTGCCGCCCGACCCGGTGGTGACCACCCGCGACCTGCCGGACATGTGGAAACGAGCCGGGCTGGCGGCGCTCACCATGGCGGCGTCGGTGCTCCTCGCGTTCGCCGGGCGGCGCAAATGACCACCGTCGTGCCGGAGCCCGACTTCCGCTCGTACTACGGCCGGCCGGTGGTGCGTGCCGCGCCCTGGAACCACGACATCCCCGCGTACCTGTTCACCGGCGGCCTGGCCGCCGGGTCTGCGCTGCTCGCGGCCGGCGCCGACGCGACCGGGCGGGCCGCGCTGCGCCGCGCCGGCCGGCTCAGTGCCCTCGGCGCGCTGGCCGCCAGCGGCTACTTCCTGGTCGGCGACCTGGGCCGCCCGGAACGGTTCCACCACATGCTGCGGGTCGCGAAGCCGACCTCGCCGATGTCGATGGGAACGTGGATCCTCACCGCGTTCGGGACGGCGGCGAGCGCCGCCGCGGCCGCCGAGGCCGCGCCGATGCTGCCCGGCCGGGGCCCGCTCGGGCTGATCCGCCGGGTGCTGCCGCCGGTGGGCACGGCCGCCGGGTACGGCGCGGCCGCCCTCGCGCCGGCGCTGGCCACGTACACGGCGGTGCTGCTCGCCGACACCGCGACGCCGAGCTGGCACGCGGCGTACCCCGAACTGCCGTACGTCTTCGCCGGCAGCGCCCTGGCCAGCGGCGCCGCCGTGGGCCTGATCGCGGCGCCGGACCGGCCGGCCCGCCGGCTCGCGGTGCTCGGCGCCACCCTCGAACTGTTCGGGTCGCACCGGGTGGAGACCCGGCTGGGCCTGCTCAGCGAGCCCTACCGCACCGGGCCGGCCGGCCGGCTGCTGCGCGCGGGCCGGCTGCTCAGCGCCGTGGGCACGGCCGGGGCGCTGCTCGGCCGGCGCAGCCGGGTGGTCTCCGCCGTGTCCGGGCTGGCGTTGCTCGCGGCGTCGGCGGTGACCCGGTTCGGGATCTTCGAGGGCGGGATGGCCTCGGCGCGCGATCCGAAGTACACCGTGCTCCCGCAGCGAGAACGGCTCCGGGTAACCGAGGATTGACGCTCAGCCAACGGGGAACGCCACCGCATGTCCCCTCAACCGGATCCCACTCGCGGCCGGTGGTGGATCGTCGTGGCCGCGGTCCTCGTCCAACTCGCGCTCGGCGCGGTCTATGCGTGGAGCGTGTTCAACGCACCGCTGCAGCAGCAGTTCGGCTGGAGCAAATCGGAGGCGGTGCTGCCGTTCGAGTTCGTCATCGGCACGATCTTCGTGGGCAGCCTGATCGGCGGCCGCATCCAGGACCGCCGCGGCCCGCGCCCGGTCGCGCTCGGCGGCGTCGTGCTCTACTCGGCCGGCGTCATGCTCGCCTCACTGGTCTCCTCCGGCGAAAACCTGTGGCTGCTCGTCGCCACCTACGGCGTGATGGGCGGGATCGGGCTCGGCGCCGCGTACATCACCCCGATCGCCATGCTCACCAAGTGGTTCCCCGACCGGCGCGGCCTGATCACCGGTATCGCGGTGGCCGGCTTCGGATTCGGTGCGGTGGTCACCGCGCCGGTCGCGAAGGCCCTGCTGTCCGGTACCGACGACAAGACCAGCGTGTTCCTGCCGCTCGGCCTCGCCTACCTGATCGCCGGGGTGGCCGGCGCGCTGCTGTTCCGCAACCCGCCCGCCGGCTACCGGGTGCCCGGCTGGGAACCGGCGACAACGGGCCGCGCCGTGGCCGGGACCCGTGCCTACTCGCTGCGGGAGGCGCTGCACACCCGGCAGTGGTACCTGCTGACCGCGATCCTGACATTGAACGTGACCTGCGGCATCGCGCTCATCTCGCAGGCCGCGGACGCCACCCAGGACATCGCCGGGGTGTCGGCGGCGACCGCGGCCGGCCTGGTCGGGGTGCTCGGCCTGTTCAACGGGGGCGGCCGGGTCCTGTGGGCCTGGCTGTCCGACCGGATCGGCCGGATGCCGGCCTTCCTCGGCATGCTGGGATTGCAGGCGGTCTGCTTCGTGGTGCTGCCGTGGGCGGCGGCGTTCGTGGTGTTCGCGATCCTCGCGGCGCTGATCTATCTCGCCTACGGCGGCGGCTTCGGCACGATGCCGGCGACGGCGGCCGACTTCTTCGGCACGCCCAACGCGGGCGCCGTCTACGGCGGCATGATCGTGGCGTGGAGCATCGGCGGGGTGGTCGGGCCGTTGCTGACCGCGGCCCTGTACGAGGCGAACGACCAGAGCTACACCCTGCCGTTCCTGGTGATCGCGGCGATCGCCCTGGTCGGCCTCGCCCTGCCGCTGGTCACCCGGATGCCGTCGGCCCCGGCGACGGTCGCCGGGACCGCACCCGGCGCCCGCGGGTGAGGACCGGACCGGCCGGCGCCTGCCGCCGGCGGCCTGCCCGCTTGGCTCGGGGTGACGCTGTTGGTTGGCGATTGGCTGCGGGGGGTGATGCTGGCGGTTGGCTGCCTGCCCGAGCGGTTGATGCCGGTGGTTGGCGGGCTGCCGGCGCGGGTCGGCTGACTCCCGTTGGCGGCCCGGCGCCGGAGGGGTCAGCGGATCACGAGGGTGACGCCGTCGGCGCGGGCCGGCCGCAGTTCGCCGATCACCGGATGACCCGGCACCTCGCCGGCCACCAGCAGGCCACCGGAGGTCTGGGCGTCCGCGAGCAGCAGCAGCTCGTCCTCGGCGGCGCCGCCCGGGTCGAGGTGCGGGCGCACCCAGTCGAGGTTGCGGCGGGTGCCGCCGCTCACGTACCCGTCGGCGAGGGCCTGCCGCGCGCCACCCAGATAGGGCACCGCCGCGGCGTCGACCACGGCGGTCACGCCGCTCGCGCGGGCCAGCTTGTGCAGGTGACCGAGCAGCCCGAAGCCGGTCACGTCGGTCGCGCACACCGCCCCGGCGGCCACCGCGGCGGCCGCCGCGTCCCGGTTCAGCGTGGTCATCGCGGCCACCGCCTGCTCGAAGACCTCGCCGGTGGCCTTGTGCCGGCTGTTCAGCACGCCGACGCCGAGCGGCTTGGTCAGGGTGAGCGGCAGGCCGGCCGCCCCGGCGTCGTTGCGCATCAGCCGGGCCGGGTCGGCCACGCCGGTGACCGCCATCCCGTACTTCGGTTCGGGATCGTCCACGCTGTGCCCGCCGGCCAGGTGGCAGCCGGCCTCCCGGGCGACGGCCAGGCCACCGCGCAGCACCTCGGCGGCCAGCTCCATCGGCAGCAGCCCCCGCGGCCAGGCGAGCAGGTTCACCGCGACGACGGGCGTGCCGCCCATCGCGTACACGTCGGAAAGGGCGTTCGCCGCCGCGATCCGCCCCCAGTCGTACGCGTCATCGACCACCGGCGTGAAGAAGTCGGCCGTCGCCACCACCGCCGTGCCGGCCGCGATCCGCACCACGGCGGCGTCGTCCCCGTCATCCAGGCCGACGAGCAGCTCACCGGGCCCGGCCGGCAGCCGATCCCCGACCAGCCCGGCGACCACCGCCTCCAGCTCCCCGGGCGGGATCTTGCAGGCACATCCGCCACCGTGCGCATACTGAGTCAGCCTCGGCGTCCGGGTCGTCGTCACCCGTCCACTTTGGCACGCCGGCCACGGCCGCGCCGGGAGGCCGCTAGGGTGAGCGGCGGAGGCGTTAAGGCGGCTGGTGCCCCTCCCGGTCTTCAAAACCGGTGCGGCCCGGGATCCGGGCCGGGCGGGTTCGATTCCCGTCCGCCTCCGCTGACCAGCGCAGTTGCCGGCTCACCTGAGTTGGACGGGCTCGTCGCCGACCCCGGTCGGGGTTCCGTGGCGCGGCCGCCGGCCGCGCCCGGCAGGACACCGTCGTGGCGCGGCGGGGCGCCGATGACCGGCCGGCGTTACGGCGTTGCCGGCGGCCTTCCGTGGGGAGCCAGGTAGGCGGCGGGTTGGTGGAGGCCGTGGCCGGCGGCGACCCACCCGCGGAGGCCGTTCTCCAGGACGAGGACGTGGAGGCCGGTGGTACGCAACGCCGCCGCGCACATCGCTGCCCGTGCTCCGCCCAGGCAGATCAGCACGATCGGACGTCCTCGGGGAAGATCCGCTGCTGCCTCCGCCACCAGGTCGACCGGCACATGGCGGGATCCGGCGACATGCCCGGCCTCCCACTCGTAGGGCTCTCTGACATCGACGAGCAGGGCATCGGGAGGCAGCTCCGAAGCCCGTACCGACAAATCCTCAGTCCCGAACACCCCGACAAGTCTAGGTAGCCGCAGCGGGCCAACCGGCGCTGAAGATGGTTCGAGCAGGACATCGGCCGGCGGCGGCGGTGCCTTCGTCAGCACCGGCAAGTAGTCAGTGTCACGCTCCGGCGCACGGCGCTCGCCCATCGTCCGGACAGGTGCGATGAGGTCGACGGGACGAGGCCGATACCATGGCGGCTCCAGGCACCAGATCGGCAACAGCGAGGTGGCCCATGTCGGTGCAAACGCTCAACCGGCCGTGTTACATCTGTGGTTCCTCCGCGGGTGAGACGACACACCGGGCCGAACTCGATGTCTGCGGCCTGGGCCGGGTGACCTACGGCATACGCTGCTGCGCGGGGTGCGGCCTGACGCTGCAGGACCCCGCCGTCTCGCCGGAGACGATAATGCGCCAGTACGGCATGTTCTCCAACTACACCGCGTTCTCGACCAGTGCGCCGCCGTTGAGCGCGACCGCGGAACGCATGCTCAGATGCGTCGAGACCGAGGGTGTCCGGCCCGGATACATCTACGATGTGGGCGCCTCGGTGGGGGCGATGCTCTGGCACTTCCGGGAGCGTGGCTGGACTGTCGGCGGCTGCGACCTGTCGCCGAAGGCAGTCGAGCAGGCCAAGGACCTGTACGCCATCACCGTCGACCCCAGCTCGGCGGAGGAGGCGCTCGCCGACCGCCGTGGCATCGACCTCATCACGTTCTCGCATGTGCTGGAGCACATCTACGACCCGCCGGCGACGCTGCGCCTGGTGCACGACGCCCTCGCCGACGACGGGCTGTTGATGTTCGAGGTGCCGTGCCTGGCCGCACCCGAGATCAACCCGCCCGGGCTTTTCATGATGGAGCACATCAACTACTTCGACGAGAGCTCCATCGAGAATCTGCTCGGCCGGACCGGCTTCGCGACCCTCCAGGCCACCGTGGCCCTGGACCACTTCCCGTTCCCCGTGATCACGGTCCTCGCGCGCAAGCAGGAACTGCGGCCGGAAACCCCGATCGTCAGCGGCTATCAGAAGAACCTGGCTTTCTGCCACGCCTACACGGCGGTGGAACGGCGGCACTGGGACGCCGTCGACGCGGGGCTGCGCGGGACGATCGACGCCGGCGAAGAGGTCTACATCTGGGGCGCGGGGTTGCACACGTCGTCGCTGCTCGCCCGGACCGGCCTGGGCGACCACGCGACCATCCTGGCGATCACCGACCGAGACCCGCAGAAGCACGGGCACATGCTCGGGGCGTACAAGGTCATCGCGCCGGACGAGGTGCTCACGGCCGGCCGCAAGATTGTGGTCTCGAGCTACGTGTCGGAGCGGGAAGTCGCCGCGAGCCTCGAACGTGCCGGGATCCCGGCCGACCGCATCGTCCGCCCGCACGCCGGGATGGCACTGGCCGACTGAGCGAACAGTGCGGGGGACCTACCGCCGTCCAGCACGCCGAACATTCCCACACGCGGCGGTCTGTGAACCGGTCGGGCCGGGCGGATCCGGCCCGCGCTGCTCGGAAGGGGAGCGGATGTTGATCGAGGTGGCCGGCGTGCGGGTGCCCACCGGGCAGGCGGCGCAAGCGGCGCGGCTGGTTTGCGCTGAGTACGCCGACGAGGCGCTGTATCACCACTCGGTGCGCTCCTACTTCTTCGGCGCGGCCTGGGCGCGGGATCGCGGGCTCGACTTCGACCGGGAGCTGTTCTTCGTCTCGGCGATGCTGCACGACCTGGCCCTCACCCCGCCGTTCGACAGCCACACGCTGCCGTTCGAAGAGGCGGGCGGCCACCTGGCCCGCGTCTTCACGGCCGGCCTCGGCTGGCCGGCCGCGCGCCGCGACCGCGCGGCCGAGATCATCGTGCGGCACATGCGCGACGACGTCGCTCCGGAGGCCGACCCGGAAAGCCGGCTGCTGCAGGTGGGCACGAGCGCGGACGTGTCCGGGACCGGGGTGGAGGCGTTCGGCACGGCGTTCCGCGTGGGGCTCGTCGAGGCATACCCCAGGGTCGGCTTCGCCCAGTCATTTGTGCGGCTGTTTCGGGATCAGGCAGAACGCAAGCCGGGCTGCGCGGCGGCGGAGCTGACCGGGGGAACCTGGCCGGACCGGACCATGTCCAACCCGCTCGATCAGGCGGGGCCGTCACCGGCCGAGCCCGGCGCCGCCGGTTAGTAACGCGAGGGCGGGCGGTCACTGGCCGAGCCGTGAGCGGGGCGGCGGTCACTGGCCCAGCCCGGCGCCGTCGGTGAGCGCGCCGCGAGTGCGGCTGGGGCGGGCAGGCGGGGGTCGCCGCGGTAGGCGCCGGCGGCCGGGTGCCGGGGCGCCCGCGGCGTCTCGACATATCGGGTGTTTGCCTCGGCGCGGCGTTGCTCGGGCAGGGTGAACCCGAAGCGCCAGGTCCGGTCGCGGTGGATCAGCACGCCGCCGACCACGGTCGCCATGGCACCGACCTCGGCCGGCAGGGCGCCAGGCCGAGCACCGTCGGCACGGCGCCGGCGAAGCCGTGCACGGCGGCCCGGCGCAGGATCAGCGCCATCGCGGGGCCCGGCGAGGCCGAGATCAGGACGACCGCGACGACGAAGGCGGGAATCGAACCGGCGAGCTCCATGAGCCGATCATGCCGACCGGACCCCGGGCGCCTCAACCGGGATAATCGCCCGATGCCCAACCACCCCCAGCGCCTGGACCAGGGGCATCCGTTCCGGCAGTGGAAGACCTTGCGGATCCCGGGCACCGACCTGACGCTCATCGGCTATTCCCGCGCCAACGACAAGACCTTCTTCCACATCCCCGAGCTGCGGTGTGCCCTCGACGCGGGGCTGTGCGAGGGACGCCGGCCGGACACCGTGTTTCTCACCCACACCCATCACGACCACGCCAAGGACCTGGACTTCCTGGCCACCAACCCGAACGGCACCGACATCTATCTGCCGGCCGCCGCCGTACCGTATGTGGAGTCTTATCTGCGGGCGTCGGCGGAACTCAACCACGGCGCGGGGTTCGATCCGGCCCTGGCCCGGGGGCACCGGCTGCACGCCGTGCGGCGCGACGACGAGTTCACCTTCGGGCGGCAGGGGCACCACGTGCGGGTGGCCGAGTGCGACCACAAGGTGCCCTGCGTCGGGTACGCCTTCGCGCAGTGGCGCAAGACTCTGCGACCGGAGTTCGAGGAGTTGCGGCGGTCTCTGCCGCCGGGCGAGTTCGGCCGGCTCGTCGCGGCCCGGCGCGCGGCCGGTGCCGAGGTGGAGGAGCGGGTCCGGCGGCCTTTGTTCGCCTTCCTCGGCGACACCGGCGTCGCGGTGTTCGAGCGGAACCCGTGGCTGTTCGAGTACCCGGTGGTGATCACCGAGTGCACCTTCCTCGACGATGCCGAGATCGAGCGCGCCGAGCGGGTCGGCCACACGGTATGGAGCCGGCTCCGCCCGATCGTCGAGGCGCATCCCCGTACGACCTTTGTGCTGACGCATTTCAGCCTGCGCCACTCGGACCGGGAGGTGCTGGCGTTCTTCGATCGGGAGCGGCTGGACAACGTCGTGGTCTGGGCCCACCCGGACGGTTTCCTGCCCGAGCAGCATCAGCGTCGCGGCGGCCGGCCTGTCGATGTCTCCGGGATGTGATAGCACGGAGAGCGTGCCGCACCGCGGCCGGCGGAGGAGGCGACGATGGGACAGGCCACAGCCGACCCACGGCGGCACGTGCCGCGTACCGATGTCGTCCTCGCCGATCCGCGGCTCGTCGCCGCCGGGGAGCGGCTCGGCGACCGGGCCGTCAAGGCCGCGGTGGTGGCCGCCCAGCAGCGCGTACGGGACGGGGAACTGGCGGCCGCGGCGGTCGCCGACGCCGCCCTCGCCGCGCTGCCGGAGACCGCGGGCGGCCTGCGGCCCGTGCTCAACGCGACCGGCGTCGTCCTGCACACCAACCTGGGCCGGGCCGCGCTCTCCGCGGCCGCCCGCGAGGCGATGGCCGCCGCGGCCGGCTACACCGACGTCGAGCTCGACCTGGCCACCGGGCGGCGGGCCCGGCGCGGGCGTACGGCGCTGGCCGCGCTCGCCGCCGCCGTGCCCGACGCCGGCGACGTGCACGTGGTCAACAACGGGGCGGCGGCGCTCGTGCTCGCCGCCACCGCCCTCGCCGCCGGCCGCGAGATCATCGTGAGCCGCGGCGAGATGGTCGAGATCGGCGACGGGTTCCGCCTGCCCGACCTGCTGGAGTCGACCGGGGCGCGGCTGCGCGAGGTGGGCACCACCAACCGCACCACGGTCGGCGACTACGCGCGGGCGGCCGGCCCGGACACCGGCTTCATCCTCAAGGTCCATCCGTCCAACTTCGTCGTCCGCGGCTTCACCAGCGAGGCGTCCGTCGCCCAGCTGAGCGGCCTCGAACCGCCGGTGGTCGCCGACATCGGCTCGGGGCTGCTGCGCCCGGACCCGCTGCTGCCCGGCGAGCCGGACGCCGCCAGTACCCTGCGCGACGGCGCCGGCCTGGTGGTGTGCAGCGGCGACAAGCTGCTCGGCGGGCCGCAGGCGGGCCTGCTGCTGGGCGACGCCACGCTGATCGCCCGCCTGCGCCGGCACCCGCTGGCCCGCGCGTTGCGGGTCGACAAGCTCACCCTGGCCGCGCTGCACGCCACGGTGGCCGGGCCGCCGACGCCGACCCGGGAGGCCCTGCACGCCGACCCGGACGCCCTGCGGGAGCGCACCGAGCGGGTGCGGGCCCGGCTGGCCGCGGCCGGCGTCGAGGTCGCGCTGGCCGACTCGGTCGCGGTGGTCGGCGGCGGCGGGGCGCCCGAGGTCACGCTGCCGTCGTGGGCCCTCGCGCTGCCCGGCGCGTACGCCGAACGCCTGCGCCTGGCCGCCCGGCCGGTCGTCGGGCGGGTGGAGCGGGGGCGGCTGCTGCTCGACCTGCGCTGCGTGCCGCCGGCCGCGGATCCCGCGCTGATCGACGCGGTGCTGGCCGCCGCGGAGTCCTGACATGCACGTGCTGGCCACGGCGGGGCACGTCGACCACGGCAAGTCCACCCTGGTGCGGGCGCTCACCGGGATGGAACCGGACCGCTGGGCCGAGGAGCGCCGCCGCGGGATGACCATCGACCTGGGCTTCGCGTGGACGGCGCTGCCGTCGGGCGAGACCGTGGCCTTCGTGGACGTGCCGGGCCACGAGCGGTTCGTGCCGAACATGCTGGCTGGCGTCGGGCCGGTCCCGGCCGCCATGGTCGTGGTGGCGGCGGACGAGGGTTGGATGCCGCAGTCCGCCGAGCACCTCGCCGCCCTCGCCGCGCTGGATGTGCGGCACGGCCTGCTCGCCGTGACTCGGTGCGACCTGGCCGGCGCCGGCCCGGCCCTGCGGCAGGCCCGGGCCGAGCTGGCCGGCACCCCGCTCCGCGACATCGAGGCGGTCGCGGTCAGCGGCACCACCGGCGCCGGCCTGGACGATCTGCGGGCCGCCCTGGACCGGCTGGTCGCCCGGCTGCCCGCGGCCGATCCGGCGGCGCCGGTGCGGCTCTGGGTCGACCGGGCGTTCACCGTCCGCGGCGCCGGCACGGTGGTGACCGGCACGCTCGGCGCCGGCCGGCTGCGCGCCGGCGACGAGTTGCTGCTCGGCGTGGACCGGGTGCGGGTGCGCGGGCTGCAGACCATGGGCTCGGCCGTCGAGCAGGTCACGGCGGTCGCCCGGGTGGCGGTCAACCTGCGCGGCGTCGGCAAGGACGCGATCGGCCGGGGGAGTGCGCTGCTCACCCCGGGCCGGTTCCGGTTCACCGACCTCATCGACGCGCGGGTGCACGGCGACCCGGCGGCGGGGCTGCCGGCCACCGCGACCCTGCACACCGGGTCGGCCGCCGTGCCGGTGCGGATCCGGCCGCTCGGCGCCGACACGGCCCGGCTGCGCCTGGGCCGCCCGCTGCCGCTGCGGGTCGGCGACCGCGCGCTGCTGCGCGATCCCGGCCGGCACCACGTGGCGGGCGGGGTGACCGTGCTCGACTGCGTGCCGCCGGGGTTGTCCCGCCGGGGCGCGGCCGCCGCCCGGGCGGCGCAGCTGGCCGGGATGGACGGCCGGCCCGACTTCGCCGGCGAGCTGCGGCGGCGCCTGCTGGTCCGCGGCGACGAGCTGGCCGCGATGGGCGTCGTCCCGGCCGGTTCGCCGGTGGCGGGCGACTGGTATGCCGACCCGGAGCACTGGGCCGTCCTCGGCGAGCGGCTCGCGGCCGAGGTGGCGGCGTATCGCGCCGGGCATCCGCTGGAGCCGGGCGCGCCGGTGGAGGCGCTCCGGCACCGGCTCGGCCTGCCCACCCGGCAACTGGTGGAGGCGCTGGTCCGCCCGCCGCTGGCGGTGCGCGGCGGGCGGGTGACGGCGGCGGTGGCGAACGCGCCGGATGCCCTGGTGGGGGTGGTCGAGAAGGCGTTCGACGGGCTCGGCCCGTACGCGGCGCCGGAGGCCGACGACCTGGCGGCGCACGGCCTCGGCCCGCGCGAGGTGGCGGCCGCCGCCCGGCTCGGCCTCCTGGTCCGGCTCGGCCCGGCCGTGGTGGTGCGGGCCGGGGCACCGGAGCGGGCCGCGGCGGTGCTCGCCGGCCTGCCGCAGCCGTTCACGACGAGCGAGGCCCGGCGCGCCCTGGACACCACCCGCCGGGTGGCCCTGCCCCTGCTGGAACTCCTCGACCGCACGGGCCGCACCCGCCGCCTCCCCGACGACCGCCGCACGGTCCCGCCACTGGCGTGAATCCGCCCGCCGGCGACAAGTCCGACGTATAACCGCGTTCCGGCCCGGGTACCGAAAGGGCATGGTTCCGAGGCACCTCAGATGATCTTCGCGGACCGGGACGAGGCCGGCCGGATCCTGGCCGAGGAGGTGGCCCGCGCGATGCCGGCGGGGCCGCAGCCGACGCCGCTCGTGCTCGCGCTGCCGCGCGGCGGGGTCCCGGTCGCCGTGCCGGTCGCCGCGCGGCTCGACGCCGACCTGGACATCGTGCTGGCCCGCAAGATCGGCGCGCCGCACCGGCCGGAGTTCGGCGTGGGCGCGCTCGCCGAGGACGGCCCGCCGGTCTTCGACGCGGACACCCTCGGCCACCTCGGGCTCACCGCGGACGATCTGGCCGCGACCGTCCGCGCGGAGCGCGCCGAACTGGCCCGGCGGGCGCACCGCTACCGGGCCGGCCGGGCGGCTCCGGACGCCGCCGGCCGCACCGTCGTGCTGGTCGACGACGGCCTCGCCACCGGCGTCACCGCCCGCGCCGCGCTGCGCTGGCTGCGCGGCCGCGACCCCGGCCGGCTGATCCTGGCGGTGCCGGTCTGTTCCCGCCCGGCCCGCGCCGCCCTGGCCGGCGACGCCGACACGATCGTCTGCCTCAGCGCGCCCCGCTCGTTCCGCGCGGTCGGCGAGTGGTACACCGACTTCCACCAGCTCACCGACGACGACGTCAGCCGTGCCCTGCGCGGCCCGGCGCATCAGTGAACCGGCCCGGCCGGTCCTCGAGCCAGGCGACGGCGAAGTCGAGGCCCTAGGGTCGGCGGCTCAGGCGCCACCACAGCGACGGGTCGGCCGTGTCCGAGCCGGTGCGCAACTCCACCCGTACGCCCTGGGCCTGGACCGTGCCCACCACGTCGCCGGCGGCGACGTCGGCGGCCGGGGTGGACGTATCGACCTTGACCGCGACCGGCAGGCCCGGCCAGCCGACCACCTTGACCGGTGTGGCCGGGCTGACCTCCGTGGTGGCTCCCCAGGCCGTGGTCACCCGGCCGACCGGGTCGGCGGGCAGCAGCGTGTGCACCTTCACCGTCTGCCGCACCGCGGTCAGCAGCTTGCGCACCACCCGGTTGACCCGCGCCAGCTGCTCGGGGGTGTGGGCGCCGGGCTGGTTGAACACCGCACCGACCACGGTCAGCGTCTTTCCGCCGACGGCCAGCCGCGAGGCGAACACCAGGTTGCCGCCCGCCTCGGTGGTCGAACCCGTCTTGATCCCGAAGATGCCGTGCTCGCCGAGCAGGTCGTTGTAGTTCTTGACCTTGCCGGTGACCGGGATGGTCGCCGACCGCAACGCCACGATCGTGGCGAAGACCGGCATCCGCAGCGCCGCCCGGGCGAGTTTCACCTGGTCGGCGGCGGTGCTCTTGGTGGTCGGCAGGAAACCGCTCGGGTCGCTGTACCGGCTGTCGGTCAGTCCCAGCTCGGTGGCGGCGTCGTTCATCCGCTCGACGAACGCGGCCTCCGACCCGGCGTCCCAGACGGCCAGCATGTGCGCGACGTTGTTGGCCGACGGCAGCAGCAGCGCCTCCAGGGCGTCCCGCTCGGTCATCTTCTGCCCGGCCACGATCGGCACCAGCGACTGGTTGGTCGCGATCCGCGCCCGGTAGTCGGCGACGTCGGCCTGGGTCACCGTGATCGACGGGCCCTCCTGGTCGCCGCTGAGCGGGTGGTTCTTGAGGATCACGTACGCCGTCATCACCTTGGCGACGCTGCCGATCGGCTGGGCCGGGCCGTCGCCGGACCCGCCGATCCGGCCCAGGCCCTCGATCATCAGCTCGGCGGAGCCCGCGGCCGGCCACGGCATCGCGGCCGCCTTGCCGGGGATGCGCATGGTGCTCGCCACCTGCGCGGCCAGGGTGGCCGCCGGCAGGTCGCGGGTGAGCTGCACGGCCGAGCCGGCCCCGAGCAGGCCGACGAACAGCAGGACCAGGACGAGGGTGGCGATCAGCCGGCTGCGGCGCTTGGCCGGCGGGGCCGGCGGCGCGGCCGGCGCTCCGTAGACGCCGCCGGGTTGCCGGGGGCTCGGCACGCGCGCGCTGCCGACAGCTGGTTCCGGCGCCTGCGTCATCGACTCGCTCCCTCCGGCGCCGCGTGCGGGCGCCGCGGACAGTATTGCCGCTCCGCGCCACCCCACCTGTCGGGTGACGGATTGCGTATCGAACCGATGTCGGATAGCTGTGGTACACGCTGGCAGACATCCAGGCTGGAGCACCGGGGAGAATCCTGATGACCACAGCTACGCAGCCGCACATCCGCCCCGCCGCCACCGCCCGCACCGCGCACCTGGTGCTCTGGGCCTTCGTGCTCGCCAACCTGGTGATCGTCGAGTTGATGCTGCTCAACCCGAAGACGCCCGCGCACAATACGCTCACCGAGGTCGGCCGGTTCCTCGGCATGCACCTGGCCTTCGTGATGGCGCTGCAACTGCTGCTGATCGCCCGGCTGCCGTTCCTCGACCGGCGGCTCGGCATGGACAAGCTGACCACCTGGCACCGGTGGACCGGCTTCACCCTGTTCTGGCTGGTCGTGCTGCATCCGACCGTCGTCCTGCTGGGCTACTCCCGGCTCGACAGGATCTCGTTCTTCGCCGAGATTCCCAACCTGGCCAAACAGATACCGGTGCTGCTCGGCATGACCGCCGCCGGCTTGATCGCGATCATCGCCGCCACGTCCGTACGCGCCGTGCGCCGCATCCTGCCCTACGAGGCCTGGCACACCATTCACCTGCTCGTGTATGCCGTGGTCGGGCTCGGGATCATCCATCAGGTGTACGAGGGCAGCGCCTTCAAGAGCAACATCTTCACCCAGGCGTACTGGTGGGCGCTGTGGGCGTTCGCGATCGGCGCCCTGCTCACCGGCCGGCTGCTGGTCCCGGTCGTGCGCAACGCCCGCCACCGGTTCCGGGTCGCCGCCGTGGTCCCCGAGTCCGGCGACGTGGTCTCGGTCTACGTGACCGGCCGGCACCTGGACCGGCTGGACGCCCGGCCCGGCCAGTTCTTCCTGTGGCGCTTCCCCGGCCACAACCCCTGGTGGCAGGTCAACCCGTGGTCGCTGTCCGCCGCCCCGGACGGCCGGTCGCTGCGGCTGACCGCCAAGGGCATCGGCACCACCAGCGCGGGCCTGCGCACCATGCCGGTCGGCACCCGGGTCTTCGCCGAGGGCCCGTACGGCGCGTTCACCGCCGACCAGCGGGTCCGCGAGTCCACCGTGCTCATCGCCGGCGGCATCGGCGTGACCCCGATCCGCTCGCTGCTCGAGGACCCGCGCCTGACCGGCGACATCGTGGTGCTCTACCGGGTGCCCACCCGCGCCGACGCGGTCCTGCTGGGCGAACTGCAGAACCTCGCCGACGTACGCGGGGGGCGCCTGCACGTCCTCACCGGACGCACCGGGCCGGACAACCAGCCGTTCAGCCCGCGGGGCCTGCAGGCGCTCGTGCCGGACATCGCGGCGCGCGACGTCTTCGTCTGCGGCCCGGCCGCGATGACCGACGCCGTGCTGCGCAGCCTGCGCGAACTCGGTGTCCCGGCGCGCCAGCGACACGCCGAGACGTTCCGCCTGGCCAGCTGATCCTGACCGGCGGCGTTGCGCCCGGCGGCTAGGGTGCCGCTGGTGATCATGATGTCGCGCCGCCGGATGCCGCTGGGTGCCCTCTGCGCCGGGCTGGCGCTGCTCGCCGCCGGGTGCAGCGCCACCTCCTCGGGCCGGGACCCCGTCTTCACGGTCCCGCCCGCCTCGTCGTCGTCGTCGGCGCCGCCGGGCGGGTCGGCGCCCGCCGGGGCACCCGCCGGCCTTCCGTCGGGGACGCCGCCGCTCGGCGCACCGTCCGCGCCCGTCGCCGGCGCGCCCCTCGGCCAGCCGGTCGGCTGGCGGCTCAGCGACATCCCCAAGTTCCCGCCGGCGCCCCCGCCGGAACGGATGACCGCCGCGCCCGGCGGCCGGGTCCAGGCCTTGTCGCGCCTGCCGGTCACCAAGCCGGTCGCGTTCCTCACCATCGACGACGGCTACCTCAAGCCGGCCGAGGCGGAGAAGCTGTTCGCCGCGGCCCGGGTCCCGGTCACCCTGTTCCTCACCACCGACGCGATCCGCGACAACGTGGCCTTCTTCAACCGGCTGCGCCCGTACGGCGCGGTGATCGAGGCACACACCATCTCGCACCCCAGCCTGCGCGGCCGCCCCTACGTCTTCCAGAAGCGCCAGGTCTGCGTCTCCGCCGACCGGCTGGGCCAGTGGTACGGCCGCCGCCCGGTGCTGTTCCGGCCGCCGTTCGGCGAGAAGGACGCCACCACCCTGCGGGCCGCCGGCGAATGCGGCATGAAGGCGGTCCTGAACTGGAAGGAGACCGTGCACAAAGGCAAGGTCCGCTACCAGGAAGGGCACCAGGTCCGGGCCGGCGACATCATCCTGATGCACTTCCGGCCGGCCTTCGTGCAGGACTTCATCGCCGCCCTGCAGGCCATCCACCGGGCCGGCCTGACCCCGGCCCTGCTGGAGGACTACCTCCCGGCCTGACCGGCCCCCCGCGCGGACCACGGACCTCCTACCCTGAGGCGGTGATCGATCGACGACCGATGGCGTGGCGACCCGTCGGGCTGGTCGCCGTCGCGGTGACGGCCCTGCTGCTCGCCACCGCCGGCCGCTACGACTATCACCGTGACGAGCTCTACTTCCGGCTGCTCGGCCGGGACCCGCGGTGGGGCTATGTGGACGAGCCGCCGTTCACGCCGCTGCTGACCCGGCTGGCGATCGAGGTCTTCGGCGACCACGTGTGGGCGATCCGCGTCCCGAGCGCCCTGATGATCGGGGCGCTGGCCGTGCTGGCCGCCGCGATCGCGCGCGAGGTGGGCGGGGGCGCGGTCGCGCAGGCCCTGGCCGCGTCCGGTGTGGCCGGCGCGTTCCCGCTGGTGGCCGGCCACCTCGTCACGACCGCGACGCCCGACCTGCTGGTCTGGGCCGGGGTGCTGCTGTTCGTGCTGCGGGCGCTGCTGCGCGAGGCCGGTCGCAACTGGATCGGCGCCGGTGTGCTGGCCGGCCTCGGGCTCTACAACAAACACCTCGTCGTGCTGCTGCTCGGCTGCCTCGCCGCCGGGCTGCTGCTGGCCGGTCCCCGCCGGGTGCTGGCCGGCCGGCAGCTGTGGCTTGCCGTCGCCGTCGCCGCGGTGATCGGGCTGCCCAACCTGCTCTACCAGATCGCCAACGATTTTCCCCAGGCCGCCATGGCACAGGCGATCGCCGAGAACAAGGGCGCCGAGTCGCGGGCGCAGCTGCTGCCGTTCCAGCTGATCCTGCTCGGGTTGTTCCTGGTGCCGGTCTGGGTGGCCGGCCTGGTCACGCTGCTGCGCGACCCGCGGTTGCGGGCCGCGCGGGCGGTCGCGGTCGCGTACCCGGTCATGCTCGTGCTCGTGCTGGTGATCGCCGGCCAGCCGTACTATCCGATGGGTCTGGTCCTCACCCTGTTCGCCGTGGGGGCGGTGCCGGTGGAGCGGTGGCTGGCCGGCCGTCGCGGCCGGCGGTGGCTGCTCGGCGCGGCGGTGGCGGCCAACGTGGCCGTGTCGGTGGTCTTCGCCCTGCCCGTGCTGCCGGCCGACCGGGCCGGCCCGATCGCCGCGGTCAACTCCACCGTCGCGGATCAGATCGGCTGGCCCGAGTACGCCCGGCAGGTGTCCGACGTGTACGCGGCGCTGCCCCCGGCCGACCGGGCCCGGGCGGTGATCGTGACCGGCAACTACGGCGAGGCCGGCGCGCTCGACCGGCACGGCCTGCCGGACGTCTACAGCGGCCACAACGAGCTGCACCGCTACGGCCCACCGCCGGACTCGCGGACCGTTCTCGTGCTGGTCTCGCAGGCGCCGCCGGAGCGGATCGCGGCGACCTTCGGCGCGTGCCGGCCGCAGACCCGGCTGCGCAACGACGCGGGCGTCGAGAACGAGGAGCTGGCCGCCACCGTCTACGTCTGCCGGGACCTGCCCCGGCCGTGGCGGGAACTCTGGCCGGAGCTGCGGCACTTCGATTGACCGGCACCGGCCCGCCCGGGACGATCGGAGGATGCTCATCACCTTCGCGCGGGTCGAGGGCGGCTCGACGGTGGCGACGATCCGCCGCCGCGACGGCGTCGTGCTGGAGTTGCCCGGCTACGACAAGAAATACCGGGTGCCGCACGACCTGGCGCACGCGGTGACCGAGCGCGAACTCGGCATGGCGGCCGGGGTCTTCGGGTCGATCGCCGGCGGCGGGGTGTTCTCGAACATGCGGGTGCTGGTCGGCCGCGAGCGCCACGACGCCGCCGACCGCAGCTCCCGGCTGCTCGCGGCCAACAAGTCCGAGCTGGGTGTCGCCGAGGTCCTCGCCGGGGTGGTGCACGACGCGGTGGAGGACGGCCGGGCGGCGACCGCCCTGGCCGACGCCCGCCGGGTGTGGGGTGTCCTGCGCGCCGAGCCGTTCCCGTGGAGCGAGAGCCAGCTGGCCGCCGCGATCGAGCAGCTCACCCGGCTGGCCGCCGACTACGAGCGGGACGGCCTGGTCCACCTCGACTGGCCGGACCGGCTGACCAGCCCCGTCCCGGAACGCCGCCGGGGCCGGCGCGGCCGGGTCTAGCGGT
>Ga0070668_100000386_pt1 | contig 29165 bp, 27 predicted proteins | sample KBSS43metaG_FD_64661 | JGI IMG/M metagenome (GOLD analysis project Ga0070668, IMG submission 64661) | Switchgrass rhizosphere microbial communities from Kellogg Biological Station, Michigan, USA - KBS S4-3 metaG | ecosystem: Host-associated > Plants > Roots > Rhizosphere > Soil ...
CGCGGCGGGTGGGCCTGCGGGTCACCTTCGACGGCCCGGCGCTGACCTTCGCGTACACGCTGGACCCGGACGGCGGCACCGGGTGGCGCGAGATCGGCCCGGCCTTCGACGCGACCACCCTCTCCGACGAGTACGCGGCGCGGGTGGTCGACGGCGAGCCCGAGGCGTGGGGCTTCACCGGTGCGTTCGTCGGGCTCTGGGCGCAGGACCTGGGCGCCGAGGGCGGTTACGCCGACTTCGACCGGGCCACCTACCGGGCCTGGTGAGTGCCAGAAAGCGGGCGGAGGGCTCCCGGCGGGAGCGTCCGGGTCCTACAGTCGACGCATGGAGCTGCACTGGTGGTCGATCGAGGTCCTGGACGGGCCCGGCGGCTCCGCGCGCGCCTGGCGCGAGTCGCTCGGCAGCGCGCTCACCGAGGCCGCGATCACCCACGGGGCCTATGAGTGGGAGTGGCACGTCCACCACTGGGGCGTCCTCTTCGAGATCGCCTTCGCCACCGACGACCGGTGGGCGAGCTTCCGCCGCCTGCCGCTGGTGGTCGCGGCGCTCGACGCCGTCCCCGACCCGATGCGCGGCCTGTTCGTCTATCCCGGCCGCGGCGGCAGCGCGAGTTCACGCCAGCCGCGCCGCCCCCGCCCGATCGCCGGCGCCGGCGCGGCGCCGCTGCCGCGCACCGAGGACACCCGCCCGATCGTCCTCGGCGGCGGCCGGCCACCGTCCGAGATGGACGATGGTCTTGCCCGGCTGCACCGGGTGGCATAGAAACGTCGGCATGACAGATCCGGCGGTGGACGACTTCACGGACCTGCAACCCGACGTGCCGCATGCGGCGCGCATGTGGAACTACTGGATGGGCGGCAAGGACAACTTCGCCGCCGATCGGGCCGCCGGCGACGCGGTGGCCCAGGTCTATCCCGAGATCGTGGTGATGGCCCAGCAGTCCCGGCAGTTCCTCATCCGGGTGGTGCGCCACCTGGCCACCGAGGCTGGCATCACCCAGTTCCTCGACATCGGCACCGGCCTGCCCACCATGCAGAACACGCACGAGGTCGCGCGGGCCGGCACGACCGCGGCCCGGACCGTCTACGTCGACAACGACCCGATGGTGCTCGCCCATGCCCGCGCCCTGCTGGCCGGCGGCACCGACGAGGGCGTGACGACGTATGTGCATGCCGACTACCACGACCCCGAGACGATCCTCGCCGAGGCCGGCAAGTCGCTCGACTTCACCGAGCCGGTCGCCGTGATGTTCATGGGCGTGCTGGGCTACGAGCCCGACCTGGCCGTGGTGCGTTCGATCGTGGGCCGGGTGCTGGCCGCGACCGCGCCCGGCAGCCACCTGGTGCTCTGGGACGGCACCAACACCTCCGCGGCGGTGGTCGAGGGCGCCGAAAAGCTCGCCGACAGCGGCGGCGTGCCGTACATCCTGCGCAGCCCCGAGGAACTGGCCAGCTGCTTCGGCGGGCTCACGCTGATCGAGCCCGGCCTGGTGCAGATCAGCCGGTGGCGGCCCGGCGCCGGCGAGGTCGTGCCGATCGAGGCCTACGGCGCGGTCGCCGTCAAGCCCTGACCTGCGCTGGACGACACTGCCGCTGCGGCCGATGGCACCCCGGCCGATCATGAGTATGCTGGCGCCAAAGATCTCGGAATCCACAGAGGATCTCCGTACGACCCGGAAGGGCGCTCTCGTGACTGAGGAGCCGGCCGCCAACGACGGCGCGCAGAAGCTGGACACCAACGTTCCCCAGACCGCCCGGATCTGGAACTACCTGCTGGGCGGCAAGGACAACTTCGCCGCCGACCGGGCGGTCGGCGACCAGATCATCGAGAACGTCCCGCACCTGGCCGAGTATGCCCGGCTCTCCCGGAAATACCTGGCCAGGGCGGTGCGCTACCTCGCCGAGGAGGCCGGCATCCGCCAGTTCCTCGACATCGGCACCGGCCTGCCCACCGCGGACAACACGCACGAGGTGGCGCAGCGGTACGCCCCCGCCGCAAAGATCGTCTACGTGGACAACGACCCGCTGGTCCTGGCGTACGCGCAGGCGCTGCTCACCAGCAGCCCCGAGGGCGCCACCGACTACGTGGACGCGGACCTGTACGACCCGGCGACCATCCTGCAGGAGGCGGGCAAGACGCTCGACTTCGACCAGCCGGTGGCGCTCATGCTGATGGGCGTTCTCGGTCACGTCGAGAGCGACGAGCAGGCCAAGTCGATCATCCACCAGCTCATCGACCGGCTGCCCTCGGGCAGTTACTTCGCGATGTACGACGGTGCCGACACCGAGCCCTCCGTGGTCGAGGCCGCCCGGATCTGGAACCTCTCCGCCGAGCCGAAATACCACCTGCGCAGCCCGGAGCGGATCGAGGCGTTCTTCGACGGCCTGGAGCTGGTCGAGCCGGGCGTGGTGTCGGTGACCCGGTGGCGGCCGGACGCCGAGGCGGCGGCCCAGCCGGTCATCGCGCAGTACTGCGCGGTCGGCCGCAAACCCTGACGTTCTCCGACAGTAATCTTCTAGGTGTGATGGACAGGTCTGCGTGATCGCGCGACAGGACAGCGGTGGGTCGACCGTGCGCCGGCTTCAGCTCGGCGCTCAGTTGCGTGCCCTCCGCCTGGCCAAGGGCGTGTCCCGGGAGGACGCCGGCTACCGCATCCGGGCGTCCGAATCCAAGATCAGCCGGATGGAGCTGGGCCGGGTCAGCTTCAAGGAGCGGGACATCACCGACCTGCTGGTGATGTATGGAGTGGAGGATCCGGCCGAGCACGAACGGCTGCTGGCGCTCACCAAACAGGCCAACTCGCCCAGTTGGTGGCACACCTACGGCGAGGTGCTGGACAACTGGTTCCAGCAATACCTCGACCTGGAACAGGCGGCGGAGCTGATCCGCACGTACGAGGTCCAGTTCGTACCCGGCCTGCTGCAGACCGACGCGTACGCCCGGGCAGTGATCAAGCTGGGGCACAACACCGCGAGCCGTAGCGAGATCGACCGGCGCACCAAGTTGCGGATGGCGCGCAAGGAGCTGCTCGACGGTCCGCAGGCGCCGCGGCTGTGGGCGGTCCTCGACGAGGGGGTGCTGCGCCGGCTGATCGGCGGCCGGGGCGTGCTGCGCGAGCAGGTCGAGTCGCTGCTGCAGGCCTGCGACCACCCGAACATCCGGCTCCAGGTGATGCCGTTCGCCTCGGGCGGGCACGCGGCCGCCGGGGGTGCGTTCAGCATCCTGCGGTTCCCGCACGTCGAGCTCTCCGACGTGGTCTACATCGAGCACCTGACCAGCGCCATCTACCTCGACAAGCAGGACGACGTCGACCACTACGCGGCCGCCATCGGCCGGTTGTTCATCGAGGCCGAGGCGCCGGCCCGCACCCCCGAGATCCTGCGCGGCATCCTGGCCGACCTGGACGCGATGGAGGACGAGAAGCCCGACTGAGGTGTCGTCGCGGGGCGCGGCGTGCGGGGCGGTGATCGCCCGGCGCGCCGCGTCCTGCTTTGCGGGCCGTACTATCTTTACGAACGGTCGGTCGTTTTGTAGGGTGGTGGCATGACGCAGGATGGCCGGCTCGTTCGCGGGCAACGCACCCGTACTGCGGTGCTCGACCAGGCGTTGCTGCTGACCACGGTGGCCGGCCTCGACGGGCTGTCGCTGAGCCAGGTGGCCGACGCGCTCGGGGTGAGCAAGTCCGGCCTGTTCGCGCACTGGCGATCCAAGGAGGCGCTGCAACTCGCGGTGATCGACCATGCCCGGGCGCAGTGGACCAGCATGGTCATCCGGCCGGCGATGGAGGAGCCGCGCGGCGTCCGCCGGCTGTGGGCGGTGCACGAGCACCGGCTGCGGTTCTACGAGGCCGAGGTGCTGCCCGGCGGCTGCTTCTTCGCCAACGCCCACTTCGAGTACAACGCGCGCCCCGGCGTGATCCGCGACCGGCTGGCCGCCGAGCTGACCGACTGGATGACCTTCCTGACCGGCCTGGCCGCCGACGCCGTGACCGTGGGCGACCTGCGGCCCGACGCCGACCCGCAAGGCATCGCCTACGAGGCCGAGTCGCTGGGGGTGTGCGCCGTGATGCAGGCGCCCGTCCTCGGCCCCGGCGTGACCTACCGGCACGCCCGCCGGGCGCTGCTCGGCCACCTGCGCGCCCTCGCCACCGACCCGACGACCCTCCCGGAGCCGACATGACCACCGTTGCCGAACACCCCGTCGTCCCGTACGGGGATGTCGTACGCCTGCCCGTCCACTTCGACGACCTGGACGCCATGGGTGTCCTGCACAACTCTCGCTACGCGGTGCTGGTGGAGCGGGCCGTCGTGCTGTGGTGGACCGAGCGCGGCGTCTCGTTCTCCGGCGGACGGCCGACCACGCCCGACGCGTTCAACGTGGTCCGGGAGTATGCGATCACCTTCCACCGGCCGGTGCGTGGCACCGGCGACATCGACGTGCATTTCTGGGTGGAGCGGCTCGGCACGACCAGCGCCGAGTATCACTTCCGGGTGACCTCCACCGACGGCGCGACGGTGTTCGCGGAGGGCCGCCGGGTCAACGTCCGGCTCGACCCGGCGACCATGCGGCCGGTCCCGTGGACCGAGCACGGGCGGGGGATCGCCGAGGCGCTCGTCCGCGGCTGACGGCGCGCGAGGGATCGCGTTCAGGCCGGCTGACGGCTGGGGCGGTCCCGCGTTCAGCCGGTTGTCGGCTGGGGGGAGGGCGGCAGGGGGCGCATGAAGGTGCGGTCGTAGCGGAGCACGCAGCCGCTCTCGTCGCGGATGCGGTCGGCCGCGATGAACTCCGGGTCGACGCCGAAGTGGGCGCGGTACTCCTCGTACACCGCGAGGCTCGGGAAGCTGAACAGCGCCAGCGCCCGGTCGCTGGCGCCCTCGGCGGGCAGGAAATAGCCGTGATGGGTGCCGCCGTGCCGGGCCACCAGGTCCATCCAGCGGTGCGCGAAACGCTCGAACGCCTCGATCTTGCCGGGATCAATCACGTAGTCCACGACACAGGTGATCATTCCGGCACGTTACGACGGACGGCGGCGCAGCACCAGCGTGACGAAGCCCAGCACCGCCCGGTGGCCGCGCAACCACCGGTCCCGCCGTTCGCGGGCCTGGGCGAGCGCGGCCGCGGCATCCGGATGGCCGGGATTGTCCAGTGCCCACTCGGTGAGCGAACCGGTCCGCGACCACTCGTAGTCGTCCGCCTCGGCGGGGTCACTGACGTGGGCGTACACCGGTGTCCACCCGGCCCGTTCGGCGGTGTCGACCACGCCGGCCAGATCGCTGTAGTCGGCCGGCTTCGCGTCCAGCGCGGCGAGCGCCGCCGGGGTCGGCGGCGCCTGCCAGAAGCGCTCGCCGACCAGCAGCACGCCGTCCGGGCCGACGTGCCGGCCGGCCATCTCCAGCGTCGCGGCCAGCCCGCCGAACGCATGCGCCGCCCCGACGCAGAACACCAGGTCGTAGCCGCCGTCCGGCACGTAGGTGCGTGCGTCGCGTTGGTGCAGGGACAGCCGCTCCTCGAGGCCGCGGGAGGTCGCGGTGTCCAAGGCACGGTCCAGCGCGTACGGGTTGAGGTCGATGCCGTCCGCGTGGCCGTCGGGACAGTGGGCGAGGGCCTGCAGCGCCCACCCGCCCGCCCCGCAGCCGAGATCGAGGATGCGGGCGGCGGGCCGGCGGTCGGCCCGGCGCAGGAGCCGGTTGACGGTGACCCCGGAGACGGGGGCGGCGATCGGGTGGTGGGCGTGCGCGATGCTGCTGAGCCGTTGACGATCCACCGGCCCAGTCAACACCAGGGCCGGCATCGCCGGGTCCGGGGTTGCCTTCCACGCTGAGTGGTGGCCGGATGTCGTTGCGTTGCACGCCTCGGCGGGATCCGGGCAACGGCCCGACGGGCGGCGTTGTGTTTCACGCCTCGTGGCCGGGCCGCCGGTGTGGCCGGCCGTGCGCGGCTTGAAGGGCGCTGAGCAGCGGCGGAGCGGTGGCCGCTGTCCGGTGAGCCGGTGCCGCCCGGGTGGTGACGGTTGAGTGGCCGAAAAGGTTGCATCAAAGATCGACAACTTTTTCACGTGTTCGATACGTCAAGTTTGACGTGAGAATCGGCGTACGGATGACGGCACTGGCGGCGGTTGTGCTCGGCACGGCGGCAGGCTGCGGTACGGCCGCCGGCACGATGCTCCCGTCGGCACCTTCGACCCCGTCCCCGGCCGCCAGTTCGGTACCGCCGTCCCGTCCCGCGAAGCCCCCGGCCGCCGCCCGGATCACCTATCCCGAGGCCGGCGGCGGAGACTGGGCGATCGCCCCCGCCCAGACCACCCCGGCGGCCGGTCAGGGCGGGCGGCGGATGCGCTACCGGGTCGCGGTCGAGCGCGACATCCGCGGCCTGCCGGTGACCGCCTTCGCCAGCACGGTGACCGCGACGCTGGCCGACCCGCGCGGCTGGACCGCCGGCGGCCGGTGGCGGCTGCTCCGGGTGGGGCCGGGCGACCCGTACGACTTCACGATCTATCTCGCCACCCCGGACACCCGCGACGAGCTCTGCGCCGGCGGACGGGACGGCTACACCTCCTGCCGCAACGGCGCCAGCGTGGTGCTGAACGTCGCCCGCTGGGTCAAGGGCGTGCCCGACTACGGCGCCGGCCTCGCCACCTACCGGCAGTACATGGTCAACCACGAGGTCGGGCACCGGCTCGGGAACGGGCACGAACGCTGCCCCGGGCCGGGCAAGCCGGCGCCCGTGATGCAGCAGCAGACCCTGGGCCTGCACGGGTGCGCGGGCAACCCGTGGCCGTACGTGGACGGCGAGCGGTACGCCGGCCGGTCGGGCACCTACGACGATCCGACCCCGCCGCGGGACCGAGGCAGCCGCTGACCGCACGCCCGGCCCGGCCGGCCGGACGCCTCCTGACCGCCCGGCCCGCGGCCGGACGCCTCCTGACCGGCCGTCGCCCGGCCAACGGCCGGGCGACCGTTGACCGGGGTGGTCCGGCCCGCCAGCCGGACGCTCCTGGTCGGGCGGCCCGGCCCGCCAGCCGGGCCGCCCGATTGTCAGGCCGTCGTGCACACCGTGCCGTTGAGCCGGAAGACTCCCGGCGGCACGTTCGGCCCGCTGTACGCGCCCACGAAACCGGCGTTCGCCGTTCCGCCGGCGGCGAGGGTGCCGTCGCTGGTCACCCGCACGTCCCGGCCGGTCTGGGTCCAGCTCGCGTTCCAGCCGTTGCTCACGCTCTGCCAGCCGGTCGGCCAGGTGAAGGTCAGCGTCCACCCGGTCAGCGGGCCGGCGCCGTTGTTGGTGACGTCCACCGAGCCGACGTAGCCGCTGCCCCAGTCGGTGCCGCTGGTCAGCCGCACGGTGCAGCCGGCGGTGGCCGGGGTGGTGGTGGCGAAGGTCAGCGGGGGAGAGGACCAGGACAGCCTGCCCGCGGCGTCCCGGGCCAGCACGTTCACGGTGTAGCGGCGGCCCGGTTCGAGGTTGTGCACGGTGAACGACGTACCCGTGGTCTCGCCGAGTTGCTCGCTGATCGCGCCGTGCTGCCGGTGGATCTCGTACTTCTCCGGTTTCCCGGCCGCCGCCGGCCACGAGATCGTCGCGGTGCGGTCGGTGACCTCGCCGGCCGTCGGGCGGCCGGGCGCGGCGGGCACCTGCGCGGCCTCCGCCGGGTGCAGGGTGAGCAGGGTCAGTGAGTACGGCGGGAGGGTCTGGCTGGTCGCCGTGCCGGTGGCGCCGGATTCCAGGCCCGCACCCCCGTTCCGGTACGAGGTGACGGCCGGCGCACCCGCCGCGGGCGCGTATCCGCGGTAGTCCAGGGCGACCTCGTGGGCCGCGTCAGGGTCCTGGTTGAGCAGCAGGACGGCCAGGTCGCCGTTGGCGCGCCGGGTGGCGTGCGCGACCACCCGCGGATGGTCGGTGGCGGCGCGGACGAACTGGTCGCCGGGCCGGGCGAACGAGCTCATCAGGCGCAGCGCGTGGTACGGCGCGAACGGCGTGTTCAGCGGCGGCTCGCAGACCGTCCCGTCGGCCGTGCAGCTGCCGCTGGACAGCAGCCCGAAGTCGCCGTAGTCGGTCTGCCCGGCCACCGTGGAGACCGTGCCGATGCCGTTGTGGACGTTCCACCAGTGCACGGTGAAGACGCCGCCGGCCAGCAGGCGGCTGTACGCGTCGGCCAGGAACAGTGCGCCCGGCTGCGTGGTGGGCCCGACGCCGACGTTCGTCTCGGTCAGGCTGATCCGCAGGCGGGCGGCGTTCTCCCCGGCGTACGTGTCGATCTGTCGCCGGAGCAGGAAGAGCGCGTCGTCGACGTGTTCGGTGCGGCTCAACGCCTCGGCCGCCGTGCCGCCGCCCGGATACCAGTGCACGTCGACGAAGTCGATGTGCGGGCCGGCGAGGCTGAGCACCGTCCGGTTCCAGGTGCCCGCGTCGCCGGTGCCGACGATCCCGTCCGGCCAGTTGCCCGGCATGGTCAGCACCGCGCCGACCTGGATGTCCGGGTCGACCGCCTTCATCGCCGTGGCGTAGGCGATCACCTCGTTCGCGTACTGGGTGGGGCTCTTGTCGGCGTGGTCGTCGGCCTCCCAGGAGGATCCGTAGTGGCCGTTGCCGTAGTTCTCGTTGCCGATCGTCCAGTACGTGGCGTCGTACCCCTTGGTGACGTTGGCGTACCGCACCCAGTCGGCCGCCTCCTGGGCGCTGCCGGTCCCGTAGTTCGCGATGATCATCGGATCGGCGCCGATGCGGTGCGCGGCGGCCATGAAGGTGTCGAAGTCGGTGCCGGGCGCGACGTACCCGCCCGGGGCGGTGTGGTCGCGCCAGTGGTAGATGTCGCCGTAGGAGCCGCCCGGGTAGCGCAGCATCCGCACCCCGGCGTCCTGGAGCAGGTCGCCGACCGCGGGGGTGCCGAGCTGCGGGTCCCAGATGGCGTGGTTGACGCCGAGCGCGGTGCCGGGCACGGTGGCGAGTCCGGCCCGGGCGTTGACGATGACGGTGACGGGGGCGGGGGCGGCCCCCTGGGCGGCGGCGGGCGCGGTGGCGGTGGCGGCGGCCAGGACGGTGCCGGTGGCCAGCCCGCGGAGGATCGAGTTCCGCATGCTTCTCCCTGCTGAGGGACGTGGTGGGAGCGCTCCCAGTTTGCGTACGGGAGAGACGGCTGTCAATCCGTTGGGCGGTCAGCCGCCGTCCGTGGCCAGCCGGTAGCCCGCGCCGCGGACCGTCTCGATCGCCTGCCGGCCGAACGGGTGGTCGATCTTCTTGCGCAGGTACGCGATGTACACCTCGACGATGTTCGGGTCGCCGGCGAAGTGTGCGTCCCACACGTTCTCGATGATCGCGGTCTTGGTGACCGCCTGCCCCCGGTTGCGCAGCAGGAACTCCAGCAGGGCGAACTCGCGCGGGGTGACCGGGATGGGGATGCCGCCGCGGGCGACGCGGCGCCCGGCCGGGTCGAGCGTCAGATCCCCGGCGCCGAGCACGGCCGGCCGTTCGGGCGCGCCGCGCCGGACCAGCGCCCGCAGGTGCGCGATCAGCACCACAAAGGAGAACGGCTTGACCAGGTAGTCGTCGGCGCCCAGATCGAGCGCGTCGGCGTGGTCGTGCTCGCCGTCCTTCGCGGTCAGCATCAGCACCGGCGTCCAGATCCCCTGCTCGCGCAGCCGCCGGCACACCTCGTAGCCGCTCAGCAGGGGCAGCATAATGTCCAGGACGATGACGTCGTAGGCGCCGTACGGGGCCTCGGTCGCGGCCCACAGCCCGTCGACGCCGTCGTGCGCCAGGTCGACGGTGAAGCCCACCCGGCCCAGCCCGTCGCGGACGGTCTCGGCCAGGCCCACCTCGTCCTCGACCACCAGCACCCGCATGCACCCTCCTGATCTTCGCGGGCCACCCTACTGTCGGCCGCCGGTCCCGCCGGTGATCAGGTCCTACCATGCTCGCCATGCGATCACTCCCGCTGCGGCGGCGCCTCGGCGTACGGATGCGCTCCGCGCTCGCCGCCGGCGCCGTCGTCGCGGTCGCCTCGCTGCTCGCCGGCGGCGTGCTGCTGGTCACCGCCCGCGGCATCCTGCTCGACAACGTGGCCACCGCCGCGACCGACCGCACCGAACAGGTGGTGGCCGCGCTCGGTGCCGGCCCGGCCGCGCTCGCCGCCGCGCTGCGCCCCGCCCGGCCCGGCCACGCCGAGGTGCAGGTGCTCGACCCGGCCGGCCGGGTGACCGGAGCGTCGTACGAGCTGGCCGGCGCCGCGCCGATCGCCCCGCTGCGCCCGGCCGCGGGGGCGCGGGCCTGGGACACCCGGCACCTGCCGATCGGCCGGGAACCGCCGTTCCGGATCCTGGTCACCGGGGTCACCACACCGGACGGCACGGCTACGGTGCTGGTCGCCGAGTCGATGGAGACCGTGGCCGACGCCACCGAGGCGCTCATCGCCGCCCTGCTGGTCGGGATGCCGCTGCTGGCCGCGGTCGTCGGCGTCGCGACGTTCCTGTTCGTCGGCCGCACCCTGCGCCCGGTCGAGGCGATGCGGCGCCGGGCGGCCACGATCACCGCGACCAACCTGGACGCCCGGCTGCCGGTCACCCCGGCCGACGACGAGATCGCCGCGCTGGCCTCGACGATGAACACGATGCTCGACCGCATCGAGGCGGCCTCCGCGGCCCAGCGGCGGTTCGTCGCGAACGCCAGTCACGAGCTGCGCAGCCCGCTCGCGACCATCCACGCGAACGCCGACCTGCTGGCCGCCGCCGGGCAGGACGACGGCCCGGTGCGGCGCATCCACCGGGAGAGCACGCGGATGGCGCGGCTCGTCGACGACCTGCTGCTGCTGGCCCGGGCCGACGATCAGGGCCTGCGGTCCCGCCGCGACGACGTCGACCTCGACGACCTGGTGTTCGCCGAGCGGGAGCGGGTCGGCGTCGAGCATCCCGGCCTGAGCGTCGCCGGCGGCGTCGAGCCGGTCCGCGTCGTGGGCGACCCGGACCAGCTGCATCGCGCGCTGCGCAACCTGGTGGACAACGCGGTCCGGCATGCCCGGCGGGCGGTCACCATCAGCCTGGCCGCCGGCGACGGGTACGGCGAGGTGGTGATCGGCAACGACGGTCCGTCGATCGCGGCGCACGACCGGGAACGAATCTTCGACCGGTTCGTGCGCCTCGACGACAGCCGCTCCCGCCGGGCCGGCGGCGCAGGCCTGGGCCTGCCGATCGCCCGCGACCTCGTCGCCGCCCACGACGGCACGCTCACGGTCGACGACCTCGCCGACGGGGCCGCGTTGCGGATCAGGCTGCCCACCGACGACCGATGACAGGGCAGGCCCGATGATGGGCAGATGCCGACACCCCCGCACAGCGCCCGCCACGCCGTCGTCATCGGTGGCAGCCTCGCCGGACTCTGCGCCGCCCGCGTCCTCGCCGACCACGTCGAGGCCGTCACGGTCGTCGACCGGGACGACTTTCCCGCCGAGCCGGCCGTACGCAAGGGGCAGCCCCAGGCGCACCACCTGCACGTGTTGATCCCGGCCGGTCAGCAGACGCTGGACCGGCTGTTCCCCGGGCTGATGGACGAGCTGCACGAGCACGGCGCGGTGCCGGTCGCGGCGCCGACGGAGGTCCTCTACCTCAGCCCCACCGGCTGGCGGGACCGGTTCCCCGCCACTCACCGGCTGGTCGGTGCGAGCCGGGAACTGATCGACTGGGCGGTGCGCCGCAGGCTGGCCGAGGACGGGCGGGTGCGCTTCCGTACCGGGCACGAGGTCGTCGGGTTGGTGCCCGCCGACGGGGCGGAGGCGATCGGGGGCGTGCTGCTGCACGGCCCGTCCGCCTCGCGGTTGGCGGCCGACCTGGTGGTCGACGGGAGCGGGCGCGCCTCGCGTGCCGCGGACTGGCTTGAGCAACTCGGCTACGGGCGGCCCGCGGAGAGCCGCGTCGAGTCCGGTCTCGCGTACGCCAGCCGCCGCTACACCCTGCCGGAAGGGGCGACCGGCGGGTGGAAGCACATCCTGCTGATGCCCAAGGCCCCGGACGTCCGGCGCGGCGGGGTGCTCTATCCCATCGAGAACGGCAGGTGGATGGTCACGCTCGGCGGGCTCGGCGGCGACGTCCCGCCCACCGACGAGGAAGGCTTCCTGGAGTTCGCGCGTAACCTGCGCAGCCCGGCGCTGTACGAAGCGATCAAGAAAGGCACCCCGGATTCCCCGATCCATGGCTACCGGCGCACCGCGAACCACCGCCGGCACTACGAGACCATGCCGCGCTGGCCGGAAGGCTTCCTGGTGACCGGCGACGCGGCCTGCACCTTCAATCCCGTGTACGGCCAAGGGATGACGGTCGCCGCCCAGGCCGCGGACGTGCTCGACAAGCAGCTGCGAGCCCAGCCGGGCACCCTGGGCCGCGCCGCCCAGGCGGCCGTCGCACGGTGCAGCGAGGCGCCCTGGCAGATCGCCACCGGGGCGGACCTGCGATACCCGACCACGGTGGGCCCGCGGCCCGGGCGGGCCGCCCGGCTGGGCAACTGGTACCTCGATCGCACGTCGGACGTGGCCAACCGCGACGGGTACGTGGCCCGGGTGCTCGCCGACGTGCTGTATCTGCTCGCCCCGCCGACGGCGTTGTTCCGTCCCGGCGTGGCCGTGCGCGTGTTGCGGGGCAGGCGCGGCGCGGCCTTGGCGGCACCGCCGGCACCGGCTCTCTCTTGACCCTGGACGGGGGACCGGGTCAGTGCCGGCGGTCACCCTGCTCTTCGTCGAGCACGACAACGGCCTCCACCTCGCACGGACGCGCCTCGAGCGGTGATCAGAGCGCGTTGAGCCGGTTGCTGGGCCTGATGGATGGGACCCGTACCCGCGACGAGATCGTCACGACCCTGGTCGCCGAGTCGCCCGGGATGACCACCGAGGAGGCAGCCGAGGCGTTGCAGGGCATCATCGACGCGGGTTTCGTGGAGGACGCCGCCCGGGCACCGCCGCCGAGTCTGAGCCCCGCCGAGCTGGAGCGCTATGACCGCGCGTTCAACTACTTCGCATGGATCGATCTGACGCCGCGAACGTCCCGCTATGACCTCCAAGCCAGGCTGAAGTCCTCCACGGCGGTCATTCTCGGTTTAGGGGATACCGGATCGGCAGTCGCCTCGTCGCTGGTGGCGGGCATGGCGGTACTGATGGAGGGCCGGGACCTGTTCGTGCTCTGCGCCGACCAGCCGCTGGAGACGCGGGGTGTCAGATTCCGGAGTCGTGTGCACGGATGTCTGCTCCGCGGCTGCCGGGCTCCAGCCAGTCGACGGCAAAGCCAGACGGGCGGTCGAGTGTGCCCCAATGGCGGGCGGTCTGCTCGTCGGCGGGCAGGTACGTCTCGACCGCGATCTCGTCGAGTGCGACGTCGAAGGCAGTTCCGAACGTCGTGATCGTGTTGATGAAGCACAGGTCGACCTCCGGGTGCCGGATCCGGACCGTCAGGGCGATGTCGGCCGGGTCCGGCGTCGGGGTGTCGCCGTTCGGCCCGTACGCCAGCAGCTCGTCGTGGAGCGAAGCCAGTTCCGGGTCACCGCTGTTGCTCGCCTGCCGCCCCAGCCGGGGCAGCAGGTGCGCACGCACCTCCAACAGGTTGCGGATCCGGCGGGCCAGACCACGCGGGTGCAGCCCGAGCCGCATCATGTTGACCGGAGGTCGCAGCAGGCCGGGGTCGACACCGTCGAGGAGAACGGCGAGGGCGGAGTTGGCCAGCAGGATGTTCCACCGACGGTCCACGGCCACCGCGGGATAGGGCTCGTGGGCCTTCAGGATCCGCTCGAGCGCGTCACGCACCCGACCGAACTCAGGGTCCTGCAGCGGTGAGTGCCGAAACACCGGAGCGTGTCCCGCCGCGACGAGCAGGCGGTTGCGTTCCCGCAACGGCACGTTCAGGTGGTCCGCGAGCCGCAGCACCATGACGCTGCTGGGCATCGTACGGCCGGTCTCGACGAAGCTGACGTGCCGAGCGGAGACCTCGGCCTGGATGGCCAGGTCGAGCTGGCTGAGCTTGCGCAGCCGCCGCCAGTGGCGCAGCAGATCGCCGAAGGTCTCCGGAACGGGCATGCCCAATTGTCGCGACGACGGGGTCGGCCGGACCATTACATGCGATGTAATCGACACCGCGCCGCCCGGGCTGCGACGGTTGGCGCATGGCCGACACGACGATTGCAGATCGCAACAAGGAACTCGCGATGCGCGGCTTCGCCGAGTTCGCCGCGGGCAACATCGAGGTGCTCCGCACACTGCTGCGGGAGGATTTCGTCGAACACAGCCCCGGCAACCCGTCGGGACGCGACGCGTTCATTGAGTTCATCGCCACGGCGCCGGTCGCCGGGGCCGAACTGAACCTCCAGCGGGTCATCGCCGACGACGAGTACGTTGTGATGCACTATCGCATGGTCACGCCGGAAGACGAGCGTGGCGTCGCGGTCGTCGACATCTGGCGGTTCGTCGATGGCCGGATCGCCGAACACTGGGACGTGCTGCAGCCGCTCCCGGAGGCGTCCGAGACGCCGAACGGAATGCTCTGACCGCGCCGGTTCGCGCGCCCCACCGGCGCAACGGTTGCGCGGCCCCGGGCCTCCGGAGCAGCTACGGCGGCCTGCCCGAACGAGACGGCAGGCCGCTCAGATCCTGATCGCGCGGACCTGGCCACCAGGTCGGTGTGGTCCACCGTGTGGGTCGCACCGAGCGCGGTGACGAATGCGGCCTCCGGGCCGGGCCTGGCGGTGGCGATGACGATGGCGCGGCGGGCGGCGGCCAATGGACTATGACCTGACCGAACGAGCCGCCGCCGCACCGCCAGGGCACTGAGCGGTACATCCCGAACAGACTGGCTAACGAGCGGTCAGACCCGTTGTGGCGTCGTGCTGGACTCGCGCCGAGCGCTGAAGGTAATCCAGAATCACCGCCAACTCATCGTCGGTGTAGGTCGCGTAGAGAGCGTCGAGGCCGGCCACGAAGTCGACGAACAGGGCACCGAAGCTCGCCACGTGCTCCTGGTTGATCTCGACAAGCACCCGCCGCCCGTCGTCACCGTGCCGATGCCGGCGAACGAACCCCTTGCGCTCCAGGCGATCGAGCAGTCCCGTGACTGAGGCAGGCGTCAAGCCGGTCCGCCGGGCGATGGCGCCGGCGGTCTGCGCACCTTCCCGTTCCAGCACGTCCAGTGTCTTCTCCTCGGTCATGTTGAGGCCCATCCGAGCGCTGAGTGTGGTGTGGAACATCACCGCGGCGTTGCTGTGCTCCCGGCCCGCGAGCTGCAGCGCTTCGAGGAGTTCCGCCCGCCGGCTTGAACCTTCGCTTGACACCAGCCTTCGCCCTCCCTTAATTTAGTTTGGCCAAACTAAATAACTCACTGCTACAGGATACACCAAGCAAGGGGATGATCGGACATGACCAGGGCGATAGTCATCGGCGGCGGGATCGGTGGGCCGACCGCGGCCATGGCGCTGCAGCGTGCCGGCATCACGGCCACCGTCTTCGAGGCGTACGACGCCCCCTCTGACTACACCGGGCTCTTTCTCAACACCGCCTCCAACGGCCTGGATGCGCTGCAGGCCATCGACGTCGATCTCAGCAAAGCCGACGGCTTCCCCATCCCGCGGATGGCCATGTGGAGCGGCTCGGGCAAGCGGCTCGGCGAGGTCGCCAACGGAGTCCCGCTGGACGATGGCACGGTCAGCCTCTGCCTCCGGCGGGGACTGCTCCAGCAAACGCTGCGCGAGCAGGCGCTGGCCCGTGGCATCCCCGTCGAGTACGGCAAGCGGCTGAAGTCCTACGCTGTGACCGGTTCCGGCGTGACCGCGACCTTCACCGACGGCAGCCGCGCCACCGGCGACATCCTCATCGGCGCGGACGGCATCCACTCACGAACCCGTCAACTTCTCGACCCGGCAGCGCCGAAACCGCGCTTCACCGGACTGCTCAGCGTCGGTGGCTACAGCCGGGTCGACCTACCGCCCACGGCGGGGACGCAGCACTTCGTCTTCGGCAAGCGGGCCTTCTTCGGCTATCTGGTACGCGAGTCCGGGGATGCCTACTGGTTTGCCAACCTGCACCGCACGGACGAGCCCACCCGCGAGGAACTGGCGGGCGTCTCCGCGAACGAATGGCAGCGGCAGTTGCTGGACCTGTTCGCCGACGACCTGCCCGTCATCAGCACAATCCTGCGAAACGCCGTCGGCGAGATCGGCGCCTACCCGGTTCATGACCTGCCCAGCACCCCGGTGTGGCACCGCGGCCCGGTGGTCCTCGTCGGCGATGCCGTGCACGCCACGTCGCCCTCGGCGGGCCAGGGCGCCTCCATGGCGGTGGAAGACGCCGTCGTCCTCGCGATGTGCCTACGTGACGTACCGGGCACCGCCGGCGCGTTCGCGGCGTACGAGCGGCTCCGCCGCCCACGGGTGGAAAAGGTCGTCGCCTACTCCAAGACGCTCTCCGACAGCAAGACCGCCGGGCCCATCGCCCGATCGCTCCGCGACCTCATGATGCCGGTCGCGCTGAAGGTTTTCGCCAACCCCAAAAGGCACGCGTGGATGTACACCCACCACATCAACTGGCAGGACACCATCGCGTAACACTCAACACCTGCATCTGCGCGTGGCCCCGCGTGTGCTGCCGCAGAAGACGTAGGCCACGCGGCACTGACCTTCCAAGGCCTATTCACGTTGCCGGCAACACAGAGGAGATATCGATGAACCCAGGCTTCGCCGATCGGCCGATTTCGGACCTGCCCGCGCGGTCGGTGTCAGGCCGCTATACCAGACGTGCGTTGCTGTGGCTGACCACCACCACCACTGTCTACCTGCTCCTCAACGGTGCGCAGGTCTTCGAGACAGCGGTCGTCGTGCCGAACTGGACCGCGGCGCCGCCAGAGTCGCTGTATCTGCTTCAGGGACCGCATGGACTCGACCTCAAGAACTTTTGGATTGTCTTCCACTCGCTGCACGAGTTGACGTTCATCACTGCTCTGATTCTTTGCTGGAAGATCAAGATGGTTCGCCGCCAGCTTATTCTGCTGCTCGTGGTGCACATCGGCATGCGAGTCTGGACACTCACCTACTTTGCGCCGAACATTGTTGCGTTCCAGGGAATGCCTGCCTCGCCGACCGTCGACCAGTCACTCGTGGAACGGGCTGACGAATGGGCGTTCCTCAACTACGTCCGAGTCGGGACGTACCTGGCGATCTCGCTGGCGTTCATTCCGCTCATCCGCCGGACCGCTCGGTTGCTGAACGCCCACGCCGCCACGACATGAGCCGGGAAGCTGAAATCAGAGGCTTGGCAACCTGCCGGCCCAGTGTCACGTGATGCCTGTCGGTCGTTGGTCCTGATTGTGGTGCTGACCGAGAGCCAGGCCGGGGGTTGCGCAGCGATGATCAACGCCCGGGACGACGTGCGCAACGGTCAGCAGGAAGGCATGGCGAATGCGCCGGTGATCCCCACCCGAGAATCGGTTTGGGACGAAACGCCGATCTTTTGGGGTGCGGGAATCTCGGGTCCGGGCCGGCTGCGCGGCAGGTGCGGGAAGCGGGAGGCGCTCGCCGGCCTGGAGTGTCAGGCGGTGCGGAAGGTTCGGCGCCTGGCAGTCAACGAGACCGCCGTGTGAGATCGGCTGACCGCAGTCGGCGGATCCGACTCCGCACGCCCGCGGGGCGGCCGCCGCGCTCAGGCGGAGTGGCGCCAGACGACGGGAGTGTCCAGCAGGACGCTGCGGGGGACCGGATCGGTGCCGTTGATCTGGCGCAGGACCAGGTCGGCGGCGTTCTGGCCGATGGCGCGGGCCGGCTGGTGGACAGTGGACAGGGCGGGCTGGGTGCGGCTGGCCCAGGAGCTGTCGTCGAAGCCGACGATGCCGATGTCGCCGGGGACGCTCAGGCCGGCCTCGCGCAACGCTTCCAGGGCGCCGGCGGCTATCGCGTCGGAGGCGGCGAAGACTCCGTCTATTGTGGGCGCGCGGTCGAGCAGGTCGCGCATGCCCTTGACGCCGAAGGTGTAGTCGTAGAGCGGCACCTCGGCGACCAGCTCGGGGTCGAAGCGGTCGCCGAGCGCGGCGCGGAAGCCGGCCAGCCGGTCGGCGCCGGAGTCGCGGTCGAGCGCGGCGGCGATCATGCCGATCCGGCGGCGGCCGGTGGACATCAGGCGCTCGGTGATGATGCGGGCCGAGCCGGCGTTGTCGATGCCGACGAACGGGATGGACTCGTCGAGGTCGGGTGGGTGGCCGACGAAGGTGGCGGGCAGGCCGGTCTCGGCGATCAGCCGGGTGATCGGGTCGTGCGAGCGGGCGGACACGATGATCGCGCCGTCGACGAAGCCGCCGCGCAGGTAGCGGCCGACTCGCTCGGTGTCGCGGTGGGAGTCGATGACCAGGCTGACCATCTGGTGGTCGGCCTGGGAGAGGACGTCGTTGGCGCCGAGCATGATGGCGCCGATGTTGGGGTCCTCGAGCAGCAGGGTGTGTGGCTCCATGGCGAGGAAGCCGACGGCCTGGGAGCGGCGGCGCGCGAGGTTGCTGGCCGCCGTGTTGGGCACGTAGCCGACCTGGGCGATCGCGGCCTCGATCGCCGCCCGGGCGTCGGCCGAGACGTAGCCGCCGTTGAGCACCCGGTTGACCGTGCCGCGGGAGACGCCGGCCGCGGCCGCGACGTCGTGCACCGTGGCACGGCGAGGTGGTCTGCGGGCGGACACGGGATCACTGTAGCGGTACCCATTGACCTCGTTGCGTCGGCGTGCCAGTGTGTGCACGAACACACACTGATCATCGGCGGTTCACACCGATGAAATGTGTGCACGTGCACACACGGTGGAGGAAACCCATGGAACTGGGTTGCGACTACAACTTCGAGCAGTGGCCCGAGGACGTCTGGCAGGAGGACGTGGCGCTGATGCGCGAGGCCGGCGTCGGCCTGGTGGCGATCAACGTCTTCGGCTGGTCCAGCTTGGAGCCGCGGCCGGGGGAGTACGACTTCGCCGCCCTCGACCGGATCATCGACCTGCTGCACGCCAACGGCATCCGGGTCAACCTCGGCACCGGCACCGCGTCGCCGCCGCCCTGGTTGGCCCGTCGGCACCCGGAGGTGCTGCCGGTGATGGCCGACGGCACCACCCGCTACCCGGGCGGCCGGCAGGCGTGGTGCCCGAGCTCGCCGGTGTTCCGCAAGCACGCCCTCGCGCTGGTCGAGCAGGTCGCCCGCCGCTACGGCAGCCACCCCGCGCTGGCCCTGTGGCACGTGTCCAACGAACTCGGCTGCCACAACGCGCTCTGCTACGACGAGACCAGCGCCAAGGCCTTCCGGGTCTGGCTCTACCACCGGTACGGCACGGTCGAGGCGCTCAACGAGGCGTGGGGGACCGCGTTCTGGAGTCAGCGCTACGCCGAGTGGCCGGAGATCGACCCGCCCCGGCAGGCCCTCTCCGTGCGCAACCCCGCTCAGCTCGTCGACTTCCAGCGGTTCAGCTCGGACGCGCTGCTCGACCACTACCGGGCCGAGGCCGCCGTGCTGCGCCGGCACTCGGCCGTGCCGGTCACCACGAACTTCATGGTCACCGCGCACATCCGCAACCAGGACTACTGGTCCTGGGCGCCGGAGATGGACGTGATCGCCAACGACCACTACCTCGACCACCGGCTGGCCGACCCGCCCGCGGAGCTGTCCTTCGCCGCCGACCTCACCCGGGGCCTGGCCGGCGGTGGGCCGTGGATGCTCATGGAGCACTCCACCGGCGCGGTCAACTGGCAGCCGGTCAACCTGGCCAAGGCACCCGGCCAGCTGCTGCGCAACTCGCTCACGCACGTCGCCCGCGGCGCGGACGCGGTGTGCTTCTTCCAGTGGCGCGCCTCGGCGCGCGGCGCCGAGAAGTTCCACTCCGCGATCGTGCCGCACGCCGGCACCGACACCGCGGTCTGGCGCGAGGTCCTCGAACTGTCCGCCACGCTGGGCCGGCTCGCCGAGGTCACCGGCAGCCGGGTCGAGGCGGACACCGCGGTCGTGTTCGGCTGGGAGTCCTGGTGGGCGACCGACACCGAGGCCCGGCCGTCGCAGGGCGTGCACTACCTCGACCAGGTGCACGCGGTCCACCGGGCGCTGCGCGAACTCGGCGTCACCGCCGACGTGGTCGCGCCCGGCGCGGACCTGAGCCGCTACCGCGCGGTGGTCGTCCCGTGCCTGCACATGGTGTCGGACGCGCAGGCGGCGGTGATCACCGACTTCGTCCGCGGCGGCGGCCGCGCGGTGGTGACGTTCTACAGCGGCATCGTCGACGAGACCGACCGGGTACGCCTCGGCGGCTACCCGGGCGCGTTCCGCGACCTGCTCGGCGTGGTCGGCGAGGAGTTCGCGCCGCTGCCGCCCGGCCAGGAGGTGGTCCTGGCGAGTGGGGCCCGGGCCGCCCTCTGGACCGAACGGCTGCGCACCACCACCGCCGAGACCGTCGACCGGCTCGCCGACGGCACCCCGGCGATCACCCGCAACAACTACGGCGACGGCCAGGCCTGGTACGTCGCCACCGCCCTGGCGCCACCCGCCCTGCGCGACCTCCTGCGCCGCGCCTTCGCCGCCGACCCGAGTGCGGCCGGCGACAACAGTCCTGAGCTCTACGAAACCGGAACGGTCGAGGTGGTGCACCGCCTCGGCGACGGGGGCCGCTATGCCTTCGTCATCAACCACGGGGAGAAGGAGATCGAATACTCCTGCACCGGCCGCGAGCTGGTCACCGGAGAGGACGCCGACGGCGTGCTCCGGGTGCCGGCGGGCGCGGTGCGGGTCGTCCGCGAGGAGCCCATCCGATGATCGACACCATTGCCCCGGCCGCCGCGCCGGTCACCCGCAAGGCGGCCCGGCCGCCTCGGGGCGGCGGCCCGGGGCGTTCCGTCCCGTTCTTCGTCGTCCCGTTCGGCGTACTCTTCCTGCTCTTCTATCTGCTGCCGATCGGGTACGCGATCGTGCAGTCCCTGTACGTCGTGCGCCGCACCGGCACGTTCGGCCCGGCCACCGAGGTGTTCGGCGGCCTCACCCAGTACCGGCAGGTCTTCGCCGACGGCCCGTTCTGGCAGTCGGTGCTGCGGGTGTTCGCGTTCGGCGTCGTACAGGTGCCGATCATGCTGGGCCTCGCCCTGGTGCTGGCCCTGCTGCTCGACTCCGGGCTGGTCACCGGCAAGCGCTTCTTCCGGCTGGCGTTCTTCGTGCCGTACGCCATCCCCGGGGTGGTCGCCGCGATCATGTGGGGCTTCCTCTACTCGCCCAGCCTGTCCCCGCTCAAGCCGGTCACCAGCGCGGTCGACCTGCTCTCTGCCGACCTCGTGCTCTGGTCCATGGCGAACGTCGTGACCTGGGTCTACGTCGGCTACAACATGCTGATCATCTATTCGGCGCTGCTGGCCATCCCGGCCGAGGTGTACGAGGCGGCGCGGCTCGACGGCGCCGGCCAGTTCCGGATCGCCTGGTCCATCAAGATCCCGCTGGTGATGCCGGCGCTGGTGCTCACCACCGTGTTCTCGATCATCGGCACCCTGCAACTGCTCGCCGAGCCGCAGGTGTTCCGCAGCTTCTCGTCCGCGGTCACCAGCACGTACACGCCGAACCTCACGGTCTATTCCACCTCCTCGATCCCCAACTTCCACCTGGCGGCGGCGTTCTCCGTGGTGCTGGCCCTGACCACGTTCGTGCTGTCGTTCGCCTTCCTGCGGGTGACCCAGCGGCGGGGTGCGCTATGAGAGAGAACCTGCTGTCGCGCACCGCCGCCATGCTCGTGATGGCCGTGTGCACGGTCTACTTCCTGGTGCCGGTCTGGTGGCTGTTCGTCGGTGCCACCAAGAGCAGCGAGCAGTTCACCGGCACCGGCGCGCTCTGGTTCGCCGACTTCCGGTTGTTCGACAACATCGGCGACCTGCTGGCGTACCGGGACGGGGTTTTCCTCCGCTGGATGGCGAACAGCCTCGCGTACACCTGCGGAGCCGCCCTGCTCGGCACCCTGCTCGCCGCCATGTGCGGTTACGCCCTGGCGAAGTACCGGTTCCGCGGCCGCGAGGTGCTGTTCAACGTCGTGCTCAGCGGGGTGCTCGTGCCGGCCACCGCGCTGGCGCTGCCGCTGTTCCTGATGTTCAGCAAGATCGACGCGACGAACACCTTCTGGGCGGTCTTCCTGCCCAGCCTGGTCAACCCGTTCGGCGTCTATCTCGCCCGGGTGTACGCGTCGTCGAGCGTGCCGGACGAACTGCTGGAGGCCGCCCGGATCGACGGCTCGGGCGAGGTCCGTACGTTCTTCAAGGTCTCCACCAAACTGATGTTCCCGGCCCTCGTGACGATTTTCCTGTTCCACTTCGTCGCGGTCTGGAACAACTTCCTGCTGCCGCTGATCATGCTCAGCAACGAGCGCCTGTTCCCGGTGACGCTCGGCCTGTTCACCTGGAACACCCAGGTCAACCAGCTCCCGCAACTGCGCGGCCTGGTGATCGTCGGGTCGCTGCTGTCGATCACCCCCCTGGTGGTCGCCTTCCTCCTCCTCCAGCGGTTCTGGCGCAGCGGTCTCGGCGCCGGCGCCGTGAAGTGATCCCCCACCGAAAAGACAAGGAATCGCCATGCGTACAACCCTGCGCGCGTTGAGCGCCACTCTGGTCTGCGCCCTCTCCCTCACCGCCTGCTCGTCCGGTTCCGGCGGCGACGCCGGCCCGGCCGCCGGTCCGGCCTCGGCCTGTGCCCCGTCGTCGGCCGGCCCGGTCACGCTGACCTTCACCACCTGGATCCCCAAGATCGAAGAGGTGGTCGCGGCGTGGAACGCGAAGAACCCGAACATCCAGGTCAAGGTGCAGACCGGCCCGAACGGCAACGGCGGCACCTACCAGAACTTCTTCAACCAGCTGAAGGCCGGCAACGCGCCGGACCTCGGCCAGATCGAGTACGACGCGCTGCCCGGTTTCCGGGTGCAGGACGGGCTGTTCAACCTGGGCGCCTGCGACATCGTCGCCAAGGCCAAGGACCAGTTCATCCCGTGGACCTGGGGACAGGTCACGCTCGGCGATGCCAGCGGCGTGTACGGCGTGCCGCAGGACTCCGGGCCGATGGCGCTGTTCTACCGCGCCGACCTGTTCGAGAAGAACGGCATCCCGGTGCCGAAGACCTGGGACGAGTACGCCGCGGCCGCCGAGAAGGTGCGTGCCGCCGGCGGCTACATCACCAACTTCTCGCAGAGCGACATCAACCAGTTCGCCGGCTTCGCCTGGCAGGCCGGCGGCCGCTGGTTCAGCAACGACGGCCAGCAGTGGACGGTCAACCTGACCGACGACAAGACCAAGAAGGTCGCCGACTACTGGCAGAACCTGATCAGCAAGAAGCTCGTCTCCACCGTCCCGCCGTGGACCACCGAGTGGGACAACGCCTACAACTCCGGCCAGGCGTGGACCTGGATCTCCGCGGTGTGGGGCGCCAACTCGATCGCCAGCGGCGCGCCGAAGACGACCGGCAAGTGGCGGGTGGCCGAGATGCCGCAGTGGAGCGCGGGCGAGAAGTCGGCCGGCAACTGGGGCGGCTCCTCCACGGCGGTGTTCAAGAGCTCCAAGCACCCATACGAGGCGGCGCAGTTCGCGCTCTGGCTGAACACCAGCGAGGAGGCCCTCGGCCTGCTGAACGAGAAGGCGAACCTGTACCCGGCGACGACGGCCGGAACCAGCCTCCCGGCACTGGCCAAGGGCGTGGCGTTCTATGGTGACCAGAAGATCTACGAGACGTTCGCGACGGCGGCCACCCAGGTCGCGCCGGACTTCACCTGGGGACCGACGATGACCGCCACCTACACCAACGCCTCGGACGGCTTCAAGGCAGCCGTCTCCGGCAAGGGCACGCTGACGGACGCGCTCACCGCCGCCCAGGCCTCGACGATCAAGACCCTCAAGTCGCAGGCCATCCCCGTCAAGGAGTAACGCTTTGCTGATCCACCTGCAGGCCGCGGGCACCAGCCTCGTACTGGACGCCCGCGGCCCGCGGCCGCCGGTCGTCGTGCACTGGGGCGCCGCCCTGGGCGACGTGTCCGGCGGCGACCTGGCGGTGCTCGCCGATGCCGCGGTGCCGGCCGTCCCGCCCAGCTCGCTCGACCAGCCGGTGCGGCCCACGCTGCTGCCGGTGGTCGCCGACGGCTGGACCGGACGGCCGGGGATCAGCGGCGTCCCGGGCGGCCTCGCGTTCCGCCAGACCGGGGTCGCCCGGCCGGATCGCGGCCGGGTGCGGGTCGAGTCGCGGTCCGCCGACGACCGGCTGCGAGTGGTCACCGACGTCGAACTGTCGCCGCACGGCGTGCTGCGCCTGCGGCATGAGGTCACCAATGCCGGTCCGGGCCGGTTCACGCTCGGCTCGCTCGACGTGCAGCTGCCGGTGCCGGCGCGGGCGGCGGAGATCCTCGACTTCAGCGGCCTGTGGGCCTACGAGCGGCGGCCGCAGCGCGGCCCGCTGCGCGACGGCACGTGGACCCGGGAAACCCGGCACGGCCGGCCCGGGCACGACGACCCGTACCTGCTGATGGCGGGCACACCCGGGTTCGGCTTCCGGGACGGCGAGGTCTGGGCCGTACATCTGGCGTGGAGCGGCGACAAGCGGCTGTGGGCCGAGCGGGAGCCGCTCGGCCGGTCGATGCTCGGCGCCGGCGAACTCCTCGCAGCCGGCGAGATCGTCCTCGAGCCGGGCGGCTCGTACACATCGCCGTGGACCGTCGCGGTCTGGTCCGGCGCCGGGATCGACGGGCTGTCCGCCCGGCTGCACGAGTGGATCCGGGCGGTACGCCCGCTGCGCCGGCCCCGCCCGGTCGTGCTCAACACCTGGGAGGCGGTCTACTTCGACCAGGACCTCGACGGGCTGACCGGGCTGCTCGACGCCGCGGCCGAGGCCGGCGTGGAACGGTTCGTCCTCGACGACGGGTGGTTCGCGGGCCGTACGGACGACCGGCGCGCGCTCGGCGACTGGTTCGTCGACGGCGACCGGTGGCCCAAGGGCCTGCACCCGCTGATCGCCGCCGGGCACGAACGCGGCCTGGACTTCGGCCTCTGGATCGAACCGGAGATGATCTCCCCGGACTCCGACCTGGCCCGCGAACACCCCGACTGGATCCTCGGCGGTCCCGGCGCACCGACCTGGCGGCACCAGCTCGTGCTCGACCTCGCCGGCGACGCGTACGGGTATGTGCTGGGCCGGCTGACCGCGCTGCTCGACGAATACCCGATCGCGTTCCTGAAGTGGGACCACAACCGCGACCTGCTGCACGACGGCGTGTCGCACCGGCAGACCCGCGCGCTCTACCGGCTGCTGGCCGAGCTGCGCGACCGGTTCCCCCAGCTGGAGATCGAGAGCTGTGCCTCCGGCGGGGCGCGCATCGACCTGGGCATCCTCGACCATGTCGACCGGGTGTGGGCCTCGGACACCAACGACGCGCTGGAACGGCAGCACATCCAGCGGTGGACCGGCGTGCTGCTCCCGCCGGAATATCTGGGCTCGCACGTCGGGGCGCCCACCGCGCACATCACCGGCCGCACCGGCGAGCTGAGCCTGCGGCTGGCCACCGCGCTGTTCGGCAGCGCCGGCATCGAATGGGACCTGCGCACCGCCTCGCCCGCCGACCGCCGCGCGGTGGCCGAGTGGGTGGCCTGCCACCGCAGGCTCCGCCCGCTGCTGCACGCCGGCACGGTGGTCCGCACCGGCGGCGACGACCCGGACCGCCTGCTGCACGGCGTCGTCGCGGCCGACCGCTCGGCCGCCGTCTACGCCCTGGTGAGCCTGCGGGCCCCGAGCGCGGCCCGGCCGGACGCGATGCGTTTCCCCGGCCTCGACCCCGGCGGGCACTACACCGTACGGCCGCTGATCCTCGGCGCGCCGCCGCGCACCCTGCAGGACGCCCCGCCGCCCTGGCTCGCCGCGGGCGAGGTGACGCTGCCCGGCCGGGTCCTCGCCGAGGTCGGCCTGCCGGCGCCGCTGCTCACCCCGGAACAGGCGGCCGTCTTCACGGTCGACCGGGTGCACTGACCTTCACCGGCATCAGTGCGCTCGGCTCCGGGATCCGGCCCCTTCGAGGATCACCCGCGGAACGAGCGAGCTCGCTGCGGCGCGCGGGGCGGAGCCGTCCGGCTCCGCCAGGGTCGCGGAGCCGGACGGGCGGGCAGGTCAGCAGTACTGGGCCTCCTTGCCGATCACCCGGTACGGGCAGTCGGCCACCTCGGCCAGGCGCAGCGCCGCCTCCCGGTTGCGGGTGGTCTCCCGGGTGATCACGCTGGCCGGCGGGTAGAAGCCGCCGCCGGAGGAACCGCGCGGGTACATCTCGAACGTGTACGCGAAGATCTTGTGGGTGGCCCACAGCCAGTCCAGCAGGACACCGTCGGCGATGTAGAGATCGCTGGACTGCTCCGGGGTGTAGTTGTTGGTCGCGGCCATCTGCCGGCCGAACGTGGCGAAGGTGTTGTACTGGTCGGCCGTCATGCCGGTGGGGGTGTTCGCCGTGGTGTAGCCGAACGGCCAGAGCACCAGTTCCGAGTACGAGTGGAAGTCCATCACGGCCTTGATCTGCTGCACGCCGCCGACCACCCGGCTGTCCACGAAGTCGCGGATCACCCGGGTCTCCGGCGCGGAGAACGCCGACGGGCCGCGGTAGGTCTCCGACGACGTGCTGCCCGACGAGCCGCCGCAGCATCCCCATCGGTAGCCGTAGTTGCGGTTCAGGTCGGTGCCGACGTTCGACGAGCCGCTGTTCGGCTGCCGGTTCTTGCGCCACGACCGGTAGCGGCCGGTCGCCACGTCGTACTCGGCCCCGTCCGGGTTGACCGACGGCACGATCCAGATCTCCCGGCTGTTCACGATGTCCCGGATCCGGCTGTCGGTGGCGTAGTTGTCGGCGAACAGGTGCAGCAGGTAGACGGCCATCTCGACGGTGATGTGCTCGCGGGCGTGGTGGTTGGCGTCGTACAGGACCTCGGGCTCCGCCTCGTCCGTGCCGACGTTGTCGGAGATCTTCACGGCCACGATGTCGCGGTTCTCGTACGTCTTGCCGAGCACCCGCTTGCTGGCGATGGCCGGGTACTGGGCGACGATCTGGTTCACCTCGGTGACCATCTCGGCGTAGTTGTGGTAGGCGGCGTCCGCCGGCGGGAAGTCCAGCACGGCCAGCACCGGCTGCACGGTGAAGCCGGCCCGGCGCAACGCGCGCACCTCGGCCGGGGTGGCGGTGACCGTCGCCACCGAGTGCTCCACGTCGTCGATCGCCGCGCCGGTGCGGGCCACCGCGGTGCGCTGCGCCGCCGTGCGTACGTCGGACACCTCGTACTGGGCGGGCTCGGCACTCGGGCTCGGGTCGGCGCCGGCCGGGGATGCCGCGAGCAGGGCCGCGGCCGCGCCGGCGGCGGTGAGGGCCGCGAGGATGCGTCGTCTCATGAACGACCTCCGGGGTGAGTGAAGGATTGCCCCACCTCACCACCTCGTATCAATAGATGGCAATGGATACCGGCATGTCAAACGGCCCCTCTTGCGGGCATGATGTGGCCCGATCCGGAGAGCCGGTACGGCCGCCGTCGTCGTCGACGCGTTGGTCGCCCGCCTGGCCTGAGGACCGTTACGCCGGCTCGCGCAGCGGACCGTACGCCGCGCGGTAGGACACCCGGCCCAGCACGGGCAACACGGTGTGGCGCAGCCAGGTGGGCATGCCGGCCATCTTCGAGAACCGGTCGGTGGCCGCCTGCACGTGGGCGACCCGCTCCCGCCGCCGCTGCTCGAACCGGCTGCCCGCGCGGTCCCAGTCGCCGTCCGCGAGCAGGCCGGCCAGGGCGATCGCGTCCTCCACGGCGAGCGCGGCGCCCTGCGCCCACACCGGCGCGGTGGCGTGCGCGGCGTCGCCGATCAGGACGCAGCGGCCGTCCGCCCAGCGGGACACGCGCACCTCCTCGACCGGCGAGTGGTAGAGCGCGGCCGGGTGGTCGCGCAGGCTGTCGAGCACCTGCCGGACCGGGCCGGAGTAGCCGCCGAACGTCTCGGCCAGCCACGACGGGTCGGGCGCGACCGGGCCGCCGCGGGTGGCGGACGCGTAGCCGTACACCTCGTCGTCGTCGACCGGGATGAGCAGGAAGGCGCCCTCGCTGCCGGACCACACGGTCCAGCAGTCGACGCCCGGGTTGGCCGCCATGAAACGCCAGCTCGCCGCGCTCAGCAGCGCGTCACGCACGCCCGTCTCGCCGAAGACCGCGCGGCGTACGGCGGAGTGCACGCCGTCCGCGCCGGCCACGAAGCCGTACGACTCCCGGCTGCCGTCGCCGAACCTCACCTCGACGCCGCCGGCCGCCGGCCGCACCGACTCGACCGCCGCCGGGCGGCGGTGGGCCGCCGGGTCCGCGCCGGCGGCGAGGAGCCCGAGCAGGTCGGACCGCCGGACGCAGCGCGGGCGGGCCGGCCGGCCCCAGAAGTCGTCCTCGTCGACGTCGAAGAGCAGCCGGCCGCCGGCCGAGCGGTACTCCCGGCGCCCGGTCGGCCGGCCCACCTTTTCCAGGCCCTCGCGCAGCCCGAGCGCGGCGAGCGCGGTCACCGCGTTGCCGGGCAGGTTGATGGCGAGCCCGCCGTCGGCGGTGACGGCGCTGCGCTCGGCGAGCACATAGGGCACCCCGCGCTGCCGCAGCCCCCTCGCCAGCGCCAGCCCCGCGATCCCGCCGCCCGCCACCAGCACCTGGTCGCCGGTCATCGGATCCTCCCGTCCGCCGCAGCGTCGACAAGGCAGGCCGATCGGGCCGGGCCGCCGGTCACCCGGGGCTGCCGCCCTCGTCGCGGGTGGGCCGCAGGCGGGCGCTCGGGCACGGGCCGTCCGGGTCGACGGCCAGGGCGATCCGGTTGCCGATCTCGCGCAGCTGGCGGACCTGGGCCTTGGTCAGCGGGTCGAACACCAGCCGGCGGACCTCCGCGACGTGCCCGGGCGCGGTGCCGGCGACCTTGTCCCAGCCGTCCTCGGTGAGGACCGCCAGGGTGTAACGGCCGTCGGCGGGGTCGGGGGTGCGGCGCACCCAGCCGCGTTTCTCCAGCCGGCCGACCGCCTGGGAGAGCCGGGCCAGCGACCCCTCGGCGAACCCGGCGAGCTCGCTCATCCGGATCGTGTGCTCGGGGGACATGGACAGGCCGGCGAGCACCAGATACTCGAACTGGCTGATCCCGGCGTCGCGCTGCAGCTGGGCGTCGAGCGC
>Ga0070668_100000388_pt1 | contig 29132 bp, 25 predicted proteins | sample KBSS43metaG_FD_64661 | JGI IMG/M metagenome (GOLD analysis project Ga0070668, IMG submission 64661) | Switchgrass rhizosphere microbial communities from Kellogg Biological Station, Michigan, USA - KBS S4-3 metaG | ecosystem: Host-associated > Plants > Roots > Rhizosphere > Soil ...
ACGACATCTTCGGCGACGAGGGCAACATCTTCCCCGACCAGTCGGTCTTCATGAGCGAGTACGCCAAGGTCGGCGGCACCAACGGCATCGTGCTCCTGCCCGGCAGCGTCACCACGTTGACCCAGGATTCGGCGGAGACTACGCATCCCACCGACGTCGACGAGTTCTTCGCCAACAAGCAGGCCCACCTCGAGGAGATGCGCGCCCGCAAGGCCCCGGTGATCGCCGCCGAGAAGGCGTCCTGGCGGCACCCCGAGGTCGACGTGCTCGGCGAGCTCAAGAAGCGGATCGAGCCGCTCCTCGAGGAGTCCATCTACATGGCACAGGGCGTCGGCGGCCCGGTGCGCTTCGACCTCACCGACTCCGACGGCCCGCACGGCGAGATCGTCGAGTCCATCGTGGTCGACTTCCCCGGCAAGCAGGTCCGGCCCTACGCCGACGAAAAGGTCCGCTACCGCTTCAAGACCGGCCGCGCCCTCATCGAGCACCTCATCCACATCGACGAGGGTGACTGGGTCAACTCGCTCTTCCTGTCCTGTCGCTTCTCCGCGGCCCGCATCGGGCAGTACAACGAGTTTGTCTACGCCTTCTTCAAGTGTCTCTCCGAGGAGCGCCTGCAGTACGCCGAGGGCTGGTACGACGAGCACGAGAAGGCGGTCGAGGCCGAGGACACCCAGTTCGGCGACTGGACGGTCCAGCGCCGCTGCCCGCACCTGAAGGCCGATCTCAGCCGGTTCGGCATCGTCGACGGCAACGTGTTGACCTGCCAGCTGCACGGCTGGAAGTTCGACCTCGCCAGCGGCAAGTGCCTCACCAGCGTCGGCCACAAGATCCGCGCCGAGAAGACGGCCTCCTGACGGGTCAGCGGGTGATGGTGAAGGCGCCCATCATGGCCATGTCCTCGTGTTCGAGGTTGTGGCAGTGCAGGACGTACCGTCCGGGATAGTCGTCGAAGGTGACGAGGATGCTGGCCTGCTCGGCCGGACGCAGGTCGATGGTGTCCTTGGGCCCGTGGTCGTAGGGTCCGGGTCCGCCGATGCCGCGTCCGAGTATGCGGAAGCTCGCCTGGTGCAGGTGGATCGGGTGATGGAAGTCGGAGCTGAGCCGCCAGATCTCGGTGCTGCCCAGCCGCGGGTCGGCAATGGATCGGTCCGGGTGGAAGGGCTCGCCGTTGATGGTCCAGCCCGGCATGCCGTGCACCGTGCCGTGGCGGAAGTGCAGGTCGCGGGTGATGACCGGCGGCGCCGGCGCGGGTGTGCCGGTGAGCCGGTCGGGGATCCGGCTGTTGTCGTCGGCGGCCTGGGTGATGCGGAACCGCATGACGGCGGCGGTGGTGCGGTCGCCGAACTCGTTGCGCAGGTCGACCTGCTGGCCCGGCCGGTAGCGGCCGAAGTCGACGACGACGTCGAACCGTTGAGCCGGCGCGAGTTCGACGGCGTCGTGGGCGACGGGCTGGTCGAGCAGGCCACCGTCGGTGCCGATCTGGATCAGGGCCGGTCCGCCGGGCGGTGGCGGGTCGAGAACGAGCCGGTAGCGGCGGGCGTTGGACGCGTTGAGCAGGCGTAACCGGTGCCGGGCGGCGGGGATTTCGGCCACCGGCCAGGGCACGCCGTTGACGAGGACGACGTCGCCGAGCACGCCCGAGCCGTACGGTTCGCGTACGCCCGGGGTGCGCAGCGTCGGGTCGAGGCTCGGGTAGTGCAGGCGGCCGTCGGCGTCGAAGGACCGGTCGGTGATCATGACAGGCAGGTCGCGGTCGCCGCTGGGCAGCCCGAGGCTCTGCTCGTGCGGGTCGGTGACCAGGTGGAAGCCGGCGAGTCCACGCCACACGGACGGGCCGGTGAAGTCCATGCGGTGGTCGTGGTACCACAGGGTGGCTGCCGGTTGCCGCAGCGGATACACATAGTCCCGGCTGCTTCCGGTCCGGCCGGCCGGCTGGAGCAGGTCGGTGGGGAAACCGTCGTGGTCGGGCGGCGTGTGGCCGCCGTGCAGGTGGACGACCACCGGCACCGGCAGCTCGTTGCGGTGGGTCACGATGACGGGTCGTCCGCTGGTGGAGCGGATGGTCGGGCCGGGGAACCGGCCGTTGTATCCCCAGATCGGGGTGCGTACGCCGGGCAGGATCTCCACAATGGCCGGCCGCTGCACGATGTCGTAGTGGTCGCCGTCGGCGTCGCTGCGGGTGGGTACGAGGACCGGCGGCACCCGGAACCGTGTGGTGAACGGCCGGGGCAGCGGCCGTCGGCTGGCGAGCAACTCGCCGGTGGAGGCGGAGCCGCGTACGCCGGAGAGGAGCGGCACGCCGACGCCGGCGGCGACACCGAGGCCGCCGAGGGCGCGAAGGAACCGCCGCCGGTCGAGCGTCATGACGGCACCGCGCCGGTGGCCGCTGGTTCTGGGGCCGGGCTCGCCGGGGCCGGCCGATGACGCCACGCCCAGACGGTGAGGTGGATCCAGCCGAGGATGATGCCGACGCCGAGCGGGACATGCAGGGTCAGCACGCGCGCGAACCCCAGCCCGATCTGCAGCCCGATCAACGCGAACTGGGCGAGGCAGGCGAACATCGGCCACAGCGGGCCGCGGCCGGGCCATCGCAGCAGGACGGCGCAGGCGCCCGTGGCGAGGACGGCGAGGCCCGCGAAGGTGGCGTTCTCCCGGTGGGTATGCAGCGCCGCGAAGCTGCCGGAGAGGAATTGTCCGGCGTAGACGGCCTGGTCGAGCAGCAGCACGGCGGTCGCGGTGGCGCTGATCCGCAGCGGCCAATGCGTCCAGCCGGTTGGCGAGGTCGGATTCACCCGCCCACCATAGCCCAGAAACTCTCATCTGAGAGTTTCTTAGATGAGAATATCTGCGATGAGTAGACTCATGGTGTGACTGGCGCCAACCGGGTGGGTATCGAGATCGGGCAGCTCCTGGCCCGAGCGCACAAGCGTGCGGCGACGACGTTCGCGGCGGCGCTGGAGCCGCTGGAGCTGGACGGGCGGCTGTTCGGGGTGATGTCGGCGCTCGCCCGGCTCGGCCCGGTCACCCAGGCCCGGCTCAACCTCGAGCTGGACAGCGACAAGTCGACCATGCTGCGCACGGTCGACGAGTTGGAGCAGCGCGGCCTGGCCGTTCGTGAGCCGGTGCCCGGAGACCGCCGGGCCCGCACCGTCGCCCTCACCCCGGCCGGCCGGCAGCAGCTGGCCGCCGCGACGAAAACGGCCGAGCGGGTGGCCGGGGAGCTGTTCGGCTCGATGAGCCCCGGCGAGCAGACCGCTCTGCGCGATCTGCTCGCCGGCTTCGTGCGTCCGGGGCCGGCCGGCTGACGACGTGGGTCAGGCGGGGAGACCGAGGTCGCGGAGGATGCGCTTGGCGGCGTTGTGGCCGGCCGCGCCGATCACGCTGCCGGCCGGGTGGGCGCCGGCCGAACCCGCGTACAGCCCGTCCAGGCCGGTGAAGTAGGGCATCCGCTCGTTGAAGGCCACCGTGTTGTCGACGTGGTGGATGTGGCCGCCGGTGATGCCGAAATGCTCCTCGATCCCGGGCGGGGTGAGCGGCATCATGTCGACGACCAGGTCACGGGTGCCGGGTGCGTAGCGCTCGCAGATGTCCAGCAGGCGGTCGACGTAGCCGGGCAGCTCGGCCGCCCACGACGAGCCGGCCGGCTCGAACGGCACCGACTGCACGAACAGCGCCGACGAGTGGTGGCCCTCGGCGTCCTGCAGCGACGGGTCGACGGTGGTGTGCAGATACCACTCGATGGTGGGCTCGGCCGGGAGCCGGCCCGCCTGCACGTCGGCCCACATGGCCCGTAGGGCGGCCATCGGCGAATCCGTGCCGGACGCGCCGGCCAGCCCGGCCGAGCCGGGCAGCAGGTGGATCGTCGAGCCGAACGGCGACGGGCTGCCCGCGGGCAGGCAGGAGAACCGCGGCAGCCCGCGCAGCGCGAGGTTGAGCTTGAGCGTGGTGCCGGTCCGCCGGACCGCGGCCATCCGCGAGGTCAGCGACGACGGCAGCGCGCCGGCCGGCACGAGACCCATCAACCGGTACGGGTCGCAGCTGCCCAGCACGGCCCGCGCCCGGATCGCGCGGCCGTCGGGGAGGACGACGCCGCAGGCCGCCCCGCCGTCCACCATGATTTCGGCGACCTCGGCACCGGTGAAGATCTGCGCCCCGGCCGCCCGGGCCGCGTCGGCGAACGTGCGCGAGACCGTGCCCATGCCACCCTGGGCGATCATCCAGGTGCCGTCCGCGCCGGGGAGCCGGCACATGTTGTGCACCAGGAAGTTGTGGCCGGTGCCCGGATCGTCCGGACCGGCGTTGACGCCGGAGAGGCCGTCGGTCACCGCGTACATGCTCATCAGCAGTTCGCTCTTGAAGCCGAACCGGGTCAGATAGTCGGCGACCGAGCCGCGTACGAGATCGATGAAAGTGCTTTGCAGCTGGGGCCGGATGTGCCGGTCGGCGATCTCCTCGACCGTGCCGGGCTCCTCGAGCCAGGCGGGCGCGAGGTCGGCCCGCAGCGCACCGATCTCCACGGCCAGCTGCTCGTCGGCCGCCACGTCGCGGGCCGAGAAATGCTGCGCCAGCTGGGCCCGGGTGGCCTCGCGGTCGCGCCCGAAGAGCAGGTGCGGCGAGCCGGCCGGGCCGGGCGTGGGCAGGAAGTAGTGCGGGTCGCGGCGCAGCACCGGGATGTCCACGTCGAGCGTGCGCAGCAGCTCCGGCGGCATCAGTCCGAGCAGATATGACCCGGTCGACTGGCCCAGGCCGGGCGCCGCGGCGAACGGTCGCTCGGTGCGGGTGGCCCCGCCCAGCACGCTCGCCGCCTCGAGCACCACGACGTCGAGGCCGGCGCGGGCCAGCAGAATCGCGGAGACCAGGCCGTTGTGGCCGGATCCGATGATCACCACATCGGTCTGCGGGGGGAGGAGGGTCATGAGGTGCGAGCTTAACGCGCGGTTTTGTGAACAACCCTCAGCTATTCGTCCGCGATGAGTAGCGCTCCGTCGTCGATCGTCGCTGCTGGTAGGCGCTGGCGCTCCGAGTGGCGGCATATCCGGCCAGCACGATCACGTGGAAGACGTACAGCCAGAGGCCGACGGCAACCATCCCACCGATCTCCGCGAAGCCGCCGAATGGCGCTCCCAGATCGAGCGGGAGCGCACAGAACAGCACAAAACCGTGCAGGAAGCCAGCGAGATTCGCCGCCGTGAACGAACCGACCACGATCGTCGCGAGCCAGCGCGGGCGGCCCGGCGCCACGTACCGGTAAACCCAGATCACCACCGGGGTGAGCACCAGCCAGGCGGCGAAAAAGGACAGGACCACACCGAGTACGGCGTACCAGCCACCGCGTACCCAAAGGCCGCTCGTCGCCGGAAGCGCCAGAAACATCGCCAGCAACAGCGCCGGGGCGGCCGCGAGCAGCGGCAACCAGAGCAGGCGCCCGCGCCAGCCGACCAGCGACTCGCCCGGCTCGCGCAGCGAGACGAAGGCCCGGCGCAGCCCCTCGCCGTAGAGGGTGGCCGGCAGCAGGCTGGCGAGCGCGAGCAGCGGCGTGAGGTGCAGGCCGGCGTCGATCAACGCGGCCAACGCCCGCGGCGCCCCGATCGCGTCGGGCAGCGCGGCGACGGTGTGCCCGGTCAGCCGCCGCACCCGGTCGGTGCCGGCCATCCGTCCGGCGATCCAGATGGCGAGCAGCGCGATCGGCACCACCGCGATCCCGCCGTAGAACGTCACCGCGGCGGCGTGCAGCGCCACGTCATAGCCGCGCAGCGGGCGGAACGGGGTGCCCAGCACCCGGCGCACCCGCGCCACCCGACCACGCATGCCGACGCCTTACCCAGTTATCCACAGGAGCAACTCCTATCCACAGCCCGGGTCGGCGCGCGGGCGCGCATCCGGGAAGATGGGCGGCATGCGCGACCTCGTTCTGCTCGGTTCCACCGGTTCCATCGGCACGCAGGCCATCGATATCGTCCGGCGCAACCCGGATCGGTTCCGGGTGGTCGCGCTCGGCGCCGGCGGCGGAAATGTCGGCCTGCTCGCGGCTCAGGCCTTGGAGCTGGGTGTCGAAGTGGTGGGCGTGGCCCGCTCGTCCGTCGTGCAGGATCTCCAGCTGGCGTTCTACGCCGAGGCGCAGCAACGCGGCTGGGCCACCGGCGACTTCAAGCTGCCCAAGATCGTGGCGGGGCCGGAGGCGATGACCGAGCTGGCCCGCCGGCCGTGTGACGTGGTGCTCAACGGGGTGGTCGGCAGCCTGGGGCTGGCGCCCACCCTGGCCGCCCTGGAGAGCGGCCGGGTCCTGGCCCTGGCCAACAAGGAGTCGCTGGTCGCCGGCGGCCCGCTGGTGCGGCGGATCGCCAAGGAGGGGCAGATCGTCCCGGTCGACTCCGAGCATTCGGCCCTGGCGCAGTGTCTGCGTGGCGGGGCGGCCGCGGAGGTGTCCAGGCTGATCCTGACGGCCAGCGGCGGCGCCTTCCGCGACCGCCGGCGTGCCGAGCTGACCGACGTCACCCCCGAGGATGCACTCAAGCACCCCACGTGGGACATGGGCCCGGTCGTGACGATCAACTCGGCCACGATGGTGAACAAGGCTCTCGAGGTGATCGAGGCGCACGAGCTGTTCGGCGTTTCCTACGACGACATCGAGGTGATGGTGCACCCGCAGTCGGTGCTGCACTCCATGGTCGAGTTCGCCGACGGCTCGACGCTGGCCCAGGCCAGCCCGCCCGACATGCGGCTGCCGATCGCCCTGGCGCTGGCCTGGCCGGAGCGGGTGCCCGGGGCGGCCGCGGCGGTCGACTGGCGCGAGGCGCACAACTGGGAGCTGCGCCCGCTCGACGAGGAGGCGTTCCCGGCGGTCCGGCTGGCCAAGCAGGCGGGCCGCGAGGGCCGCTGCCGGCCGGCCATCTACAACGCGGCCAACGAGGAGTGTGTAGCCGCTTTTGTCTCTGGTCGGCTACCTTTTCTTGGCATCGTCGACACCCTCGAGGCGGTGCTCGCGGGAGCGCCGGATTTTGCCGAGCCGGGTACCGTCGAGGAAGTGCTCGCCGCGGAGGCCTGGGCACGTGCCGAGGCACGGCAGATGATCGCGACTGCGGCTGAAGGAGCCTGATGCTGTATTGGGTTGGTGTGGCGGCGTTTGCGCTGACCATCCTGATCTCGGTGAGCCTGCACGAGCTGGGTCACATGATCACGGGCAAGCGTTTCGGGATGAAAGTCACCCGATACTTCGTCGGCTTCGGTCCGACGGTCTTCTCGTTCAAGCGAGGAGAGACTGAGTACGGGCTCAAGGCCATCCCGCTCGGCGGCTTCTGCAAGATCGTCGGGATGACGCCGCAGGACGACGACGTCGCTCCGGAGGACGAGCCGCGGGCCATGTGGCGCTTCCCGGTCTGGAAGCGGACGGTCGTCATGTCGGCCGGTTCGATCACCCACTTCCTGCTCGCACTGGTCGGCATCTGGATCATGGCGTTGTGGATCGGCCTGCCCAACCCGGCATACCCGGCCACCGCCGCGCAGCAGGCGGCCGAGCCCGCGCGGATCGTGGTGGACGACTGCACCTGGGTCGTCCTGCCCACCACGGGAAACGACTGCACCCCCGGCACCAACAGCGCGGTGGCCGGCCCGGCGTACGCGGCGGGCCTGCGCAGCGGTGACGTGGTGACCAAGGTGGGCACCACGCCGGTCACCACCTATGGCGAGCTCACCACCGCCATCCGGGCGCAGCCGGCCGGGCCGGTCCCGTTCGAATACACCCGGAACGGCACACCCGCCAAGGTGACCGTCAACCTGATCACCGGCAAGCGCGCGCCGCTCGACGACGAAAACACCACGGTGGCCGACGTGTCGGTGGCCGGGCTCGGCCTGGACCGGTCGGGCGTCCCGGGGGTGAACCACTACAACGCGGTCAGCGCGATCCCGGCCACGGGCCACTACGCCTGGCTGATCGTCGAAGGCTCGATCGAGTCGATGAAGCGGATCCCGCAAAAGATCCCGGCGCTGTGGAACTCGATCACCGGCGCCGAGCGTGACCCGAACACCCCGATCAGCGTCATCGGCGCCAGCCGGCTCGGCGGTGAGGCGATCGAGCGCGGCGTGCCCGAGGTCTTCTGGCAGATCTTCATCAGCCTGAACATCTTCATCGGCATCTTCAACCTGCTGCCGCTGCTCCCGCTGGACGGCGGACACATCGCGATCGCCTGGTACGAACGGGCGCGGTCCTGGCTGTACGCCCGGCTGCGGCGCCCCGACCCGGGCCGCGTCGACTACTACAAGCTGATGCCGTTCACCTACGTGGTCATCCTGATCGGTGGCGCGTTCACCCTGCTGACGGCGACTGCCGACATCATCAACCCGATTACGATTCCCAAGTGAGTGAAATGACTGCTGTCAGTCTCGGAATGCCGGCCGTACCTCCACCTCCCCTGGCCAACCGTCGGCAGAGCCGGCAGATCATGGTCGGCAACGTGCCGGTCGGTGGTGGCGCCCCGGTCAGCGTGCAGTCGATGACGACCACCCTCACCGCCGACGTCAACGCCACGCTGCAGCAGATCGCCGAGCTCACCGCCTCGGGCTGCCAGATCGTCCGGGTCGCGGTGCCGTCACAGGACGACGTCGAGGCGCTGCCCGCGATCGCCAAGAAGTCGCAGATCCCGGTGATCGCCGACATCCACTTCCAGCCGAAATACGTGTTCGCCGCGATCGACGCCGGCTGCGCCGCGGTCCGGGTCAACCCGGGCAACATCCGGCAGTTCGACGACAAGGTCAAAGAGATCGCCAAGGCCGCGTCGGACGCCGGCATCCCGATCCGGATCGGCGTCAACGCCGGCTCGCTCGACAAGCGGCTGCTGGAAAAGTACGGCAAGGCCACCGCCGAGGCGCTGGTCGAGTCGGCGCTCTGGGAGTGCTCGCTGTTCGAGGAGCACGGCTTCCGGGACATCAAGATCTCGGTGAAGCACAACGACCCGGTCGTCATGATCCGCGCCTACCGCCAGCTCGCCGAGAAGTGCGACTACCCGCTGCATCTCGGCGTGACCGAGGCCGGCCCGGCGTTCCAGGGCACGATCAAGAGCTCGGTGGCGTTCGGCGCACTGCTCGCCGAGGGCATCGGCGACACGATCCGGGTGTCGCTGTCCGCCCCGCCGGTCGAGGAGATCAAGGTCGGCAACGCGATCCTCGAGTCGTTGGGCCTGCGCGAGCGCGGCCTGGAGATCGTGTCGTGCCCGTCCTGCGGTCGGGCACAGGTGGACGTCTACACGCTGGCGGAGCAGGTCACGGCGGCGCTGGAGGGCTTCCCGGTGCCGTTGCGGGTCGCGGTGATGGGCTGCGTGGTAAACGGTCCGGGGGAGGCCCGCGAGGCTGATCTCGGCGTCGCCTCGGGCAACGGCAAGGGCCAGATCTTCGTGAAGGGCAAGGTCATCAAGACCGTGCCGGAATCGGTGATCGTGGAGACGCTCGTCGAGGAGGCGCTGCGGCTCGCCGACGAGATGGGCGCCGAGCTGCCCGACGAGCTGCGCGAGCTGATGCCCGGCCCGACCGTCACGGTGCACTGACTTTCGGAAAAGCAGTGAAGCCCCGCCCCGACCCACCCGGTCGGCGCGGGGCTTCGGCGTTTCCGGCAAGGCCGGGCTGGGGCAGGGCCGGCCGGAAGGCCGGCTAGAACAAGACCGTGGCGAAGGAGCCTGCTGAGACGAAGCCGCACCGCGCGTAGACGCGCCGGGCGGCGGCGTTGTAGTCGTTCACGTAGAGGCTCACCGTCGGTGCGACGCGGCGCAACGCGTCGTGCACCACGCTCGCCATCGCCGCCGAGGCCAGGCCGCGGCCGCGGAACTCCGGGTCCACCCACACGCCCTGCACCTGTGTGGTGCGGTCGGTGACGATCGCCAGCTCGGCCTTGAAGATCACCCGGTCGCCGAGGAAACGCGCGTACGCCCGCTTGCCCTTGACCAGCTCGGCGATCCGCCGGCGATAGCCGCGGCCGCCGTCGTCGAGCAGCGGGGACACGCCGACCTCCTCGGTGTACATCGCCACCGCGGCCGGGAAGAGCTGATCCACCTCGTTGGGCCGGACCAGCCGCACCTCCGGGTCGGCGGCGATCGCCGGGTCGTGGTCGGCGACCAGCAGGGGCTGATTGGGCCGTACGTCGCGGGCCCGGCCCCAATGCCCGCCCAGCCGGTCCCAGAGATCCAGCACCGCCTCGGAGCGTCCGATGATCGACGAGCAGATCCGCGGATCGGCGCCGAGCATGTCGGCGAACGCGGCGGTGGCTGCCGGTGTGGCGCAGACCGGCACGAGATGCGCGCCCGACCAGATCAGCGAATCGACGCGGCGGCCCGCACCGTACCCGAAGATCCGCCCGTCGGACCGCCACCAGTTGAGCCCATGCGCTGCCACCCGCTCGGCGATCTGGGCGCCGGCGAAGGGGTCGCGGTCGAGGATCTTCTCGACCGACGCGCGCTCGGACTCACCGAGCTGGCGAATCGGCACCGTCAGCACACGTATCAGATTGCCAGATCCCGGCGGCTCGACACGTGTGGCAACCCCCTTCGCGCAAAGAAACCCTTGCGGCCGATGCATTGCCGATATATCGTCTACGTATCGACAACAGATCGGAGAAGGAAATGAGAGACTTCCACGCACAGCACCACGGGCATCGCATGCGGGGCTTCGGCTTCCCGTTCGGCGGGCCCGAATTCGGCCCAGGCTTCGGTCCGGGCGGTCCGTTCGGTCCCGGTGGCCGCGGCCAGCGGCGCGGCGGCGGGCGCGGCACCAGGCTCAACGTCCGCCCCGCCGTCCTCGCGCTGCTCCTGGAGCGGCCGATGCACGGCTACGAGATGATTCAGGAGCTCGACTCGCGCACCAACGGCATCTGGCGGCCAAGCCCCGGCTCGGTCTACCCGACGCTTCAGCTGCTCGAGGACGAGGGCCTGATCGAGGCGACCGCCGAGGGTGGCCGCAAGAGCTACCGGCTCACCGACGCCGGCCGGGTCGAGGCCGAGGCCGCCGCGCAAAACCCGCCGTGGTCCCGCATCGGCGACGACACGATGAGCCAGGTGCAAGACTTCCGCGACGCGGCGGTCGGCATCATGGGCGCGCTCAAGGAGGTCGGCTTCAACGGCACGGCCGAGCAGCGCCAGCGGGCGCTCGATGTGCTCAATGAGACAAAACGCAAGCTGTACGCGATTCTCGCCGACAGCGAGTGAGGACCAGCATCGGCGCGGCGGCGAATTTACCGCAGCGCCGTCAGAAACGGGCAAAGAGGGCGCTCTCCGCGGAGGGCGCCCTCTTTCGCGTGCAGTGATCTTCCTGATTTCGAGTCGGCAGGCGGCTCCGCGGCGCGGATGCGAGACCTTGAGGAGTTCGGCCGAGGGGAGGCGGCCACAGCTTCACAAGATTCGGAAACGGCGCCTGAAGAGGGCGAGGGGGATGGGCAGGCGCTGGCGGGTGATGGCGGCGCCCGGCGGTGGGGTGGTGGAAGTGGACCAGCGGGCGAATGGGGCGCGGCGGTTGGGTGGTGGGTCAGTGGCCCAGTGCGGGGAAGAGGGTTGCTGGGGCTTCCGGGGTGGGTGTGGGGAGTAGGGCCATCACCGGGACGTTGATGCCGGCGGCGGCGTAGGTGGCTACCTTGGCGCGGCATTCGGCGGGGGAGCCGTGGACGATCAGGTCGTCGACCACCTCGTCGGGGATGGCGGCCAGGGCGGTCTTGCGGTCGCCGGCCGACCAGGCCTGCCACATCGGCTCGAGGATCTCGCCGCGGCCGAGCCAACGGTGGAAGGCGGCATACGCCGGCACGGTGAGGTAGGCGGCGATCATGCGGCGGCCTATCGCGCGGGCGTGGGTGGCGTCGTCGGTCGGGCAGACGAAGATGCGGGCGGTCACCTCGAAGTCGGGCGCCGCGCCCTTGAGTTCGGCCAGTGCCGTGGTGACGTCGGCGGGTGACAGCCAGTTCAGGATCACGCCGTCGGCCTCGGCGGCCGCGAGCCGGAGCATGCCGGGGCGCAACGCGGCGAGCTGGATCTTCGGGGGTACGGCCGGTGGGCGCTCCAGGCGGAAGCGGCGCACCGCGAACGTACCGAAATCGCCGTCGACCATCTCGCCGGCCAAGGCGGCCTTCAGGAAGCGGAGCATGTCGCGGCTGCGGGCGTACGGCTCGGTGAAGTCGACCGCGTTCCAGTCGCCGACCACGACCGGGGAGGACGCGCCGATGCCGAGCGAAAAGCGGCCCGGTGCGGTCTCGGCCAGGGCGGCGGCGGTCATCGCGAGCAGGCCCGGGCCGCGGGTGAAGACCGGTGCGATCGCCGTGCCGAGCCGCAGCTCCGGCTGCCAGGCCGCGGCTAGTGCCAGCGGGGTGAAGGCGTCGGCGCCGGCCACCTCCGACGTCCACACGTCGGTGAAGCCCGCGCCGGCCAGCGCGGCATACACCGCGGCGTGATCGGCGAGCGGAACCCCGGCCAGTGGAACGGTCATGCCCCAACGCGTCGACATGCCCATGATCCTGCCTCGCCCGCGAAGTGAGGTCCACCACGGGGGCGGGTGACCTATGGCCCTTGCGGGGTAAGTTTTTGAACTGACCGGTCAGTTCAAAGAGAGGACCGTCATGTCGGTGCTTACCGCGCGTGGGGCGGGCGTCCGCCGGCGTCGCCAATGGCTCTTCCGGGACCTCGACGTCACCGTCGAGCCGGGCGAGACGGTCGCGGTGGTCGGTCCGCCGGGCAGCGGGCGTACGACCGTGCTGCTCGCGCTCGCCCGCCGGTTCCGGTTGAGTGCGGGACGGGTCGCGGTCGACGGGGCTGCCGCGCTCGGCCATGTGCCGGAGGTTTCGGCGCCCGAGCCGGTGTTCACGGTCGCCGAGCATGTCCGCGAGCGGCTCGCCCTGCTGGGACGGCCCCTCGCCGAGGCCGCGGGCGTGCCCCTGCGCGGCCTGCCGCCCGGACGGCGGGGAAGCGAGCTCACGCCGTACGAGAAGCAGGTTCTGGGTTTGATCCTGGCCGGGCTCGGCGATCCGGCGGTGATCGCACTGGACGGCGTGGACGACGGCCTCGACGCGGCCGAGCAGGCCGAGCTGTGGCGCCTTCTCGACGAGATCGCGGCGGCTGGCACCGCGGTCCTGGTCACCGCCCGCGAGATCGACGCCGCGCGGGTGAGTGCGGTGATCCGGCTGGGCACGGAACCTCGGATCGAGTCGGCGGCACCGCGGGAGGCCAAGGTGCGGGCGGAAGTAGTGGCGGATCCGCTGGGGGAGCCGCCGCCGCGTGAGCTGGAGCGTGCGGAGGCGGAAGGTGAGCCGCCGGTGGAGCTTCGGGTGCAGGAGCCGGACGAATCTGGCGCGCCCGAGCCGGAAAGTACCGAGCCGGAGGCCGAAGTGCAAAGGGCGGAGGCTGAAGTGCAAACGGCGGAGGCTGAAGTGCAGACGGCGGAGGCTGAAGTGCAGACGGCGGAGGCCGTCGTGGGGAACGGGGAACGCCGGTGAAAGGCCTGTCCACATTGACCCTCGCCCGGTTGGAGCTGCGTCGCTTCCTGCGCGGCCGGCTCACGACCGCGGCCCTCGTCGTGGTCGCCGTGATCCCGTTGCTGTACGGCGCGCTCTACCTCTACGCGTTCTGGGACCCCTACGGCCGGCTCAACCACATCCCGGCCGCGCTCGTGGTGGAGGACCGGCCGGCCAAGGCCGCCGACGGCCGGACCGTCGCCGCCGGCCAGGACCTCGCCGACAAGCTGATCGAGCGGGAGATCTTCGATTGGCACGTCACCGACGAGCGGGCCGCCGAGAAGGGGCTGGCCGACGGCCGATACCAGATCTTGTTGCGCATCCCCGCCGACTTCTCGGCCGACCTGGTGACCGGCCCGGACGCCGCCGCCGATCCGCAGGCCGCGCAGCTCGTCGCGGTCAGCGACGACGCCACCAACTACCTGTCGGGCGTGTTCGCCCGCACCGCCTTCGACGAGGTGCGGTCGGCCGCCGCGGCCAGCGCCGCCGCGGACTACTTCGACCGGATGCTGATCGGCTTCACCGACCTGAAGACGCAGACCGAGACGGCCGCGGACGGCGCCACCCGGCTGCGCGACGGCAGCGACCGGGCGAAGTCCGGCGCGGACCGGCTCGCCGGCGGGGCGAGCGACGCCCGGGCGGGCAGCCGGCGGCTGGCCGGCGGGCTCGGTGCCGCGGTCGGCGGCGCCGACGAGCTGGCCGACGGGATCGCCCGGCTCAACACCGGCGCCCGGCAGCTGGCCGGCGGGACCGCGGCCGCCGCGGCCGGCGGCCGGCAGCTCGCCGACGCGGTCGACGGGGCGGCCGGGCGGATCGGGCCGGCGCTGCGGGACAACGCGCAGACCATCCAGGAGGCCGCCACCCTGGTTGCCAAGGGGGCCGACACGCTCGCCGCCAACCTCGGCACGATCGACTCCTCGGCCGACCGGGCGGTGCGCGACGCCCGGCAGCTGCGCGGCTACCTGGACGGGCTGCCCGCGGACACCGAGGGCCTGGCCGGCGCGAAGGCGGTCGCCGACCGGCTCGTGGACGCCGCCGAGCAGATCCGGTCCGAGGTGGACGCCGCCGATCTGGACGGGCTGCGGGCGCGGCTGCGCGAGGTGGCCGCGACCGCCCGCCAGGTCGCCGCCGCGGCGCCGCACCTCGCCGACGACGTGGCCGCCGCCCGCAGCCGGGTCGATCGGCTCGCCGACGGGCTGGACCGGCTCGCCGCCGGCGCCAAGCAACTGCAGAGCGGCACCGCCCGGGCCGAGGCCGGCGCGGAGGATCTGCGCGGCGGGCTCTACCAGCTGTCCACCGGCGCCCGGCGGCTGGACGGCGGGCTGGCCCGGTTGGCCACCGGCGGGCACCAGCTGGCCACCGGGCTCGGCGACCTGCAGGGCGGCGCCGCGAAGCTCGCGTCCGGGCTCGCCGACGGCGCCGACCAGATCCCGGGCTACGGCGACGATCCGCGGCACCGGGCCGACGTGCTCGCCAACCCGGTCGGGCTGGACCGCACGGTGCGCCACCCGGCCGGCACGTACGGCGTGGGGTTCGCGCCGTACTTCCTGGCCCTCGCGCTCTGGGTGGGCGCGATGATCACCTACATGGTGCTGCGGCCATTGAACCGCCGGTATCTGATGTCCGGCGCACCGGTGCCGCGGGTCGTGCTGGCCGGGTTGTTGCCGGCCGTGGCGATCGGACTGGTCCAGGCCACGCTGCTGTTCGGGGTGGTCACCCTCGGTCTCGGCCTGTCGGCGGTGCAGCCGTTGGCCACCTGGGGGCTGATGGCCGCCGCCGCCACGGTCTTCGCGGCCGTCATGCAGCTGCTCGGGGCCGCGTTCGGGACGCCCGGCCGGGTCCTCGCGCTGGCCCTGCTGATGCTCCAGCTGACCTCGTCCGGCGGCACCTATCCGGTGCCGACCACGCCCACGTTCTTCCAGGTGGTGCACCCGTTCCTGCCGATGACCTACGTGGTCGAGGCGATGCGGCACACGATCGACGGCGGCCCGGCCGGGCCGGTGCTGCACGGCGGGTTGGTGCTTCTCGCGTACGGCGTGGGGGCGCTGTTGCTCACCCTGCTGGCGGCGGTCCGCTCCCGGCGCCTGACGCCGGAAGCCCTGCACCCGCAACTGGCGGTCTGAGACGTTGTGATGGACTGGTGCGGTGACGGACGGCAGGACCCGGCGGCGCGCGGACACCCGGCAGCGGCTCTACGAGGCCGCCGTCGAGCTCATCGCCGAGCAGGGCTTCTCCGCCACGACGGTGGACGACATCGCGTTGCGAGCCAAGGTCGCCAAGGGCACCGTCTACTACAACTTCAAGTCGAAGAACGACCTTTTCGAGGAGCTGCTGCGGCACGGCGTCGGGCTGCTCACCGACGAGTTCCGCGCCGCGGTGGCCGGGCGGCCGCCGCGTGAGGCGGTGGCCGCCCTGGTCCGGGCCCAGCTGGAGTACATCCGGCGCTACCGGGCCTTCGCCCAGCTGCTGCTCTCGGAGATGTGGCGCACCAACCGGGAGTGGCAGCAGACCCTGGTGCTGCTGCGCGAGCACGCGATCGGCGTGATCGCCGAGACCGTCCAGGCCGGGGTGGACTCCGGCGATCTGCCGGCCGGCCTGGACGTCCGGGTGGCGTCGTCCGCGCTGTTCGGCGTCGGACTGGTGGTGGCGGTGGACTGGCTGGTCTTCATGCCGGAGCGGTCCATCGAGGACGTTCAGGAGTCGCTGCTGGCCATCGTCCGGAGGGTGGGCTAGCGTCCGGCGGGTGGGCTAGACGCTCGCCTTGGCCCGCAGCGCCGTGGCCCAGGAGGTCTTGCCGTTGGTGCGCAGCAGGGTCCGTTCGTAGACCCGGGCGCCCACCGCGAGCAACGCAACCGCCGTCGCCGCCACGAGGGCCAGTGCGACGAACGGCTCCCAGACCGCCGCGTCGCCGGTGAACAGCCGCGCCGGCATCGCGATCGGAGCCGAGAACGGGACGTAGGACAGGATCCGCATCGCCACGTCGTTCTCGTTCAGGAAGATCACCGCGAAGAACGGGAGCATCACCGCCATCTGCACCGGCTGGGAGACGCCGCCGAGGTCCTCCATCCGGGCGGCCAGCGCGCCGACACCCGCCCAGAGGGTGGCCAGCATGACGAAGCCGATCAGGAAGAACGGCAGGAACCAGCCGATCGCCGGCTGCAGTGCGTGCAGGACACCGCTCTCCATCCCGGCCAGCCGGGCGCCGACCAGGGTCACGATCGCGATGAGGGCGACCTGGATGAAGGCGAGCAGCCCCAGGGCCGCGACCTTGCCGGCGAGCAGCGCTCGGGTCGGCACGCTGGCTACCAGGATCTCCACGATCCGGGTCTGCTTCTCCTCGGTGACGCTCTGCGCGATCTGCAACCCGAACATGAGCGACGTGAAGAAGAAGACGAAGGCCAGCGCGAACGGCACGAGGAAGGCGAGGGTCGGATCGGTCGCGTCGGGCGCCAGCAGCCGCACCTCCGGGGCCGAGCTCAGCGCGCGAACCACGTCGTCCGGCGCCTCTTCCATCGCCACCACCTGCCGGCCGGACAGCACGGCGGCGTCGACCGTGCCGTCGCGGACCAGCTTTTCCGCGGCCGCGTCGTCGGCGACCACGGTCACGTCCAGACCAGCCTGTTGCAGGGTGGCGGCTGTGGCGCGGTCGGCCACCGCGACCGAATCCTGGCCGCCGCCGAACACGACCGGCAGCACCGTCGCGGCCAGGAAGATCAGCATGGTGAACACGGTGCTGTAGATGAACGTCTTGTCCCGCAGCTTCACCCGGATCTCGCGGGCGGCGACCACCTTCGCGGCGGCATAGGTGCTCATCAGGCGACTACCTCTCGGAAGATCTCGGCCAGCGACGGGGTGACCGGGCCGAACGAGCGGACCGGCCCGCGAGCGAGCGCGGCCCGCAGCACCTCCTGGTCGTCGACGCCGGCGTCCAGGTCGAAGACGGCGCGCGGGCCGTCCAGGTCGATCAGGGTGACGCCGCGCTGGTCGCGCAGCCATCCGGCGTCGGTGTCGACCAGCAGCTGGAAGCGCGGCTCGGCGTACCCGGCGCGCAGCGAGGCGCCGTCGCCGGCCGCCCGGATCGTGCCGTCCGCGATGATCACCAGGTCGTCGCAGAGCCGTTCCACCAGCTCGAGCTGGTGGCTGGAGAAGAGCACCGGAACGCCGGCGGCGGCCCGCTCGCGCAGCACGCCGACCATCACCTCGACGGCCAGCGGGTCGAGCCCGGAGAACGGCTCGTCCAACACCAGCACCTCGGGGTCGTGCACCAGCGCGGCGGCGACCTGGGCGCGCTGCTGGTTGCCGAGGGACAGCTTCTCCAGCTTTTCGCCGGCCCGCTCGCCCAGGCCCAGCCGATCCAGCAGCCGGGTCGTGCGCTCGGTGGCGGTGGCCCGGCTGAGCCCGTGCAACTGTCCGAGGTAGACGACCTGTTCGGCGATGGTCATCTTGGGGTAGAGGCCGCGCTCCTCCGGCATGTAGCCGAATCGCTGGCGGATCGCCCGGGTGAGCGGCTCGCCGGCCAGAGTCACGTCGCCGGAGTCGGCGGCGAGCACGCCCAGGATGATCCGCATGGTGGTGGTCTTGCCGGCGCCGTTGGCGCCCACGAAGCCGGTCATCCGGCCGCCGCTCACGGCGAACGACACGTCCTTGAGGACTTGGCGCCCGTCGAAGCTGCGGCTGACGCCGTCCACTTTCAGCACGGTGGTCATGGCACTCACGCTAGGTGCCCGAGCCGGCCGAAGACGTCCGGCTCGGGCACGACCCCGCGGGTCCTCCGCGCGGAGGATCACCCGCCGGGCCGGACCACCCCCATCTCGTACGCGAGGACGACCGCCTGCGTACGGTCCCGCGCACCGATCTTGGTGAGGACGCGGCTCACGTGGGTCTTCACGGTGGTCTCGCCGAGGTGCAGGGCGGCGGCGATCTCGGCGTTGGTGGCGCCGCCGGCCAGCGCGACCAGAACCTCGTGCTCGCGCGGGGTGAGCTCGTCGAGCCGGGTGGGCGGGCCGGCCGCCGGCCCGCCGCGCCGGCCGAACGCGGCGATGACCCGGCGGGTGATCTCGGGCGCCAGCAGGGCGTCGCCACGGGCGATCACCCGGACCGCCTCGACCAGCGACTCCGGCGAGCTGTTCTTGAGCAGGAAGCCGCTGGCGCCGGCCTCCAGCGCGGCGAACAGGTAGTCGTCGCGGTCGAAGGTGGTCAGGATCAGCACGGACGGCCCGCCTGCCGCGGCGATTCGGCGGGTCGCCGCCAGGCCGTCGATGCCGGGCATCTCGACGTCCATCAGCACGACGTCGGGGGACAGCCGGGCGGTGAGCTCGACGGCCTGGAGGCCGTCCGCCGCCTCGCCGACCACCTCGATGTCGTCCTCGATCTCCAGGATCACCCGGAAGCCGGTGCGGACCAGGAGATGGTCGTCCGCAAGGAGGACCCGGATCATGCCGACGTCACCCGTTGCGCGGGCACGGCGGCCGGGAGCGGTGCCCAGGGCAGGCGGGCCCGCACCCGGAAGCCGCCCGCCGAGCGGGTGCCGGCGTCGACCGTACCGCCGTGGATCGCCACCCGCTCGCGCATGCCGAGCAGGCCCATCCCGCCGGAGGCCAGCGCGGCCGGTGCCGCGCCCCGGCCGTCGTCGGCCACGTCGATCTCGACCTCCCGGGCCAGGTAACGGATCCGTACGTCCACCGTGGACGCGTGGGCATGCTTGAGCGTGTTGGTCACCGCCTCCTGGACGATCCGGTACGCCGCCTGGGAGAGCGAGTCGGGCAGCGTAACCGGCGTGCCGAAGACCGCGAACCGCGGGGTGAGCCCGGCCTCGCGCACCCGGTCGACCAGGTCCTCGACCTGGTCGATGCCGGCCGCGGGCGAGGTGGGCGGCTCGTCCGCGGCGCGCAGCGCGCCGAGCATCCGGTGCAGCTCGTCCACCGCCGTGCGGGCGCCCTGCTCGACCGCGCTGAGGGCGGTGCGGGTGGTTTCGGCGTCCCGGTCCATCGCCCGCCGCGCGGCCGCCGCCTGGATGCCCATCACGGAGACGTGGTGGGCTACTACGTCGTGCAGCTCGCGGGCGATCCGCACTCGCTCGGCGAAGACCGCCTGCTCCTCGGCCGCGGCCCGGGCCGCACGCAATTCGGCGGCCTGCTCGGCCAGCTTGTGCTCGCGGCGGGCGGACTGCCACGCTGTCTCGCCGAAGAAGTAGGCGAAACCGAAGACCAGCATGTTGACCAGGACATGGCTCACGATGCCGGAGAGCAACGGCGGCAGCTCGCCGGTGGCGCCGGGCGGCCCGCCGGGTGGGATCTCGTCCACGCTGATCAGCCACGCGACGGCGAGCCAGGCGAACATCGCGCCGATCACGGCGATGCGCAGCCAGCGGGCCCGCGGGCGGTCCCGGCCCCAGGCGCCGAGCGCGTAGATGGCCGCGAAGAGTGCGCCGGCCGCGAACTGGGTCTCCTGTGCTTCGCGGACCTGGCCGCCGATGAAGGCCACCGCCGTGATCACCAGCGCGAGCTCGGGATGGCTACGCCGCCAGATCAGCGGCGCGGTCGCGGCCAACGCGAAGGCCAGCTGCTCGGCGGCGCTGCGCTCGGTGTTGAAGACGAACTGCCCGAAGCTGCGGGTGAGCATCACGTTGAGCAGGGCGCCGGCAACCACGGCGACGCCGATGATCAGATCGATGCGCCGCTGCCGCGGCGTCGGGCCCGGCCGGCGCCAGTCGTCGATGCTCGTCATGGTGCCGAGCCTGCCACAGGGTGCGCCGGCCGCCCCGGATCAGGTGGCCAGGCTGCGGACCGTGGAGTGGGTCTGGGTGGGGATGTCGGCGTCGTCGTCGGCGGTGAGCGTGCCGCCCAGCTCGATGATCCGGCGGTGCGCGGCGGACAGCCGGTCCTCCAGGGTGACGATGCGGCAGGCGGCGGTGAGCGGGAGGCCCTCGTCGAGCACCTGCCGGACGCGGCCGGCGAGCCGGAGCTGGTGACGGGAGTAGCGGCGGTGGCCGCCCAGCGAGCGTTCGGGCTCGATCAGGCCGGCGGCGCCGAGACTGCGGAGGAAGGCCGGCGTCACGCCGATCATGGCGGCGGCGCGGCCCATCGTGTACGCCGGGTAGTCGGCGTCATCGAAGGTCGTGCTCATGGTCCTTTCCGGGGTCTCCGGTACACAGTCCGAGGCCCCGGCGGGTAACCGGGGCCTCGGTTCTTCAATTCTTGTGCCGACCGTCGTCGGCGCAGTAGGTCACTCGCCCGCGTGCCGCTAGCGAACAACCTGAGTGATGGGCATCGGCTGCGATCACCTCTTGTCGGGTCGGGGACGTCGTGATTACGCGTTGCTGCGGTATCTCGTCCTCCTTAGCCAACTCAGGGTCTGCCAGTTGCATGTCGGCTGTGCGTGGCCGACGTCAGAAACTCTATGCCGATCACCGGCAGATTTCTAGTACCACCGCTGTAGATTTTTTGGACATATCGCCGCTGAGGGTGGCCCGGCGGCTACCCAGCGTCACTCAACCGGACGGCCGGGGAGAAATGGTGCGGCGGCGCGGGGCGGGCGCGGGCGCGGCGATGCCGCGAAGAGAGAGGTGACCGCGCCCCGCGCCGCCGCGGGTAGGGGCGATGCGACAGCCCCTGGTGTTCGCGAAGCCTGCCGAGGGCTCGCGCGCTGCCGAGCAGCGTCAGAACACCGGCAGGGCTCGTAATGGCGAGTTCCCTGACATGACTCAGAGTGTGCGCCCGCGTGCGGCGCGGAGCAACACAATTAACTTTGATCATTGACGCGAGAAACATCTCGGCGAGATCATCACCGAACGCGGTGGCCCAGGTCACAGCAACCCCTCGGTCTAGGGAGTCGCAGATGAGCGTCAACCCCACCACCAGCACCGACGAAGAACGCCTTGCCCAACTCGGCTACCAGCAGGAACTGCACCGCCGACTGTCCGGCTTCTCGAACTTCGCGGTCTCCTTCTCGATCATTTCCATCCTGGCCGGCGCGATCACGTCGTACGGCATCGCCATGACCGCCGGCGGCCCGATCGCCATCACGCTTGGCTGGCTTTTCGTCGGCGTCATGGTCACCTTTGTGGCGCTGGCGATGGCCGAGGTCTGCTCGGCCTATCCGACGGCCGGCGCGCTCTACTGGTGGGCGGCGGCGCTTGCCAAGCGCAACAAGGCCGCCTGGGCCTGGTTCATCGGCTGGTTCAACTTCCTCGGCGAGGTCGCGGTCACCGCCGCCATCGACTTCGGTGCGGCGATCACCACCTCGGCCTTCCTGAGCCTGACCTTCGACATGGAGGTCACGACCGGCCGTACGTTCCTGGTCTTCCTGATCATCATCATCGCGCACGGGCTGCTGAACACGTTCGGCGTGAACCTCGTGCGGGTGCTCTCCGACGTCAGCGCGTGGTGGCATCTGATCGGCGTGGCGGTCATCGTGGGCGTGCTCGCGGTGGTGCCGGACCAGCACAAGCCGATCTCGGAGGTGTTCACCGAGGTGCAGAACGCCACCGGGTTCAGCTTCGCCGGGGCGGGCGCGTACGCCGTACTGATCGGTCTGCTGATGGCCCAGTACACGTACACCGGGTATGACGCCTCGGCGCACGTCGCGGAGGAGACCCACGACGCGGCGAATGCCGCGCCGCGCGGCATCGTGATGTCCGTGGTGGTCTCGGTGATCGCCGGGTTCGTGCTGCTCTTCGCGATCACCTGGTCGATCCAGGACTACGAGGCGGAGCGGACCTCCGCTCTGGCCCTGCCGCCCGCGCAGATCTTCATCGATGCGGCCGGCCACGACACCGGCACGTTCCTGCTGTTCATCTGCGTGGTGGCGCAGTTCTTCTGCGGCATGGCCTCGGTCACCGCCAACTCCCGGATGTCGTACGCGTTCGCCCGCGACGGCGCCCTGCCGGGCTCGCGGATCTGGAAGAAGGTCAACCCCCGCACCGGTACGCCGACCAACTCCATCTGGCTGTGCGTGACGATCTCGACGTTGCTGGTGCTGCCGTCGCTGTGGAACACGACCGCGTACCTGGCGGCCACGTCGATCGCGGTCATCGGGCTCTACATCGCGTACGTCGGGCCGGTGTTCCTGCGCCGCCGCCTCGGCTCCGAGTTCGAGGCCGGCCCGTGGAACCTCGGCAAGTGGAGCGGGCCGATCGGCTGGATCGCGATCGTCTGGGTCGGCATCATCTGCGTCCTGTTCGTGCTGCCCACCGCCAGCCCGATCACCAGCACCACGTTCAACTACACGATCTTCGCGGTGATCGTGGTGCTCGGCGGCGCCGCGATCTGGTGGTTCGCCAGCGCCCGGCACTGGTTCACCGGGCCGAAGCAGAACCTGATCGAAAAGGCCGCCCACGGCGAGCAGACGATGCCCACCGAATGATCCGCCCGGGGCCGGGCGGAAACGCCCGGCCTCTCGGCCCCTTCCTGCGATAGGACTTTTGTTCATGGATCTCGAGGAACTTGATGTCTCGGTCGACAACGGCAGCATCGACACGGTGCTGCTGGCGCTGACCGACATGCAGGGCCGGCTGCAGGGCAAACGCCTGCACGGGCGCTATTTCATGGACGAGGTGGTCCGCGGCGGCAGCGAGGGATGCAACTACCTGCTCGCGGTGGACGTCGAGATGAACACGGTCGACGGCTACGCGATGTCGTCGTGGGCCAGCGGCTACGGCGACTTCGTGATGAATCCCGACTTCCGCACCCTGCGGCGGGTCCCGTGGCAGCCGGGCACCGCCCTGGTCCTGGCCGATCTGGCCACCACCGGCGGCGAGGCGGTCTACGCGTCGCCCCGGCAGATCCTGCGCCGCCAGCTCGACCGGCTCGCCGAGCACGGCCTCACCGCGTTCGCCGGCACCGAGCTGGAGTTCGTGCTCTACCGGGACACCTACGAGCAGGCGTACGACAAGAACTACCGGCAGCTCATCCCGGCAAACCAGTACAACGTCGACTACTCGCTGCTCGGCACCGCGCGGGTCGAGCCGCTGCTGCGCCGCATCCGCAACGAGATGTACGGCGCCGGGCTGGTGCCGGAGAGCGCCAAGGGCGAGTGCAACCTCGGCCAGCACGAGATCGCGTTCCGCTACGCCGACGCGCTGACCTGCGCGGACAATCACGTCATCTACAAGAACGGGGCCAAGGAGATCGCCGCACAGGAGGGTCTGGCGCTGACCTTCATGGCCAAACCGAACGAGCGCGAGGGCAACTCCTGCCACATCCACTTCTCGCTGCGCGGGCGGGACGGCCGGTCGGCCATGCTCGGCGACGGGCCGGGCCACCTGAGCGACACCGGGCAGCGGGTGCTGGCCGGGCTGCTCGCCACGATGCGCGAGTTCAGCCTGCTCTTCGCGCCGAACATCAACTCCTACAAGCGTTACCAGCCGGGCTCGTTCGCGCCGACCGCGCTGCGCTGGGGCGTGGACAACCGCACCTGCGCGCTGCGGATGGCCGGGCACGGCCAGGGCATGCGGGTCGAGAACCGGGTGCCCGGCGGGGACGTCAATCCCTACCTGGCGATCGCCGCGCTGGTGGCCGGCGCACTGCACGGGATCGAGAACGAGCTCGACCTGGAGAGCGAATTCACCGGCAACGCGTACGAGGACGCCTCGGCCCCGCGGGTGCCCGGCACCCTGCGCGAGGCGCACGAACTCTGGCAGTCCGGTGAGGTCGCCCGCGCCGCGTTCGGCGCCGAGGTGGTCGACCACTACGCCAACATGGCGCGGGTCGAACTGGCCGCCTTCGACGCCGCGGTGACCGACTGGGAGCTGCGCCGCGGGTTCGAACGGATGTGACATTCGCCGAGAAGCGCGGCGGCCGGTCGGCGGCGTGTCACGCTGGCCACAGAATTCCCTGGGCAGGAGGCATGGGTTGACTGACGTAATCAACCCGGCGACCGGGACGCTGCTGACCAGCGTTCCGTCGCTGGGTCTGGCCGAGACCGACGCCGCGATCGAGCGGGCGCAGGGTGCGTTCGCCGGTTGGCGGGACGTCGCGCCGGGCGACCGGGCCCGGCTGCTGCGCCGCTTCGCGACGGCGGTCGACGAGCACCTCGACGAGCTGGCGGATCTCGAGGTACGCAACGCCGGCCACCCGGTCGGCAACGCCCGCTGGGAGGCGGGCAACGTCCGGGACGTGCTCAACTACTACGCCGGCGCGCCCGAGCGGCTGTCCGGCCGGCAGATCCCGGTGGCCGGCGGCCTCGACGTGACCTTCCACGAGCCGCTCGGCGTGGTCGGGATCATCGTGCCGTGGAACTTCCCGATGCCGATCGCCGGCTGGGGGTTCGCCCCGGCGCTCGCGGCCGGCAACACGGTCGTGCTCAAGCCGGCCGAGCTCACCCCGCTGACCGCGATCCGGCTCGGCGAGCTCGCCCTCGAAGCCGGCCTGCCGGCCGACGTGTTCCAGGTGCTGCCGGGCAAGGGCTCGGTGGTCGGGCAGCGGTTCGTCACCCATCCCGCGGTGCGCAAGGTCTGCTTCACCGGCTCGACCGACGTCGGCAAGGCGATCATGGCGGGCGCCGCCGACCAGGTGAAGCGGGTGACCCTGGAACTCGGCGGGAAGAGCGCGAACATCGTCTTCGCCGACGCCGACCTGGAGAAGGCGGCCGCCGCGGCGCCGGCCTCGGTCTTCGACAACGCCGGCCAGGACTGCTGTGCCCGGTCCCGGCTGCTGGTCCAGGAGTCGGTGTACGACAAGTTCCTGTCCCTGCTGGAGCCGGCCGTCAAGGCGTTCCGGGTGCTCGATCCCGCCGACACCGCCGCGGAGATGGGCCCGCTCATCTCGGCCGGGCACCGTACGACGGTCGGGTCCTACGTCGACGGCGCCGACGTGGCGTTCACCGGCTCGGCCCCGTCGGGCGACGGCTGGTGGTTCCCGCCGACCGTGCTGCTCGCCCACTCGACCGCCGACCGGCACTGGCGCGAGGAGGTCTTCGGCCCGGTGCTGTCGGTGCTGCCGTTCCGCGACGAGCAGGACGCGGTCCGGCTGGCCAACGACACCGAGTACGGCCTGTCCGGCTCGCTGTGGACCCGCGACCTCGGCCGGGCCCTGCGGGTGTCCCGGGCGGTGGAGACCGGGGCGCTCAGCGTCAACAGCCACTCGTCGGTGCGCTACTGGACCCCGTTCGGCGGCATGAAGCAGTCCGGGCTGGGCCGCGAGCTGGGCCCGGACGCGCTGCTCTCGTTCACCGACGTCAAGAACGTCTTCATCTCTACCGACAGCTGAGAGGGTCATTCGTGGAGCGTTTGCAAGACCGGGTCGCCGTGATCACCGGGGCCGGCAGCGGAATCGGCCTCGCCACGGCCCGGCGGTTCGCCGCCGAGGGCGCCAAGGTGATCGCCGTGGACATCTCGGCGGACGCCGGCAAGGCCGCCGCCGACGAGGTCGGCGGCGAGTTCGTCGCCTGCGACGTCAGCGACGAGGAGCAGGTCAAGGCGCTGTTCGACGGGGTGGTGGAGCGGCACGGCCGGGTCGACATCGCCTTCAACAACGCCGGCATCTCGCCGCCGGACGACGACTCGATCCTGGTCACCGGGCTGGACGCGTGGGAACGGGTGCTCAAGGTCAACACCACCTCGGTGTTCTTCTGCTGCAAGTACGCCATCCCGCACATGCAGCGGCAGGGCAAGGGCTCGATCATCAACACCGCGTCGTTCGTGGCCCTGCTCGGCGCCGCCACCTCGCAGATCGCCTACACCGCGAGCAAGGGCGGGGTGCTGGCGATGACCCGGGAGCTGGGCGTCCAGTTCGCCCGGGAGGGAATCCGGATCAACGCGCTCTGCCCCGGCCCGGTCGCCACGCCGCTGCTCATGGAGCTGTTCGCGAAGGACCCGGAGCGGGCCGCGCGCCGGCTGGTGCACGTGCCGATGGGCCGGTTCGCCGAGCCCGCCGAACTGGCCGCCGCGGTGGCGTTCCTGGCCAGCGACGACGCCTCGTTCATCACCGCCGCGCAGTTCGTGGTGGACGGCGGGATCACCGGGGCGTACGTCACTCCGCTCTGACTTGTTTAAGACAGCCGGTATCTGGGCACGGCCTGTATACCTCCTGTTCAGCAGGATGAAGAGGCCGAATCCCCGCCCGTTCAGGTTCAATCCCTGCGTGGGTGGGACAGATGGGTCCGGGCGCGGCGCCACCCGATGGGGTGACGCCGCGCACCCGTGTGACTAGGTTGGTGCGATGCGTCCGATCATCGGGATAACGACCTACGTGGTGCCCGCCACCTGGGGCGTCTGGCATGACCTGCCGACCACGCTGATCCCGCACGACTACGTCACGACGGTGACCCGGGCCGGCGGCCGGGCCGTGCTGATCCCGCCCGACGACCGGGACACCGACGTGCTGCGCGCGCTCGACGGGCTGGTGCTGGCCGGCGGCGCCGACCTGAGCCCGGAGCTGTACGGCGCCGAGCCCGGACCGCTCACGGTCACCACCCCCGACCGCGACGCCGCGGAAATTTCCCTGGTCCGCGAGGCGTTACGCCGGGACATGCCGGTCCTGGGTGTCTGCCGGGGCATGCAGTTGCTGGCCGTCGCCGCCGGCGGCCGCCTGCACCAGCACCTCCCGGACGTGGTGGGTCACGAGAAGCACCGCCCGGCGCCCGGCGTCTACGGCGAGCAGGAACCCCGGTTCGTCGCCGGCAGCCGGATCGCCGCCCTGATGGGCGACGACCGCGCCGTGCACTGCTATCACCACCAGGGCGTCGCCGATCCCGGCACGCTCACCGTGACCGGCCGGACCGACGACGGGGTGGCCGAGGCGATCGAGGATCCGGATCGCCGGTTTGTCCTCGGCGTCCAGTGGCACCCGGAAGCGAACCAGGACGGGCGCCTGTTCGCGGCGCTGGTGGCGGCGGCCGGCTAAGCGCCGGGCCCGGGGTGCCGAAGACGAGAGAGCGAGCACGAGGAGGAATCCACCGCATGCGCAGGCCGCTGATCGGCATGACCGCGTACGCCCAGCAGGTGCAGTACGGCAGCAACGACCTCATGGCGGGCATGCTCCCCATGACGTATGTGAAGGCCGTGCACGCGGTCGGCGGGCGAGCCGTGCTGATCACCCCGGACGACCCGGGCACCGACGTCATCGAGTCGCTCGACGGCATCGTCTTCAGCGGCGGCGGCGACGTCGACCCGGCGCACTGGGGAGCCGAGCCGCACCCGGCGACCGACGTCGACCGGGTCCGCGACGAGTCCGAGGCGCTGCTGATGCGCGCCGCGCTCGACGCCGGCCTGCCGCTGCTCGGGGTCTGCCGGGGGATGCAGCTGATGGCCGCGGTCACCGGCGGGTCGCTGCACCAGCACCTGCCCGACGTGATCGGCAGCGAGCGGCACCGGGCCGCGCCGGGCACCGACCCGCTCGCCGCGGACGCCTCCGCGTACGGCCGGCACGACGTGGTGATCCGCCGCGGCTCCCGGGCGCACGCGCTGCTCGGTTCACACATCACGGTGAATTCGTTCCACCATCAGGCGGTCGCCGAACCCGGCGCGTTCACCCCGGTGGGCTGGTGTCCCGACGACCGGGTCATCGAGATCCTCGAGGATCCCAAGCACCCGTACGCGCTGGGCGTGCAGTGGCACCCCGAGCGCACCGCCGACCTGCGGGTCTTCGGCGGCCTGGTGCAGGCCGCCGTCCAACGCTCCGGCCTCCGGAGCGCCCCGATCGCGGCGTAGGGCCACCGGACCGCTACCGGGCGGACCGCCCGGAGCGGTGTTACGGTGCGAAACCGGGCCGGCCGAATCCCCTGCGGCCGGTTTGATCCGCGGGAGGACCCATGAGCGCCCTTCCGAGCCGATTGCGTGCCGCCCTGGCGCGCGGCGGCGAGATGGGCCGCCGGATGCTTGAGCTCGACTGGCGGGCGACGCCGCTCGGGCCGCCGGGCAGCTGGCCGGACGAGCTGGCGCAGGCGGTCGCCACCATGCTCGCCTCCCGGGCGCAGATCGTCATCTTCTGGGGGCCGGAGTATTGCGCCCTCTACAACGACGCCTACATCCCCGCGATGGGCAGCAAGCACCCCGGCCCGCTCGGCCGGCCGGGCCGCGAGATGTGGGCCGAGGCATGGTCGCTTCTGCAGGACCTCTTCGACCGGGTGCGCACCGACGACGAGGCGTTCTGGGCCGCCGACCACCCGTTCATGCTGGAGCGGCACGGCTTCCTCGAGGAGACCTACTTCGACGTCTCGTACGACCCGATCCGCACCGAGGCGGGCCAGGTGGGCGGCGTCTTCTGCATCGTCAGCGACACCACCGGGCGGGTGCTCGGCGAGCGGCGGGTGCGCACGCTCAGCGCGCTCGGCTCTCGGCTGGCCGACTCGCCGCATCAGGAGGCGCTGGTCGCCGAGACCGCGGCGGTGCTCGGCGAGAACCCCGCGGATGTGCCGTTCGCCCGGGTGGTGCTGGACGACGACGCGACCGGCGGGACGATGCCCGCCGCGGTGCGGCAGGTCGTCGCCACCGGGCGGGCCGGCACGGTCAAGCTGCGCGAGTTGACCGATTCGCCGCCGCCGACCGCCGCGGCCGAGGCCCTGGTGCTGCCGATCGGGGTCGGCACCGCCACGGTCGGCGCGCTGGTCATCGGGGTGAGCCGGTTTCTCGCCCTGGGCGGCGGCTACCGCGACTTCCTGGAGCTGGCGGCGGCGCAGATCTCCCGCGCGATCGCCAACCTGCGGGCGTACGAGGAGCAGC
>Ga0070668_100000391_pt1 | contig 29045 bp, 29 predicted proteins | sample KBSS43metaG_FD_64661 | JGI IMG/M metagenome (GOLD analysis project Ga0070668, IMG submission 64661) | Switchgrass rhizosphere microbial communities from Kellogg Biological Station, Michigan, USA - KBS S4-3 metaG | ecosystem: Host-associated > Plants > Roots > Rhizosphere > Soil ...
AGGGCGTCGGCGAACCGTTCACGCTGGGCGAAGAAGCCGATCTTGGGATCGGCCGAGAAGACCTTCTGCCAGCTCGCGGTCAGGGTGACCGCGGCGTCCCAGGCGAGCGGGATGCCGGTGACCCAGGCCCACTTGAGCCGTCCGCTCTTGACCAGGATGGTGGTGGCGACGGCCAACGCCACCGCGGCCAGCAACTGGTTGGCGATGCCGAACAGCGGGAAGAGCTGGTTGATCCCGCCGAGCGGGTTGGTGACCCCGGCCCACAGGAAGTATCCCCAGGCCAGGACGACGACCGCGCTGGTCGCCCAGAGGCCCGGCTTCCAGCTGACTCGGCCGATCGGCTTCCAGATGTTGCCGAGCGTGTCCTGCAGCATGAACCGGCCGACCCGGGTGCCGGCGTCGACCGTGGTGAGGATGAAGAGCGCCTCGAACATGATCGCGAAGTGGTACCAGAAGGCCCGCAGCGCGTCGCCGCCCAGCACCGAGGAGAAGATCTGCGACATGCCCACCGCGAGGGTGGGCGCGCCGCCGGTGCGGGCGACCAGGGTCTGTTCCTCCACCGCGGCGGCGGCCGCGGTCAGATCGGCCGGGGTGATGCTGAAGCCGAGGTTGGCCACGGCCGCCGAGGCGCTTTGCACCGTGCTGCCGAGGACGCCGGCCGGGGCGTTCATCGCGTAGTAGAGGCCGGGGTCGAGGATGCACGCGGCGATCAGCGCCATCACCGCGACGAACGACTCCATCAGCATGGCGCCGTAGCCGATGAGCCGGACCTGGGATTCCTTCTGGATGAGCTTGGGCGTGGTGCCCGAGGAGATCAGCGCGTGGAAGCCGGAGAGGGCGCCGCACGCGATGGTGATGAAGACGAACGGGAAGAGTGCGCCGGCGAAGACCGGGCCGGCGCCGGTGCTCGCGAAGTCGGTGACCGCGTCGGTCTTCAGCGTCGGCGCGGCGATGAGCACGCCGACCGCGAGCAGGCCGATGGTGCCGATCTTCATGAACGTGGACAGGTAGTCGCGGGGCGCCAGCAGCATCCACACCGGCAGCACCGAGGCGAAGAAGCCGTAGATCACCAGGCAGACCACCAGGGTCTTCGGGGTCAGCGTGAACGCACCCGCCCAGCTGGACTCCTGCACCCAGCCGCCGGCGACGATCGCCAGCAGCAGCAGGCCGACCCCGACGACCGAGGTCTCGATCACCCGGCCGGGCCGCAGCATCCGCAGGTAGAAGCCCATGAACAGGGCGATCGGGATGGTCATCGCGATGGAGAAGGTGCCCCACGGCGACTTGGCCAGCGCGTTGACCACGACCAGCGCGAGCACCGCGAGCAGGATGATCATGATGGCGAACACGGCGATCAGCGCGGCGGCGCCGCCGACCGGGCCGATCTCGTCGCGGGCCATCTGCCCGAGGCTCTTGCCGTTGCGGCGCATCGAGACGAACAGGACCACCATGTCCTGCACGGCGCCGGCGAAGATGACGCCGAAGATGATCCAGATCGTGCCGGGCAGGTAGCCCATCTGGGCCGCGAGCACCGGGCCGACCAGGGGCCCGGCACCGGCGATCGCCGCGAAGTGGTGGCCGAGCAGCACCCGGCGGTCGGTCGGCTGGAAGTCGATGCCGTTGTCGAGACGTTCCGCCGGGGTGGCCCGGCGGTCGTCGACCTGCAGCACCTTCTTGACGATGAACCGGGCGTAGAAGCGGTAGGCGATGGCGTAGGAGCCGAGCGCGGCGACGACCAGCCACACCGCGGAGATCTCTTCGCCGCGGGACAGGGCGATCACGCCCCAGGCGACCGCGCCGATGATCGCGACGGCGGTCCAGATGATGATTGTTCGAAGACTTGGTCTGCTGCGGGTGGGGGATACGGCGGTCACGATGGCCTCCGGGGTTGGTTGTCGCGTAGGAGCAGGTAGGCGACGGTCATCAGCAGAACGCTCACTGGTATCCAAACGATCTGATACCAGTAGAAAAACGGCACACCGGCGAGGGACGGACCGCCTCCGGCATACCAGGGCAGCCAAAGCAGGCCGACGAAGGGTGCGATCAGGCACCCCGCGGCTACCGTGCGTGCGGTGTTCGGCGTCACATGGCAGAGTTGCCCACACCTGGCCGTCGGTTTACTCGAGATTTCGTCGAGATTTCCGGTAAACCGTCGGGCGGTCCTCCGCAACTGGATCGGTAACCCGTTTCCGCCGAGGTGGTGAGCATGACCGAGCCCGCGACCCTGACGGCATTCCTCGCCGTGGTCGTCGGGACGTCGCTGGTCGCGGTCACCGCCCGCTGGTTCCGGCCGGCCGACGAACTGCCCACCCTGGCGGACTGGGCGCTGGCCGGGCGCCGGTTCGGCGGGGTGACGACCTGGTTCCTGCTGGGCGGCACGATCTACACCGCGTACACGTTCGCCGCCGTACCCGGCCTCGTCTATGGTGCCGGGGCGCTGGGGTTCTTCGCCCTGCCGTACACGATCATCGTCTATCCGTTGGCGTTCGTGCTGCTCCCGCGGCTCTGGTCGGCCGCGCGCGAGCACGGCTACATCACCGTGGCCGACTTTGTGAAGGGCCGGCACGGATCGGCGCCGCTGGCCCTCGCGGTCGCGCTGACCGGGATCCTCGCCACCATGCCGTACATCGCGTTGCAGCTGCTCGGCATCCGCGCGGTGCTCACCGCCGGCGGTCTCTATCCGGAGGGTACGGCCGGCGACCTCGCGCTGATCGCGGTGTTCGCGGTGCTGGCCGCGGCCACCTACCGGCACGGGCTGCGGGCCCCCGCGGTGATCTCCATGGTGAAGGGCGCGGCGATCTTCGGGGCGACCGCGGCGGTCGTCGCGGTCGTGCTCGACGACTTCGACGGGCCGGCCCGCATCTTCGCGGCCGCCCCGCCCACCCACACGGTGCTCGATCCGTGGCTCTATCCGGCCTTCGGCACGCTCGCGCTGGGCTCCGCGATGGCGTTGCTGATGTACCCGCACGTGCTCACGGCCGCGTTCGCCGCCTCCGACGCGGGCACGCTGCGCAAGGTGACGGTGGCCTTGCCGGCCTGGACCGCGGTGCTCGGCCTGTTCGGGCTGCTCGGCGTCGCGGCGCTGGCCGCCGGCGTCCAGGCCCCGGTCGGCAACGCCGAGACGGCCGTACCCCTGCTGGTCAAGCAGCTCATGCCGGCGGCGCTCACCGGGGTGCTCTTCGGCGCCCTGGTGGTGGGCGCGCTGGTGCCGGCGGCGGTCATGTCGATCGCCTCGGCGACCGCCTTCGTACGCAACATCTACGTCGAGTATTTCCACCCGACCGCCACCCCCAAGCACCAGACCCGGGTCGCCCAGTTCGTCTCGCTCACCGCCAAGGTGGGCGCGGTCGCGTTCGTCCTCGGCCTGCGCAACCAGGATGCGATCAACCTGCAGCTGCTCGGCGGGGTGTGGATCCTGCAGACCTTCCCGGCGGTGGCGATCGGCCTGTTCACCACCTGGCTGCACCGCTGGGCGCTACTCGCCGGCTGGGCGGTCGGCATGGTCACCGGCACCGGCCTGGTCGTCTGGGGTGGATTCTCCGCGGTGGTCCGGGTCGGCCCGGTACCGGTGTACGCGGCGCTCGTCGCGTTCCTGCTCAACGTCGCCGTCGCGGTGCTGCTCACCCCGCTGTTCGCGGCGCGTTCCGTACGACCGCCCGCGACGAGGCCGACATGACGCCGTTCACTGCCCGGGCCCACGCGGTGTCGTCGCCGGTCCCCGCCCAGCGGACAGAGCCGCCGGACGACCGGGAGGCGGCCCTCGCCCAGCTGTTCCAGGCGCACTACCCGGCGCTGCTGCGGCTCGCCGTGCTGCTCGGCGCGGACGACGCGGAGGACATCGTCGCCGAGGCGTATTACCAGCTGTACCGGCGGTGGCGGAAACTGCGCGGCACCGAGGCCGCGCTCGCCTACCTGCGGTCGGTGGTGTGCAACCTGACCCGGATGCGCCTGCGGCACCTGCAGGTGGTGCGCAAGCACGCCGGGCCCCGCGAGTACGGCGTACGGTCGGCCGAGAGCTCGGCGGAGACCGAGGCGTTGTTGCAGGACGACCAGCGCGCCCTGGTCTCCGCGCTCAAGGATCTGCCGGCCCGGCAGCGCGAGGCGCTCGTCCTGCGGCACTGGCTCGGGCTGCGGGAAGCCGAGATCGCCGAGGCCATGGGCATCTCCTGCGGGGCGGTAAAGTCACACACTTCCCGCGGGATGGCGGCACTCACGCGTGCGATGGAGGAGCGGCGATGACGGGCAGTACCGAGGAACGGCTGCGGGACACCTTGGACCTGCTCGCCACCCAGATCGAGGCGGTGCCGCCCGCGTACGCGCCGGCCCGCGCGACGTGGCGCCGCCGGGAACGCCGGCGGCGCCTCATCCTCGCGGTGCTCATCGCCGTCGTCTTCACGGTGGTCGACATCGTCGGCCTCTGGGCGCTCAACCAGGCCCAGGACGGCACGCACGTCATCTTCGACGACCGCAACCGCACCGGACAGTACGTGCCGGCCCCGCCCAGCGGCATCGGCCCGCCCTAGACTCCGCTGCGCCGCCTGGCCACCGACCAGGCGATCAGCCCGCCCGCGACCCCGGCCGGCACCGAGTACCAGCAGGTGTACAGCAGCCCGAGGACGCCGAACGCCATCGCCTGCAACACGAGCTCCGCGGCGCTGCCGTTGTCGCCGGGGGTGAACCAGCCCACCGCCTCGAGCACTTCCTGACCGGCGACGAGCGCCACCCCGAACAGCAGGAACGAGACCGCGGTCCCGGCCGCGCCGACCGCCGCCGCGCCCCCGGCTCCAAGCCGGCGTCGCCGGAACACGACGCCGGCCAGGATGCCGACCCCCGTCGCGGACACCTCGGCGGCGATCGCCACGCCCCAGAACTCCCGCCAGGCCTCGGTCCACCCGACCAGCACGGCGGTCACGGAGATGACCGCCAGGCCGGCCACCGGAGCCCAGAACCAGAGGTGCAGAGCGCTGCCCGGCAACCGCCGGTCGGCCGGTCGAACCTGGTCGTCCATCGAAGCCCCCAGAGATGCCGTACTTGAACGCGTTCAAGTACGGCCGAAGCGTATCGCCGAAGTCGAACGCGTTCAAGTGAGGGGTGGGTCACTGCGCCGCTGACCTGGGCGATATTTCTCCAAATAGTCCACCGGACGATCGCCGGACGGAGATCGCTAGGCCTCCACGGCCCGCGCATGCCAGCGTCGTCGGCAGCCCATCCACAGCAGAAAGGGAATGCTTCGTCGTGCGTATTTCGCAGAAGATGGCCGCCCTCGGAGTCGCGGCGACCGCCGCGACGGCGGGTGCCATGGTCAACGCCGCGCCCGCCTATGCCGCGCTCTACGGCGGGCAGTGCGGCTCCGGCTACGGCGTCGTCAACCTGATCGACCTGCCCAACCTCCGGGGCACGGTGTACCTGACGTACAACTCCTCCACCGGGAAGAACTGCGTCGTCACCATCCGCGAGAACCCCGGCACCGCCACCCTCATGGAGGCGTTCGTGCGCCGCTCCGGCACCAGCGGCTGGGCCAAGGACAGCGGCAACTTCACCACGTACGCCGGGCCGGTCTACGTGTCGGCGGCCGGCTCGTGCGTCGACTGGGGCGGCACCATCGGGACGGCCACCCAGACCCGTACCCGTACCAACTGCGGCTGACCCCGACCGACCTCACGGAGGAACCAGATGAAGCTCGTCAAGACCGCCGCCGCGGCCGCCGCCGTCACCGCCACCATGGTGGCCGGGGCGCTGGCCGCGGGAACCCCGGCGTACGCGGCCTCGTACGGGGGCGAGTGTGGATCCGGGTACGCCGTCGTGAACTCCGACCCGATCGGCACCAAGGGGACGGTGTTCCTCACCTACAGCGCGGCCACCGGCAAGAACTGCGTGGTCGCCAAGCGGAACTCGGTCGGCTCGGCCGTGCTCATCGAGGCGGGCCTGGGGATCAACCCGGTCGGCAGCCACTGGCCGGCCTACCAGGGTGACTTCTTCACCTCCTACGCCGGTCCGATCTACCTGTCCGCGGCGGACCGGTGCGTGGACTGGATGGGCCGGATCAGCGGCACCGAGGGCGGCAAGCGCCGCACCAACTGCGGCTGACCCCGCCGGGCGTACGGGTCGGGGCCGGACGCGTCACTTGGCCCCGACCCGTACGTCCAGGAAGACCGGATTCTTCAGCGGGAACAGCATCCGGCCCTGCTCGTCGGCCATCTTCCAGAAGATCTTGCAGCGGCTCGGCCGGCTCGGGGTGCGGACCGTCACCGCGATGTCCACGGCCTCGCCCGGGCGGGTCTGCGGGATGGCCACCGACGGCGGCGCCTCGCAGGGCTGCTGGTTGACCCGGGCCAGGAAGCGGTTGGCCCAGTGCACCGTGCCCGTGTTGCGGATACGCCACACCTTGGTGAAGGCGGAGTCGACCGGCACCAGGGCGCCGTCGGGATAGGTGATGTCGCCCTCGAACTGGGAGTCGTCGCGAGCGGCGACCACCGGCCCCGCGGCGGGCTGCCGGCCGAAGACGACCAGCGTGAGAACGGCGCCGGTGAGGATGCCCAGCGCCGCGGCCACCGCGGCGAAGACGATGCGCCGGCGCTCCCGCGGCGCCGGGCCGGGCGCACCGGCCTGCTCGCCCGCTGCGACCTGCTCGGCCGGCGGCGGGCTGTCCGCCTTGGCCCGCTGCCAGTGCTCTCGCCACTCCAGCTCGGTTTCCGCCGGGTCCCGGCCCAGCCGATCGACCGCGAGGACCCGGACGAATTCCCAGGTCGTCTCCCAGCTCGGCAGGCTGCGCCCCTGCGCCGCCGCGGCCAGCGACGACTTGGAGGCGGCCGCGCCCAGGCGTCCGGACATCTCCTCGTACGAGGGGTCGCCCGCCTCCCGCCGCAACTGCCACAGCCGATCGGCGAAGGCCCCCACCGGCCCGGAATCGGGACCCGGCCGGGCCGGCCGGCGCCCCCGGCGCATCCGCTGCTGTGCCCGGGTTTCGTTCTCCACGCCCGCACCATATCGGTGACGGTGATTGCCCCCGCCGCCGGAGACGGCTGCTGTCCTCGACGCGGCGGCGCGGCCTAGCGTGAACGCATGACGACCTGGTTCACGGCTGCCGACTGCCGGATCGAGGACTTCCGGGCGGTCTGCGAGCACAAGACGTTGCCAACCGACTATCCGCACGCCGCCGACGTGGTGGACAACGTGCCGATCTATCCCGGCACGCTCGCGAACACCCGGGAGATACAGGCGGAGCTCGTCTGGGCGTTGTCGGACGGGCCCGGCGTGGTGGTCTTCACCGGAGCGTTCCCGCCCGCGGTGGTCGACCGCGCCACCGCCGTGTTCACCGACCTGATCGCCGAGCAGAAGGCGGCCGGGGTAGCCGCCGGTGACCACTTCGCCAAGCCCGGCGCCAACGACCGGGTGTGGGGCGCGCTGGACAAATTCGCGCTGCGTGATCCGGCGGCGTTCGCCGCCTACTACGACAACGACGCGCTCGCGCTGATCTGCCAGGCCTGGCTGGGCCATGGCTACCAGGTGACCTCGCAGGTCAACGTCGTCAACCCGGGCGGCGTCGCGCAGGTGGCGCACCGCGATTACCACCTCGGGTTCATGAGCCAGGAGCAGGCGCTGCGCTATCCCGCGCACATCCACGCGCTGTCACCGGCGCTCACCCTGCAGGGCGCGGTGGCGCACGTCGACATGCCGGTGGCGACCGGCCCCACGCTCTACCTGCCCTACTCGCAGCGGTACCCGGCCGGCTACATCGCCTTTCACCAGCCCGAATTCACCGCCTACTTCGACGAGCACCACGTCCAGTTGCCGCTGGCGAAGGGCGACGCGGCGTTCTTCAACCCGGCCCTGTTCCACGGCGCCGGCACCAACCGGTCGGCGGACGTGCGGCGGATGGCCAATCTGTTGCAGGTCTCCTCGGCGTTCGGCCGGGCGATGGAGACGGTCGACCGGGTGGCGATGGCGGCGGCGCTTTACCCGGTGCTGCGCGGCTTCGCCGGCTCGGTGGAGAACGTGATCGCGGCGTCCGCCGAAGGCTACGCCTTCCCCACCAACCTCGACCGGGACCAGCCCATCGGTGGGCTGGCCCCGCAGACCCAGGCCGAGCTGATGCGGCGGGCCTTGGCCGAGAACTGGGCGGCGGCGAGGTTCGAGCAGGAGCTGTACGCCCACCACCGCCGGCGCTCTACTGCCCCATCGTGACCTCGGCCGCGGCGACCCGCGGGCCGGACCGCAGCGCGTACGCGAGCACGCCGCCGACGAAGAGCAGGACGGCGGTGACCGCCGCGACCCGGTTGTCGGCCGGCTGGACCAGCCAGTACAGCACCTGCCGCCAGTCCTCCTCGGGCCCGCCGAGGACCACCTGCAACGCGGTCCAGCTGATCGGCAATTGCCACGCCAGCCGCGTGCCGGCCAGCGCGACGCCCAGCCCGATGAGCCCGGTCAGGCCGGCACAGTCTCGCACGACCTGCCAGGTCGGCCCGAACCAGGCGCCGGTGGGACGGGTCGCGGCCAGCGCCGCGGTGACCATCACGAAGCAGGCGATCAGGTGCAGCGCCCGCCGTGGCGGCCAGGGCAGCGCGGCGGTCGACTCGAGGGCGTCGTCGTCGCCGGCCAGGGTGGGGATCAGCGGGGCGAGCCCCAACACGACGGTGAGGATGGTCAGGGGTTCGCTGACCTCACTGCGGTCGCTGAACGCCAGCCAGGCGAGCCAGATCAGCGCGACGGCGCCGATCGACACGGCGGTGGCCAGCGGCACGCGCCGGGAGCGTAGATAGAGCCGGAGCCATCGGGTCACGGCCGCGCTCCGCCGGTGAGGATCGGCAGCAGGTCGGTGCGGCAGGCGGCGGCCGCGTCGCGCAGCGCGGTCACCCGCCTGATTTGCTCCGCCTTCGGCAGGCTCCGCAGCTTGCCGACGGTGTCGCTGATCTCGGCGTGGAATTGGTCGCCGTAGGCGATCCGTCCGTCGGCGGGCTGCAAGTCGTCGGTGCCCTTCACCCACGCCCCGGCCGCGTACTTGGCGACCTCGTCGATCCGGGGGCATCCGTTGTAGGTGGTCCCCGCTCCGTTCAGGATGCTGTCGACCAGTTGCGGGTCGACATCGCCGCCGTCCTGATCGAGCTGGAACTGCACCGTGCCGGGAGCGGCGCGGAATCCGCCGGGCTCGTCGGACCCCGGCACGTACACGACGTCGGAACGCCACTCGACGGCCCGCTTCGGCGCGCCGGGCAGCTTGGCGAGCAGGGCGAGCGCCTGGCGTGCCGGCGCGACCACCTCGGGCAGCCGGTTGGCGTGGACCGCGGTCACACACACCTGCGGGGCGCCGTCGGCGCAGACCAGCCGCTGCGCGTCGAGATCCACGTAGTACCTCGCGGAGGCGGTGCCGGGCACGATGACGGCGATCGCCGTGGCGCCCGCCAGCACCGCGCCGGCCGCCGCCCGGGGCCGCCAGGAGGCGGCCGCCGCCAGCAGGAGGCCGGCCGCCGCGAGGCCGGCGCCCAGCACCAGGTGGCCGAGGACGGCGCGGCCGGTCACCGCCTCCCAGTCGTAGCTCTGCGGCTGCGGGACCAGCGCGAGGTTGCCGAGCCGGCTCGTCGGGTCGCTCGTGCGCTCGGCGAGAGCGACCTGCATGGCCAGGCCGACCACCGCAAGGGCCGGCGGCACCAGGAGCGAGGGCCACGCCCGGCCGGCCGCCAGGCCCAGCCAGGCGGCGCCGGTCAGGACGACGACGCCGGTCAACGGCACGAACAGCGCCCCGGCCGGGGTGTAGGTCGCGTTCCGCGCGACCCAGATCGCGCCGCCGGCGAAGACGAGCAGGTGCGCGGCGGCGACGGCGACCATCATGGCGGCCGCGGTCGGGGAGATCCGCTGCCAGCTGGGGCGTCCGGTGCTGCCGATCAGTTCCTCGACCCGGGTACGCCGCTCCCGGCGCCCCAGCATCGCGCCGCCGGCCATCGCGAGCGGCGCCAGGACGAACAGCGCGGTCGCGTGGTTGTAGGTGAACCGCAGCCACTGCTCGCGCCAGAGGCCGACGCTCGTGCCGAGCGCCGCGACGCTGACCGCGGTGATCAGCAGGGCCAGGGTCAGCGCGTTGGACCGGCGCAGCTCGGTCCGGATGATCCGCATCATGAGGCGCTCCGGTGCCGGTTCAGCAGCGTGGTGTAGCCGCGCTCGGCCGGGCTGTCGCCGGTGCCGCCGTGCTCGCCGAGCCGCACCAGGTCGGCCGGCAATCCCTGGAACACCAGGGCGCCGCCGTCGATGAGCACGACGTCGGTGCAGGCGGCCACGACGTCCTCGACCAGATGGGTGGAGACCACGACGCAGCTGTCGGCGCCGAGTTCGCGCAGCAGGGTGCGGAACTCGACCCGTTGCTCCGGGTCGAGGCCGACGGTCGGCTCGTCGAGCAGCAGCAGCGCCGGGTCGTTGACGATCGCCTGGGCGATGCCGACCCGGCGCAGCATCCCGCCGGAGAGGGACTTGAGCCGCGAGTCGGCCCGGTCGGCGAGCCGGACCCGCTCGATCGAGCGCTGCACCGCGCCGGGGATCGCCGCCGCGGGCATCTCCCGCAGCCAGGCCATGTACTCGACGTATTCGCGGACCGTGAAGCGGGGGTAGAAGCCGAAGTGCTGCGGCAGGTAGCCGAGCCGGCGGCGCAGGCCGCGCAGGGTGCGGCCGTCGGCAGCATCGCTGCCGAGCAGGCTGAGCCGGCCGCCGGCCGGCTTGACCACTGTGGACAGGGCGCGCATGAGGGTGGTCTTGCCGGCGCCGTTCGGGCCGAGCAGGCCGTGCACGCCGGTGCCGAGGGAGAGGCGGAGACCGTTGACGGCGAGCCGCCGGCCGGCCTTGACCGTGAGGTTCTCGGCATCGACGTCCCAGGCGTGCATGGACGGTGCCACCTCGTGTGCGCTGACCGCACGTATCATCGTTCCTCCTCGTGCCGTGGGTTTCCGGCCGGCGTCGCCGGCCGCGGAGTGGTTCTTGGCGGGTGCTTACTGCCAGCTGTCGAGGCGCCGGTGGTCGTTGGCGCGGAGCAGGGCCAGCGCGGTGACGATCACCGCGGCCGCCGCCCAGCCGCGCAGGCCGTCCGGCTGCATCAGTACCGGTAGTTGGGCGGTGACGATCCCCGGCACGGCGACGGCCAGCAGCCAGCCGGCGCCGAGCAGCGCCGCCGCCCGTGCGACCCCGATCCGGCCGCCCAGCAGCAGCGTCGCGGCGGTGAGCGTCAGCGAGGGCAGCAGCCAGCGGGCCGGTGACTGCCCGAGATACCAGCCGGCGGCCGCGAGCGGCGGGAGGATCGTCGCGAGGATCACCAGCGTGCGGCGCAGCAGGAGCTCCAGGCCGGCCCGGGAGGTGCCGGCGATGGTCTCCCATGCCGGGTCGGTGCGCCGCGACCAGGCGACCACCATGCCCGCGAGCGGTGCCACCGGCGCGAGCAGGAGCACCAGCGAGGGCAGGTGCGGGAAGGTGCGGTCGAGCAGGAAGGCCGCGAGCACGGCGGTGGTGGTGATGACGGCCCAGGGGATCAGGGACCAGGCGGCCCACCGGTGTGCCACCTGCCGCCAGGCGCGCCGCCGGGTTGGCGGCGGACCGAGGCGTACCCCCTGGTCGATCATCGCCTGCACGTCGTCGAGCAGGCCGCGCAGCGGCGGCCCGGCAAACTCGGCCAGCTGTTCCCGGCACTCGGCGCAGCCCTCCAGGTGCGCCTCCACCGCCCAGCTGCCGGCGTCGTCGAGGCCGGGATCACCGGCGGCGTAGGCCGCCAGCGTGGCGGCCGAAGCGTGACTGGTCACGACAGTGCCTCCCGCAACGCGGTCCGGGCGCGTCGCGCCCGGCTCTTCACCGTGCCCTCGGGCAGCCCGAGCAGGACCGACGTCTCGCGCACCGTGAGCCCGTCGAGGACCATGGCGCGCAGCACGTCGCGCAGCTCGGGAGCGATCTGGGACAGGGCCGCACCCACCTCGTCGCCGACCGTGCCGGCGAGCGCCTCGTCCTCGGCCGCCGGCACGCTGCGCACCGGCAGCACGTCGGCGGGCACCTCGGCCCGCCGGGCGCGCTTGCGCAGGGCGTCGACCAGCCGGCGGGCCGCGATCGTCCACAGCCAGCCGACCGCGCTACCGGCCGGGGCGTCCCCGCCGGCGCCGGGCCGGATGCCCGCGAACGATCCGGCCGCCCGCCACACCGCCAGGTAGGTGTCCTGCATGACCTCGGCGACGATGCCGTCGTCGGCGCAGCGGCGGCGCAGCCGGACGGCGAGCCAGGGTGACGTCCGCCGGTACAACTCGTCGAAGGCAGTGCGGTCGGCGCGCGCGATGCGCCGAAGCAGCTGCTCCTCGTCCAGCCCGGTTGCTTTCACACCCGGTCAGACGACGGCGGGGGAGCCGGCGGATCATTTCAGCGAGTGACGCCCGTCACGCCTGGTCGGCGAGTTGGGGCTGCCGGCGCTGAACCGGGCGGCAGAACGCGGCGATCAGCAGCGCAACGGCGAACATCGCCTCGGCCGGCAGGGCGAGACCGCCGAACTCGTTGGTCGGCTCCAGGCCGATCCAGAACGGAGAACCCGGCAGGTAGTCGCCGGTCAGGACGGTCAGGTAGTCGGCCGCCAGCAAAACCGCCGGAAGCACCAGGACCAGACCGAGAGCGGCCGCGCTGATCGTCAGGGCGGTGGCGGCCGGGCGGCCCTCGGTGCGGCGGCTCGCCCAGCCGAAGACCAGCCAGCCGAGGATCGCGCCGGGCAGACCCGCCGCGAACGTGACCGCGGAGATCCACGTCGGCTCGGCGCGGTAGACCGTGGCGTCCAGCTCGTTGACCTTGTTGGCCGGGTCATGGTTGTTCCAGAGCATCAACACCAGCCGGTCGTTGCGGGCCAGGATGGCGGCCGAGTCGTCCTGCGGGGTGCCGTCGAGGTTGCGGGAGGCGCTCGGATAGTCGCGGACCACCCGCCAGCCGGCGTCGGACAGTCGTTTGCGCAGCCCGGCTAGATACGTCGCGACCTGGGCGGTCTGCGCCGTGCCCGGGGTGGTGCTGTCGATCTGCCGCGCGTCGAGCTCGCCGCCGCCGGTGGTGGCGAACGGGGCGCGCTGGTCTGCCGGATCGTCGGGGCTCCACTCCGCCCAGGTCATCGGCAGGCCCGGGGCGATCATCTCGGCGAGCGCGGCCCGCTCGGACGCGGACGGCATGTCGGGGGCCGCCTCCCAGGCGAGCCGGTTGGCCAGCGCGGCCGCGAAGAAGCCGGCGACCAGGGCGACGATCGTGGCGAAGACGCCGACGGCCCGGCTGCGCGGCCGGCCGAGCCGGGCGCGCATGCCGTTGCGCAGCAGGTTTGCCGTCTCCCGGACGCGCCGGCGACCCTGGCCGCCGGCGGCGGCCATCAGCAACGTGTCGAGGACCTCGTCGCGCCGGGGGCCGCTGGGGTAGGCATACAGCGCGAGCGGCCTCATCCGGCGAACCCGGGCTTGCGGGCCTGGAGGCGCCGGGACGCCGTGCTGGCGTTGCGGGCCAGGCGTTCGGTCTCGGCGGCCAGCGCGGCTGTGCCGGACTCGGTGAGCCGGTAGTAGCGCCGCGGCCGGCCGTCGACGATCTCCTCGTGGTCGACCCCGACCAGGCCCTCGGCGGCGAGCCGGTCGAGCGCCGCATACAGCGTGCCGGCCTGGAGGGTCACCTGCCCGTCGGAGAGGGCCGCCGTCTCCTGGATCACGCCGTAGCCGTGCCGTGGCTGATCCACCAACGCCGTGAGGATCCAGAACGTGGGTTCCCGCATCGCTTTGCTCACGGGAGCCAATATAAAGATTATCTGAGTATCCCGCCACCCTGCCCGTGCCCCGACCACATCCGCTGCGTCTGCTGCTGTTGCAGGATGTCGCGGATCTCGTGGGTGTCCCCGTCGGGGTAGGTGTCGAGCAGGGCGTGCAGGTCGTTCAGCTCGGCGTGGCTGACATATGTGGACAGCTCGGCGGACAGCTGCCGGCGTCGCCTGCGGTTTGCCGCGCGCAGCATCAACTCGGCCCAGGACACCAAGAGGCGGGCGTGTAGCTGCATCGTCGCTCCCCAGCCGGCTTCATCGACGGACCGGAAGATGTGGTCGCCATCACATTATGTCACTCCTGGTGTGCTCCAGACAGCCGAGCGGTCAGCAGGTCCACCACCCGCCGCGCGGTCGGCGACGCCAGATACACCGCACCGTCACGAGGTGGCCGCGAGCATCTCCGTACCGGCCGGGGTGAGACGCCGACGGCGGACCGGGAGCATCAGGAACGGATGGGCGACGCCCCAGGCCGCGCCCTTGCAGACGAACTCCTTGTAGCGCGCCGCCACCTTGCCGGTGATCAGCGACGGCTTGGCCCGGTCGTCGGCGGTCACGAACTGGATGATGCCGTCCCGGCGGCCGAGGCTGATGCACTGGTTGAAGTAGCGGAGCGGGGCCTTGGGGATCCGCCGGCCGGTGAGGCGCGCGGCGATGGCGTCGGCCGCCTGCCAGGCCATCGGGGTGCCGGAGGCGCAGGACATCCGCAGCGGCTTCCCGCCCGGACCATCGGCGAGCGCCGCGTCGCCGATGGCGTACACGTCGGGGTGCGAGACCGAGCGCATCGTGGCGTCGACGACGATCTGTCCCGTGCCGGCGACCCGCAGGGTGCTGGCGGCGGCGATCGGGTGTACGGAGAAGCCGGCCGTCCACACGGTGAGCTGGGCCGGGATCGTACGGGCATCGGCGGTGACCGCGCCCGCCGGCTCGACCCGGGCGATCTCGGTGTGCTCGTGGACGGCGATGCCGAGCCGGTCGAAGACCGCGCGCAGGTGCCGTTGCGCCTTCTCGTTGAGCCAGTCACCGAGGCCGCCGCGGGCGGCGATCGCGACCCGCAGGTCCGGCCGGGCCTCGGCGATCTCGGTGGCCGCTTCCACGCCGGTGAGGCCGCCGCCGACGACCAGCACGGTCCCGCCGGCGGCAAGGTCCGTGAGCCGCTCGCGCAGCCGCAGCGCGGACTGCCGGCCGGCGAGGTCGTAGGCGTGTTCGGCGACGCCGGGAACGCCGTGGTCGGCGGCCGCGCTGCCGAGCGCGTAGACGAGGGTGTCGTAGGAAAGCTCACCGTCGTCGAGCGCGACGGTCTTACGGTCGGCGTCGACGGCGGTCACCCGGGCCAGCCGTACGTGCACGCCGGTACCCGCATAGATGTCGCTCAGCTCGCGGTGCTCGAGCTCCTGCCCGGTGGCGAGCTGGTGCATGCGCACCCGCTCCACGAAATCGGGCACCGCGTTGACGACGGTGATCTCGGTGTCGTCGGGGTGCAGCCGGCGGGCGAGGCGCCCGGCGGCGATGGCTCCGGCATATCCGGCCCCGAGGACGACGATGCGGTGCTTCATGGTCTCACTCCTGTCTCGGCGGGTTCGCTTCCTGAACCGGACAGCGCCGCGATTGCTGACAGGAGTGGGCTGTGACCCGAGTCACCACACGATGGCGACGGGCTCCCCGTGCTCGGTTGCCGACCATTGGCGCGTAGCGCGTACGAGCTTGTCGGGGTTGACCTGGATCCGCAGGGCGGCGACGCCCTCGGTGGTCATCTCCATGGAGAGCACACCGACGACCCGGCCGTCGACCACGACCACCATCGCGGGCGCGCCGTTGACGATCTCGGTATAGACCGCCGGGCTGCCGCCGACCAGGGCCCGCTTGGCGGCACTGGGCTTGAACAGGCCACGCAGGAACCGCGCCACCGCCACCGCCCCGAAGATCGGCGTGGTCCGGGCCGGGATCTTTCCGCCGCCGTCGCCGACGCTCTGCGCGTCGCCGGTGAGCAGCGTGACCAGGCGGTCCGTCTCGCCGGAGGTCGCCGCGGCCAGGAACTCCTCGACAATCTTGCGCATGGCGGCCTCGTCGACCTCGGCGCGGGCCCGGTCGGCGGTGACATGCTGCTTGGCGCGCCGGTAGATCTGCTGACAGTTCGACTCGGTGAGGTCGAGGATCTCGGCGATCTCGGCGTGCGGGTAGCCGAACGCCTCGCGCAGCACATACACCGCGCGTTCGTTCGGCGAGAGCCGCTCCATCAGGGTGAGCACCGCCATCGAGACCGACTCGCGCTGCTCGACCGTGTCGACCGGGCCGAGCATCCGGTCGCCGGCCAGGACCGGCTCGGGCAGCCACATGCCCACATAGGTCTCCCGCCGGGCCCGGGCCGAGGTGAGCTGGTTGAGGCACAGGTTGGTGAGCACCTTGGTGAGCCACGCCTCGGGCGTCTCGACCCGCTCCCGGTCGGCGGCCTGCCAGCGCAGGAACGTGTCCTGCACGGCGTCCTCGGCGTCGCTGGCCGAGCCCAGCAGGCGGTAGGCGATCGCCTCGAGGCGGGCCCGGGAACGCTCGAACAGTTCAACCTCTTGCGCGGCGAGCGGCATGGCTCAATAGTCCACCACCTGTGCGTACGACGGGATGCCCGGGCGGATCGGGAGGCCGTCGCGGACCGCCGTGGCCGTCTCCACGGTCGCCGCCAGCGCGGCGCGGAACAGCAGGGAGCCGGTGCTGATCCGCCGTACGCCGAGGTCGGCCAGCGCCGCGACGGTGTGCCGGCCGGGCAGGAACAGGACGTTGACCGGCACGTCCACCGCGGCCACGACGGCGGCGATGTCGGCGGCGTCCGCGAGGCCGGGAACGAACACCCCGTCGGCGCCGGCGTCCGCGTACAGCCGCACCCGGCGCAGCGTCTCGGCCAGGTCGCCGAGGCGCTGCCAGTAAGTGTCCGTCCGTGCGTTGACGAACAGGCCCGGCACCTGCCGCTTCACCGACCGGACCAGCGCCGCGTGCGCCGCGGCCGGGCCCATCGCGTCCTCCATGTTGACCCCGGCGGCGCCGGCCGCGGCCACCGCGGCCGCGGCGTCGACCGAACCGGTCTCGATGTCGACGGTGAGGGCGACCGGCAGTTTCGCGAGGCGGCGGGTCAGCTGCCAGGTCTCGGCGTCGGCGGCGCCGGCACCGTCGGGCAGGCCGTGCGCCGCCGCGACGCCGAGGCTGGTCGTGCCGAGCGCCGGGAACCCGGCCTTGACCAGGGCCCGGGCCGAGGCGACATCCCACACGTTCGGCAGGATCAGTGGGGCGCCGGCGCGGTGCAGGGCGGCGAAGCCGGTCATCCGAGGGCGCCTTCGGCGAGGGTGAGCGCATGCGTACGGCCTGGGCAGCGGCGCGGTCCGGCACCGAAGGCCAGATCGTCGGCCAGACGGACCTGCACCACCTCGCCGGCCTCGACCGTGCGATCGCCGACGGTGGTCGTCCGGAGCGCCTGCCGCTTCGTCGCCGGAACCGGCGGATCGTCGCGCAGCACCTCGGCGATCGGGCGGTGGCGAGCCTTTTCGATCAGCGCCGTGGTGGCGTTGCAGGCCTGCGCGAGCACGCCGATCCGGGCCGCGGTCGGCTCGTCGTGGTGGCCGCCGAAGACCTCGACCAGCCGCTCGACCGCCGCGTCGGCGCGGGCCTCGTCGCCCGTACCCGGTTGGTAGGCCTGGGCGACGTCGCGCACCAGCGCGACCACCGACTCGTCGGCGCCCATCGCCCGCGCCAGCACCGCCACCGGATCCCCGCCGGTGCGCAGCGAGTCCGGCGGGATCGCAGCCAGGATCGCGACCGAGAGGGCACGCCGGCGCTCGTGGGCCTCGCCGGTGCTGAACCGGCCGACCGTGGCCCGCAGCCAGGCGATCCCGGCGGTACCGGCCGGGACCGGCGGCACCACGAAACAGGGGTCGGTCAATACGGCGAGAACGTCATCGTGATCGCTGATCTGCTCCATGTGACGACGGTACGGCGACCATCGTTCGGTGCCGGCCGAACTGAGCTCCGGTTACCTACCTTCATCGCGCTGGGACGGCCAGGCGCCAGAAGTCGAGTTGCCAGGCGGGTCGCTGCGGGCTGGTGTCGGCGACCTGGGCGAGCAGGATGGCGACGGAACCGGTGGCCGGGATGATGTGAGCGGAGGTCCCGGTGCCGCCGGTCCAGCCGTAGCGGCCGGGAACGTTCCACGCGTTGGTCGGTTCGATGTCGACCGAGCCGCCGTAGCCCCAGCCCTGCCCGTCGAGGAAGAGGTGGCCGGCGGCGCGTTGCGAGGGCGTGAGCTGGTTGGTGGTCATCGCGCGGACCGATTCGGGGGAGAGGATCCGGTGCCCGCCGAGGGTGCCGTGGCCGAGCAGCATCCGGGCGAACGCGTGCCAGTCGTCGACAGTGGAGGCCAGCCCGCCGTTGCCCAGCGGGAGCGCCGGCGGCGTACTCCACTGGCCGCCCGGTGCGTCGACGAGCCGCAGCCGGCCGTCGGCCGTCGGTTCGTAGTAGCTGGTGAACCGGTGGCGCTTGGCGGACGGCACGGAGAAGGCCGTGTCCACCATGCCGAGCGGCTGGAAGATCCGTTCGGCCAGGAAATCGGGCAGCGGGAGGCCGGCGACGCGGGAGATCAGGATGCCCTGGATGGTGGCGGAGGTGTCGTAGAGCCACATTTGGCCGGGCTGGTAGAGCAGCGGGAGCCGGCCGAGCGCGGCGATCCATTCGTCGGGCGGCGGGAACGTGCTGGGGTGCCGGCCGTCCCGCTGGACCGCGAACAGCTCCTGAACCTGCGGGAGTGTGAAGTCGGACGGAAAGCCGTAGCCGGTGCGGAAGGTGAGCAGGTCCAGGACCGTGATCGGCCGCTCGGCGGGGACGACGTCGCCGACCGGGCTGGACGGCGTCCGTACGACGACCGGCTTTTCCAGCTCGGGGAGCCAGGGATCGATCGGGTCATGCAGACCGATCCGGCCGTCCTCGATGAGGACCAGCAGCCCGGCGGCGACGATCGGTTTGGTGATGGAGGCGATGCGGAAGATGGAGTCGCGGGCCATCGGCGCGCTGTTGTCGGTGTCGAGCGAGCCGGCGGCCGCGACTTCCACGCGGTCTCCGTGGGCGACGAGAGCCACCGCTCCGGGTAGCGTCCCGGCGTCGACGTGCTCGTGGAGGAAATCGTTGAGCCTGCTCACGTGTTCACCGTCCGGCATCGGGTCGTCCCAGCGCTTCGCTGACGACCAACGTAATGCAGTTCGTCCCGATCGGCCTGGCTGTCAGGGCACCACGACGAGCCTGCTGCCCCGCAGATCGGTGCGTTGCCAGGCGGTCTCGATGTCGCTCAGCGGGACCCGGACCAGGTCGAAGGTCAGCGCGCCGGCCTGCGCCCAGGTCACGACCTGGCTGTACACCTCATGCATGGTTTCTGGGCCGAGCCCTTTGGCCGCACCGTAGATCTCGACCCCGGAGGTGCGCAGGCTTTCCGCGGCGAGAACGAGCCCGGCGCCGGCGGACTCGCCGATCTGGATCAGCCGAGTCGGTTTCCGGAACGCGAAGGTTTGCGGGACTAACGATCGCAGCAGGATCTCGGTGGGCCGGCCCCAGAGGAAGTCCAGCACGATGTCGTAGCCGTCCCCCTCGGCGTCGAGGTACGCCTGCGTCAGCGCCTCGTCCGGAACGGCGGTGTTGATCACCGCATCGGCGCCCAGGGCTTGTACTTCCCGCAGCTGGTCGTCGTCGCGGCCGGTCGCGATGATCCGTCCGGCGCCGAGCAGCCGGGCCACCTTGACCGCGAGTCGTCCCGCGACGCCGGTGGCACCCTGCACCAGCACGGTCTCGCCGGGCACGAAGCCGGCGGCGGTCTTGACGGACATGCCGGTGATCGCGGTGCCCAGTACGGTCGCGGTCGCGGGATCGATACCCTCCGGGATCGGCACGTACGCGCCCTTGGGCACCACGGTTTTCTCGGCGAGCGCGCCGTACGGCCGGCGTGGGTTGCCGAACCCCACGAGGGTGCCGTCCGGCAGTGCGCCGATGCCGTCGAAGGCGGGAATCGCGGGTAGCTGTGCGGTGTATTGCCGGCTCGCGTAGTGCGTACCCGCCGCGATGCGCTTGTCGACGTTTTCGACCGCGACGGCCTTTACGTCAATGACCACCTCGTCGTCGCCGGCCATGGGATCCGGAAAGTCCTCGTAGCGCGGGATGCCGCCGATCTCGTGCAGCACCGCCGCCTTCATCGCGGATCCTGGCCGAAGAACGCCCCGATCCGGCGCTGCCAGGCCGGCAGGAATCGGGGAGGGCGGGCGGCTGAGTGGTTCCACCGGTGGTCGGGTGAACGGCGCGGGGCGACGCCGCCCTGGTGGCCGGCCGGACGTTCGGCGTGTGTCGAGACTCCGGGAACCCGATGTGTCACCCAGTGCAGCAACGACCTCATGTTCGTCATCTTGGCCTCCGTCTCTCTATCAGTGATAGAGAGACTCTAGCACTGATAGAGTGCTGGCGGGAGGTACCGAATTTGGCGCTAGACCGACAGCGGATCGTCGCCGAGGCCGTCGCCCTGCTGGACGCCGAGGGACTCGACGGCGTGACGACGCGCAAACTCGCCGCGCGGCTCGGCGTGCAATCGCCGACCCTCTACTGGCATCTGCCCAACAAGGCGGCCCTGGTCACCGCGATTGCCGACGCGATCCTCGACCAGGAGTTCGGCGACATGTCACCGCCCGAGCCGGATCAGCACTGGCAGGCTTGGTTGAGCGGTCTCGCCGAGCGGCTGCGCCGGGCGCTGCTCGCCCACCCGGACGGCGCCCGGGTCATCTCGGCCGCCCAGCTTTCCCGCACCATGGCGGCGATCTCCGAACTGGCCATGAGCACCTTGGTGGCGCGCGGCATCCCGCTGCGACAGGCCCGCGTGATCGTCCTGACCGTCGAGCGCTTCACGGTCGGCCACGTCCTCGAGGAACAGGCCGCCCGCCCCGACCCGGAGGCGCTGAAGAACTTCGACATGGCCGCATTCACCGAGCAGCACCCGACGGTGGTGGCCGCCATCGCCGAATACTTCCAACCCGGCCGTACCGTGGATGACCTGTTCCGCGACTGCCTCGAGGTGGTCATCGCGGGCGCCGCGGTCAAGGCCGGCGCCGCCTCCTGACGGCGGGTCATCGATCAATGATTGGTGTCGGGGAAATGCCGGCCGGTTGACGCGGCGGCGAGTTCGGCACGGGTGGTCGTGTCGAGTTTGGTGAAGATGTGCGAGAGGTGGGTCTTCACGGTGCCCCGGCTCATCAGGAGTCGGGCACCGATCTGCGGGTTGGTGAGGCCCTCGGCGACGAGGCGGACGACCTCGAGTTCGGTCGGGGTGAGGCTGGCCCAGCCGGTGGCCGGGCGGCCGCGGCGGCCGCGGGCCCGGCGAGCGTATTCGACGCCCCGGTCGAGGGTGAGCCGCGCGCCTTCGGCCGCCGCCCGGTCGAACGCCGTCGCCCCGAGCGCTCGGCGAAGATCGGCGGCGGTGCTGTCGTACGCCCGCTGGAGGTCGATCCCTCGGGGAAGGCCGATGGTTGTGCGGGCCGAGTCGGCCGCATGCAGGACGCGTACGTCGTCGGCAGTCGGCTGGATGGCCGCACCGACGCGGGCGAGCGCTTCGAGCCGGTCGAGTTGGGCGGCGCGCAGCTGATGGTCGACGCAGATGGTCAATGCCGCGTGGTGGAGTTCGACGGCCCGGGGCAGACCGTCCGGGGCGGCAGCGGCGAGGTCGGCCTGCGCGGCGTACGCCTCCGCCAGCGGGCCGGGCATTCCCAGGCGTTGAGCGACTTCGACCGCCCGGTCGAGCACCGCCACCGCCTCCTCGGGACGTCCGGCCGCGATGAGGGCCGCGCCGAGTCGGGGCAGGGCTCGACCGGCGAGCCAGGTCGCGATGCCCCGGTCGGTGGAGCTGGCGGCACGCCGCAACGCGTCTACGGCGGCGGCTGGGTCGTCTCGGCGCATCGACAGCACTGCCAGGGCGTGGTCGAGACCGGGTAGGAAAACCTCGTCCTCAGCGCCCTCGACCAGGCGCAGCACCGGCTCGATCGCCGCGGTCGCGCCGGCCGGATCGCCGGTCAGCGCCTTGATCTGGGCGAGCACCGAGCGGGCCATCCCGACCCGCAGATAGTCGCCGAGGGGTTCGGCGACCCGCAGCGCCTCGGCGGCCAGACTCAGCGCCCGGACCGGGTCGCCGACGGCCAGGGCGCCGTCGGCCTGGTAGGCCAGCAGCGTGGACAGCACCCCTCGGTGGTGTTGCAGACATTGCCGGACGGGTTCGTCGATGACGGCTTCGGCCTCGGGGTGCCGGTCGCGTAAGTGCAGGATTATCGCCTGCAGCGCCCGTGCGCCGCCGAGCACGAAGGTGTTCCCGCCCGCGTGCGCCGCGGCATGGGCCTGCTCGCACAGTTGCCAGGCTTCGTCGAAGTCGGTGTAGAACGAGCCGACCGCCAGCAGGTTCAGCGACAGCGCGCGTAGTCCCTCGTCGCCGGCGTCGGTGGCGAGCTTGAGCGCCCGCGCGGCGGCGTCCCGCTCCACGTCGAGCGGGCCGGCCGTATCGGCGACGAGGGCCAGGCCGGTCATGAGGCGTGCCTGAAGCGGGGAGCGTTCGTCCGGTACCCGGTCGATCGCCCGCCGCAGGAAGCCGAGTCCTTCCCGACCGCGCCGATCGAGGTGCCACAGCCAGGCCAGGGACGCCGCCAGTTGCCGACCGCCGCGCGGGTCCTCGGCCGCGAGGCTCCAGTCCAGCGCTGCGCGCAGATTGTCGTACTCGAGCACCAACGCCCGCCGCCACCCGTCGGCGTCGCGTTCCCGATCCGCTTCCGCGTCCTCGACGTACCGGAGGAACCAGGCGAGATGCCGTCCCCGCAGCGCGGTCTCCTCCTCCGCCTCCACCAGGCGGGCCGCGGCGAAGGCGTGGATCGTCTCCAGCAGCCGATAGCGCGACTCGTCGGCCTGGACGTCGGCCACCACCAGCGACTTGTCCACCAGCCGGCCAAGCGCCGGCACGACCTCGGCGGCGCTCACCGTTCCGTCGGCGCACAGCGCCCGCGCCGCGGCAAGCCCGAACGTCCCGGCGAACACGGCGAGCCGGCGAAGCACGATGCGGTCGGTCTCGTCCAGGAGTGCGTGACTCCACTCGATCGAGCCGAGGAGGGTTCGTTGCCGCCGCTGTGCGCCACGGGGACCGCGTACGAGCAGCGCGAACCGGTCGTCCAGGCCCGCCTCCACCTGCCGCGGGGTGAGGGTTCGCACCCAGGCCGCGGCCAGCTCCAGCGCCAGCGGTATCCCGTCCAGGTGCGCCGCGATCGAGCGGATGGCCGCCTCGTTGGACTCGTCGAGCGCGAATGACGGCTGCGCGAGGCGCGCGCGATCGACGAACAGCGTCAGCGCATCGTCGTCGGACAGGGGCGGGACCCCCAGCACCGCCTCGCCGGGTACGCCCAGCGGCTCGCGGCTGGTGACCAGGACGGTGATCTGTGGGCAGGCGTGCAGCACTGCCTCCACGATGCTGGCGACCCCGTCGAGCAGGTGTTCGGCGTTGTCGACGCACAGCAGCGACCGCCACGTGGCCAGATGCGTGCAGAGGGCACGGACGCGCCCACCGACGACCGGCGCGCCGACCGCCTCGGCGATCGTCTCGGCCACCGCCGTGCTGTCGCTCACCGTGGCGAGGTCGACCCACCAGACGCCGTCCGGGTGGCGATCGGTGTGACCGGTGGCGAGCTGCGCCGCCAGCCTCGTCTTCCCCGCACCGCCGGGCCCGGTCAGGGTGACCAGCCGGTGGCGTTCCAGCAGCCCGGCCGCGGCGTCGATTTCTTTTTGGCGTCCGACGAACGACGTCAACGGTGCCACGAGGTTGTGCGGCGCCCCGGCCGTGCTGTCGCGCATGGTGCCCACAATGCCAGGGATCCGGCCGGCGCCACCGGCCGCCCATCGGCCACCTCCGGCGACGGCATCGGCCAGTTGGCAGATGATCCGCGACCGCGCGACGGGGAAGCTTCGGGCAGATCCGATTTCACCCGAGGATGTGAAGATCATGACGTCCACGCCGAAGCGAGCGGACGGACCGCTCGCCGTCTCCACCCGTAACCCCCGCTATTTCACCCCGACCTCGGGGCCCAACGCCGGCCGCGCCGTCTACCTGACCGGGTCGCACATCTGGAACAACCTGCACGACGGCATGGGCCCCGGCCCCGACGGACCAGCCGAACCGGAGCGCATGGACTATGACGCCTACCTGCGGTTCCTCACCGTGCGGGGACACAACTTCATTCGGCTCTGGCGCTGGGAGCAGATCCGGTCCCAGGCGGCGGGTGGCAACTACCACCTCAACATGACGCCGCAGCCGTGGACTCGCACCGGGCCGGGCACCGCGAAGGACGGCAAGCCCCGGTTCGACCTGGAGCAGCTCGATGACGCCTTCTTCCAGCGGCTCCGCGAACGCGTCGCCGCGGCCGGCGAGGTGGGCATCTACGTGGGCGTCATGCTGTTCGACGGCTGGGCACTGCACCTCAGCCTGCCGCCGGACCACATCGAGGGCCACCCCTGCCACGCCGGGAACAACGTCAACGGCGTGTCCGCGACCTCGATCGACGACCTTCAGGTCTGGCCGCTCGACTCGCGGGTCCAGGCGATTCAGGAGGCGTACATCAAGAAGGTGGTCGACACCCTCCATGACCTGCCCAACGTGCTGTGGGAGGTGGCCAACGAATCGACCGGCGACGGAACAGTCACCGACGAGTTCGCAGCGTTCCTCGGCATGGAGAAGGCGCCGTCGTGGGGCGACTCGACCGATTGGCAGTACTGGGTTATCGATACGGTCAAGCGGCACGAGGCCGAGCGTGGGTACGACCCGCACCCGATCGGCATGACCATGCAGTTCCCCGTGCACGAGCAGACCAAGGTGAACGACCCGCTGCTGGGCAGCCGCGCCGAATGGATCTCACCCGGCTACGACGACGAGATCTTCGCGGGCGGCGGCCACCCGATGGCACCCGGCTCCCCACCGTCGCGCTGGTACGCCGATCCGCCGATCGCCGACGGCGCCAAGGTGATCATCAGCGACACCGACCACTACGCACCCGGGCAGGGCGACGCGCTCTGGGCGTGGAAGTCGTTCCTGCGCGGCCACCACCCCATCCTCATGGACTTCGGCCTCATCGCCGGCCTCGAACCCGCGGCCGAGTCGCCCGCCGAGACCGGCGTACCGCCATTCGCCTACTACGAGCCCGCGCGGTGGGCGATGGGCGACACGCGCCGGTACGCGGAGCGCATCGGGCTGATCGACATGCAGCCGCGGCGTGACGTCGCCTCCACCGGGTACGCCCTGGTCGATCCCGGTTCGGAATACCTCGTGCTCCAGCCGGACGGCGACCGCTTCACCGTCGACCTGCCGGCCGGCTCCTACCAGGTCGAGTGGTTCGACGTCGCCACCCGCGAAACGACCGCGAGCGACGTGCTGCGGGTCGAGTCGGACCGTACGGTCGAGTTCTCCTCGCCGTTTCCGTCCGGCCCCGCCGTGGTGTACCTGAACCGTGTACCGGCATAACCCTGGAGGAGTGAAAATGGGCAAGGTAATCGCGGACATCTCCATGTCGCTGGACGGATACGTCACCGCCGGCGGCGTGGACCAGGAACACGGCCTCGGCATCGGCGGCGAGGCGATCCACGCCTGGGTGCTCGAAGAGCCCCGCTCACCGGTCGACGAAGCGGTGCTGGCGCGCAGCTTCGAACAGACCGGTGCCGTGGTGATGGGCCGGCGGCTGTACGACATCGTCGACGGCCCGAACGGCTGGAACGACGACGTCGGGTACGGGCACGACCAGAACCAGTCGGCGGCACCGCCGTGCTACGTCGTCACCCACGAACCGCCCGCGCAGGTGCGACTCGCGTCCCGGTTCCACTTCGTGACCGAGGGGTTGGCGGCCGCCGTCGACAAGGCCCGGGCGGCCGCGGGCGACAAGGACGTCGTCGTCATGGGCGGCGCGAACGTCATCGACCAGTGCCTGGCCGCCGGGCTGGCCGACGAGCTGCGCGTCCACCTCTCACCAGTGCTGCTCGGGGGCGGCACGCGGCTGTTCGACCTCGCCGGTCCGACAACGCTGCTCCAGCGCGAAGTCACCGAATCACCGCGGGCGACACACCTCACCTACGAGGTCGTCGCGAAAGCGGGTTCGTGATCACCCACACGTGAGCATCGGGCGGTCGCCGGCCCATCACGTTGCGATTTTGGTGTGCCCCCCGGCAAGAGACAGACCTGCGCTTCACCCCGCCGCTCTCAACGTCCCTAGCTGCGAGGATGTGGTTCCTGACCTCGTGGTTCGGGCGGGAAGCTTGGCGCAGGTTGGTCCTTTGACGACTCGGTGGAACGGCCTCCGCCGGCGAGCTGGCCTGTCCCCGCTGCAGTGGTGTGCTGCGCCCGTGTGGCAGGCCGCCTCCGACCGGCGCGTCGAGCCGGCCCCCGTTTCATCACCGCTACCCGCTCGCCGAGGCGGCCGCGGCGCACGTCGCCGCGGCGAGCAGAGAGACCTTCGGCCGGGTGGTCCTGGAGGTCGGGCAGTAGGCCGGTGTGAGCGCCGGCGGCGCTTTCGCGCGGACGTCCGATGCGGCGCGCTTGGGCAGCGCGCCGCACACGAACGCGTCCGCGACGCATACTCAGGCGGCGGCGTTCAACTGTTCAGGTTCGATCCGGTTGCGCAAGGTTCCGATGCCCTCGACCTCGGCCACCATCTCGTCCCCGGGCTGCAGATAGCGGGAGTTCTTGTCGCCGGCGCCGACGCCGGCGGGGGTTCCGGTCGCGATGACGTCACCCGGCAGAAGCTGGACGATCCGGCTGAGAAACGCGATCTGCGCCTTCAGGTCGAAGATCATCTCGGCTGTCGTGGAGTTCTGCTTGACGAGGCCGTTGACCATCAGTGTCATCTTGAGGTCGCCGGGGTTGGCGCAGAACTTCGACGGCACGAGCCATGGCCCCATCGGGCAGGTAGTGGCCCAACCCTTCTGAGTGAACCAGTCGAACGCCATCGGCGGCTCGGGGGCTGGCTCACGCTTGAACCGGTCGCGTACGGATACGTCATTGATCACGGTATAGCCGGCCACACAGTCAAGGGCGTGCTGCTCGGACAGGTTACGCGCCGAGGTGCCGATGACCGCGGCGAGTTCCACCTCCCAGTCCAGGCGCTCGATGCCGTGCGGCAGCACGACGGCGCTGTCTGGACCCACGACGGTTGAGGTCGGCTTGAGGAAGAAGAACGGGCCGTGGAGCGGGCGCGCGATCGGGGCGTCGCGGGGAAGCCCGCGCATCTCGCGGGCGTGATCGGCATAGTTGGCGCCGCACATGTAGAGGTTGCGGGGCTCCGGAAGCGGGGCCGCGAACTGCACGTCCCGCACCGGAACACCCGGGCCCAGCCGGCCCGCCCCGATGGCGGACTCGATCTGTCCCATCCATCCTGGCCAGTCGTCCAGCACCATCCGCATCGAGGGACCGCCGGGAAGTTCGTACACGGTGTCGTCGTAGACGGCCGCCGTCTTGGGGCCAACTCCAGATTCAATGCTGGCCAGCACGTAGCGAGGGATCGTCATGTGGTGCCTCCAATGTGAACAACGACGGGGAAAGCGAACACGGCGAGCGAAGGTATATAGAGTTCTACGGGTGCGCCTATGGGTCAACGCCGTCAGCCCGAGAGCCAGGCCACCGTCGGCGAGGACCGCCGGGAGGGCGCCGCGCGCGTACCCGCGCAGCTCTTCCAGCGTGCCCGCCCGGCCCGGCCAACTGCGGAAGCCAGGTCAACTGAGTAACTCTTGGCGCAGATAGCGCTGGTGGTCGGTCTCCGGGCAAGGTGGTCGCGGCACGCGGTGACGGCCACCCTCAGCTCCCTGCCGGGTGCGCCGTCACGGTCGCGCGAGACGGTCGGGTACAGCATCGAAGTCCACTCCCCTCCTCGCCCTGCGTACGCAATCGATCGCCAAACTCTATGGACTTTGGTTTCTAAGGCTATATGATCCACCTCACGTACTCAGAGGAGGTGGACGTGAGCACTGCACCCGGGACGGGAACCGCAGGTCGCGCGGCCAAGTCATTGCACGTGCTGATCATCGGCGGCGGCATCGGAGGGCTCTGCCTGGCGCAGGGCCTGCGCAAGAGCGGCGTCAGCTGCGCCGTCTACGAGACCGCGCCGGAGGTCGTGCGCACCGGCTACCGCCTGCACATGAACAGCGAAGGCGGCCGGGCCCTGCAGCTGTGCCTGCCCGAGCCCTTGTATGAGCTGTACGCGCAGACCTCGACGGTCATCCCGCGGCGAGCGCTCATGGTTCACTTCGACCACCTGGGCAACGAAGTGGGCACGCGTCCCCACCTGGATCCGCCCAACGACCCCGTTCGCCCCCACACAGCGGTCAACCGGCGCACTTTGCGGCAGATCATGATGGTGGGCCTGAAGGACGTTCTGCACCTCGGCCGCACCGCTACCGGGTTCGCGGCCGACGACGAAGGCGTGCGAGTGCAGTTCGCTGACGGTTCGTCCGTGACCGGGGATGTCCTGGTCGCCGCGGACGGCATCCACTCCGTCATCCGCCGACAGCTTCTGCCTGGCGTGCCGGTCGTGGACACCGGGCTCCGCGGCCTCTATGCGCTCGCGCCCTTGACCGACGAGATGGTGGCGACCTTGCCTGCCGGTCTCTTCGACGGGTTCGCCATGATCTCCGACCCGAAGGGAACCCTGCTGGTCTGCGGCGCGTACCGGCCCCGGCGGCCGATCGCCGAGGCGGTCGCCGAACTCGCGCCCGGCGCCGAGATCGATCCGATCGGTCCCTATCTCATGACCGGCCTGTTCACCCCGCCCGGCAGCGACGTGTTCCCCGGGGACGCGGAGCTCTGGAGCGCGACCGCGGAGGCACGGCACAACCTCATGCGGGCGGTCGTCGACGACTGGCACCCGGTCTGGTCAGGGCTGGTGGGGCGGGCCGATCCGGCGACGATCGTTCCGGTGACGGTACGCCACCTGGAGCCGGCCGAGCCGTGGCCGGCCTCGCGGGTCACCCTGCTCGGCGACGCCATCCACGCCATGCCGCCCGCCTACGGTACCGGCGGCAACACCGCGTTGCGGGATGCCGCGTCCCTGGCCCGGGCCCTGACCCAGGCGGCTCGCGGACAGGTGCCGCTGCTGGAGGCGATCGGCGCGTACGAAGCGGAAATGCGCGCCGAGGTGTTCCCCATCCTCAGGGCGGCGTCCGATCCCCGGTCCAGCACCGTGCCGGAGTTCCTGCCCGA